>Ga0102934_1002934_pt1 | contig 11719 bp, 9 predicted proteins | sample SalPonR2_A_D1_MG_FD_78175 | JGI IMG/M metagenome (GOLD analysis project Ga0102934, IMG submission 78175) | Salt pond soil microbial communities from South San Francisco under conditions of wetland restoration - Salt Pond MetaG R2_A_D1_MG | ecosystem: Environmental > Aquatic > Marine > Intertidal...
AAACTTCACAAACAGCGGTTAAATATCTGCGATGTGATCAGCATGACGCTGGACCTGTTGTCCTATCGCCTGAATCTGCATTCGGTGGCGGTGAATTGGACTCCGGATGACTCGCTGCCAAAGATCGAAGCGGACCCGGAGCTGTTAAAGGAGGTCTTTGTCAATCTCGTGGTCAATGCCTGCGAGGCCATGGGAAACGGAGGCGACATTGAGATAGAAGCCGAGGCCGCAACAGCGGAGAATATCGGACGGGCGGTGATCATTCGGGTTAAGGACAGCGGGCCGGGAATGTCCGAAGATGTCCAGGCCCGGGTGCTTGAGCCGTTTGAAACCACCAAGGCAGACGGCACCGGTCTCGGGCTTTTCATCGTCGTGCGCATTGTCGAGGAGCACGGGGGGCGCCTCGAATTGATATCGGCTGAAGGCAAAGGCACCACTTTTATGATTGCTTTGCCGGCGGTTGAGGAGGGAGCCGAATGAGCGAGATTTTGATTGTAGATGACGATAATCAGCTGCGGCAGAGCTTTGCCCGGCTTCTGTCAAATGACGGATACACGGTTCGCACCGCGCCCACCGGCGAAGCCGGCATCGAAGAGGTGCAAAAAGGGAGCCCGGATCTTCTGATCATGGATGTGAAGCTTCCCGGCATAAACGGGCTGAAAGCGTTAGCCGCCATACGCGACATTGATACCACCCTGCCGGTGATTATTATGACCGCCTACGGCACCATGGAAACCGCCATTGAAGCCACCAAACTGGGCGCGTTCGATTATGTTCTAAAACCTTTTGATATACCGGATATTCTGAATTTAATCGGCGAAGCCCTTGAAGCGGGGCGACTCATGCGCTGCCGGGTGGAAATGGATGTCACACCGGATACTGCCAAGCGGGACGCCATTATCGGGCGAAGCCCTTGCATGCAGGAAGTTTATAAGGCAATCGGCCGTGTGGCGCCCACCGATGCCACCGTTTTGATCCGGGGCGAATCCGGTACCGGCAAAGAATTGGTGGCCCGGGCCATTTATCAGCACAGCCACCGCTCGGATAAACCCTTTTTGGTCATAAATTGTGTGGCCATCCCGGAAACGCTTCTGGAAAGCGAGCTTTTCGGTTATGAAAAAGGCGCCTTCACAGGGGCAGTGAATCGTCGCCTGGGAAAAATCGAGCAGGCAAACGGCGGCACCATATTTCTCGATGAAATCGGCGATATGCCCCTGTCCATTCAGGCAAAGATCCTGCGCCTGCTTCAGGAGCAAAGCATTGAAAGATTGGGCGGCACCCAGCCCATTTCCGTGGATGTGCGGATTATTGCGGCAACCAACCGTAACCTGGAGCGCGCCATAGAGGAGGAGCGTTTCCGGCAGGACCTGTATTACCGTTTAAATGTGGTAACGCTTGAACTGCCGCCGTTAAGGGAACGAAAGGGCGATATTCCGCTGCTATGCGATTATTTTCTGTCTCTGTACGCAAAGGAGATGGAAATTGATAACCCGGGCATGAGCGAGCGCGCAAAGGATATGATCAATAAACATGCCTGGCCGGGAAACGTCCGGGAACTGGGCAATGCCATTAAAAAAGCGCTGATTTTTTCCCGGGGGTATCCGATCCGGGCTGAAGAAATGACCCAGGCGCTTTCAGTAGACGATGAGGCGGCAGATACGCGGGCGGAAAATCTTTCCGTCGAAAGCGTCGGGCGGAATTGGGTCCGGAAAATGCTAGAAGAGGAAAGCCGGTCGGATATGTATAATTATCTGATGGATCGGTTCGGCAGTATCGTCATTAGTGAGGCCCTGCATCTGACAGGGGGCAATCGCAGTCAGGCAGCCAAATTGCTCGGGATGTCACGGCCGACCCTGCAGTCCAAGATAGAAAAATACAATCTCATGATTGAAACTGAAGTAAAAACCACCCCCCAAAATCCCCAGACTCCCTGAGGCGGCCATCCGGCGTTTAACGCTCGGCTCCCCGCTTCTTTTTTCTGATTGTCTGCTGTAATGTTTTACACTTTGTAAAAAAAATCAACACGCCTTGTTTTTATACACGTCCCCTGCGGGCATTCAAAGCCCCTTCCTTTAAAACCCTTTTTAAAAAAATAAACATCAATTTCAAAAACTTGAATATTTTCCAGGCTTCCTGGCACGCTGCTTGCTCAAAGAGAGACAGTCGGGAAAAGAAAGGAAGCGAAAATGAAGCATGCGTTTACCCTGCTGGTAGCGGATTCAAATGCCTTTGTGCGGGCATTTTTGCAACGGGAGTTGTCTGCTGACGGGTATCAGGTAGAGACGGCCGAGAAGGCCAGGGAGATTTTTGACCACCTGCGCTCGGGTTCCCCGCCGGATCTGATCATCATGGATTTGGATATGCCGCTAAAAATAGGCTTTGAGGTGTTGAGGCGGCTTTATAATCTTCTGCCCCGGGTACCGGTGGTGATTTATACGAATTACATGGAGTATGAGCACCATGAGAAGGTTCAATGGGTGGATGCATTTGTGGAAAAAAGCGGCGATCCGACGGCGCTAAAAGCGGCCGTCGCAACGGTGTTTTGTTCGTATGATGCCCACTGCATGGATTGATTCTCTGTATTTACGTTCTTTTTCAGAAAGGAGCACGGATGTCGCCGCATTCGGATAAAAACAAAAATAAGGGTAAGCCGCCGCATACGAATGGATCTGAGGCGGATACGCGAACCTATTTCAGCCGGCTGAAAAAACGGCTGTTTGTCTCCCTGACCCTGGCCTTTATTATTCCGCTTGTCATTCTCTCCGGCTACTTTCATTTTCAATTCAATGCCACGCTTAAAAAAAGCGGCAAGCTGCATGTGGTCTCGCTGGCAGAAAGCCTGCGCAATACCATTGATCTGTTTCTGCAGGAACGGGTGGTCAATATATTTAACCTTTTTCATGGCGACCGGTTCACTGTAACGCCGGATCAATCGGATATGCATCACTATCTCCAAAATTTAATGGAGGCCAATGATGCCTTTATCGATGTCGGATTCTTCAATCCCGCCGGCCGGCAGATCGGATATGCCGGGCCGCACCCTTATCTGCACGGAAAGGACTACAGCCAGGAGAAGTGGTTCCAGACCCTGATAAAGCAGGAGAAGAATTATTATATCAGCGATATATACCTGGGGTTTCGGGATAAACCCCATTTCACCATTGCGGTCAAGCAGCAGGTGGATAACCAGTATTACGTAATGCGCGCCACGCTGGATCCGGACAAGTTCTACATGTTTTTGAGGGACATAGGGCGCGGCAAAAGTATCGTGACATCGCTTATCAACCGGGAGGGGGAATACCAGATCGTGGATCCGGACAGGGGGCAGCTGCTTGCGCAAAGCGGCATTGATCCGCCGGTAAAAAAAGGCTCCGGGGTGACTGAGGTTTCCAAAGCGGGCGCTGATCAGCTTCTGGCCGGTGCCTGGCTGTCAGAGGTGGATTGGGCGTTGATCGTGATGCAGCCGATGCGCGTCGCCTATGCCCGGATGTATCATGCGCGGGTGGTGCTGATTATTACCACTGTGGCGATCATTATTCTTCTTTTCAGTATCACCTGGTTCAGTGTTCGGCGCCTCCTGTCAAGGGCTGAAGCAACCGAGAAAAAACGCCGGGAGCTGCAGGACCAGTTGTATCATGCCGCCAGGCTGGTATCGGTCGGCGAACTGGCAGCCGGCGTGGCCCATGAAATCAACAACCCCCTGGCCATTATCGGCTCCCAGTGCGGGGTGATCCGGGACCTTTTCGATCCGGAATACGGGGGTGGAAAGGACATCACGCCGGAACTTGCCGATCAGATCCGCGAAGAGCTGGCCGTTATCGATGATGCGGTCGGCCGGGCCGGCGATATCACCCATAAGCTTTTAAGATCCGCCCGAAAAGCCGAACCCCATTGGGAAACCACAAATATTAATCAGACCCTGGAGGATGTGGTCAATGGATTTATCGAGCGGGAATTCCAGGTCGAAAATATAGAACTGGTGCGGGATTACGCAAAGGACGTGCCGGAAATACAGGTGGATGTGACTCAGCTTCGTCAGGTATTTCAGAATCTGATTAACAATGCGGCGGACGCGATAAAGGATTCAGGCAAGATTACCCTCACCACCCGCGTTAAAGATAACAAAGTGCAGGTCGTGATCTCAGATACCGGCAGAGGGATGAGCCAGGAGGAGCTGGGTAAGATTTTTCTCCCGTTTTTTACCACCAAGCCGGCCGGCAAGGGCACCGGTCTTGGGTTGGGTATCAGTCTGAGCATTATTGAGGCCATGGGTGGCACCATTGATGTGCAGAGCATGGCCGGCGCCGGCAGCGCATTTACCATTAGCCTGCCCATCAACCGGGGAGAAGAATCGGAAAATAATGCATAAAATAGTTTAATTTTCTGAAAATATTAAAAGTTTGGTCAAACGGGGCGAGGGGGCCTGGAAAGGAGCAAACAATGGCCGGAGAGAAAAAACAGAAGGTAACAGGCTATGACAAGTATGTGGATTGGAAGATATTTATCATACCAGTGGTGCTTTTCTTCCTGATATTGATGCTGCCCACGCCCAACGGGATGAAGGATGTGGGTACGGAATACCGCATCGGTCCCAAAGCAGTGGTCAACTATATTACCCAGTCACTGTTTCAGCAAAAAAGCAGTGAAGTGAATCAGTGGCAGCTCTTGACTGCACAGATGATGGAGCAGAACATGCAGATGGGGGCGCTTTCCAAAAACCGCTTTATGGAACGGGACATGGGGTGGTGCAAAAAATATAACATCCCGGTGGATGCCCAAAATTTTGAGGAGGCGAAAACCTTTGTTGAAAATCAGCTCTCCAAAGATCGGTTTGACGCTCTCATGCAGTCAGCCCTGGATCTGCGCAAAGAGAAGCTCAAATACGAGAATCTGACGCCTGAAGAGAAGAAAAAAGCGGATGAGGCGGCCTGGCATATCAAGGTGTCCATTGCCATGGCCGTTTTTGTGATCATCTGCTTTTTTACCGAATGCATTCCGCTGCCGGGGGTGGCTTTCTGCATTGGCCTGATTCTTGTTTTTACCGGGGTGGTTACGAAAAAGAACCTGGCCATGCTTTACTGGGACGATGCCTGCTGGTTTATCATGGGGAGCCTCATGTTTGCCGCTGCATTTGTAAAAACCGGGGTGGATAAGCGAATGTGCCTGCTCATGTTCAGGAAACTGGCAAGGCCCAATGTCAAATGGATCACCCTGATATTTTTTATCATTATCAGTCCGCTGGCCGCCTTTATATCCGACCATGCGTTGGCCGCCATGTTTCTGCCCATCGGCATTCTGCTCTATGAAAACAGCCTGACCCCGGAGACCCGGGAGGATCCGGAGCTTGCCAAACTATTGATGATCGCCATTGCCATGGCCTGCAATATCGGCGGGCCGGGTGCGCCATCCGGCGGCGCCCGAAATGTTATCATGATGACCTATCTAAACGACATGTTCGGCTTTGATATCGGCTACCTTCAGTGGGTCACCTACTGTTTCCCCTTTGTGATCGTCATGATCCCTGTCGTCTGGTTTACGGTAAACTGGCGGTTCAAGCCGCAGATCTTTTCCCTGGCCCCGGCCATGAAGCATCTGCGCTCTGAAATCGATCGCATGGGCGGGTGGAACCGGTATCAGATTGTGGCGATCATTATTTTTGCAGTCATGGTTTTCGGCTGGTTTACGGAGAAAGCCTTTTACCAGATGGGGATTTATCCCATCCGGCTGGGCATCGGCACTATTGCCGTGGCCGGCGCCATCGCCTATATCATGGCCGGTGTTGTCAACTGGCGGGATTATCAGGAAAAGGTGGACTGGGGGGTGGTCTGGCTGTATGCCGGCGCCATTATCTTCGGCCGGGTCCTGGATGAAACCGGCGCCGCCTATTGGCTGGCGCGCTCAGTCATCGATTTTATCGGGCCTTTGGGGATTAATTCAGGGCTGCCGCTTTTGGCCGTATCCAACGGCCTGACCTCCATTCTGACTAACCTTATGGCAGACGGGCCGGCCGCCGCCGCCGTTGGACCGATTGCCTTGAATATGGCCGGATTGGTGCATCCGGGTACCACATATCTGCCGTTTATGGCCATGTCAACCGCCGTGGCCTCGTCTATGGCGTACTGCCTGATTATCGGCACGCCGCCGAACGCCATTGTGTATGCATCCGGCTATCTGGAGCCCAAGGATTACCTGCGGGTGGGCATACCGGTATGGGTCTGCAGCAATATTATGCTGCTTCTCATGACAGCGGTATACTGGAGTCTTCGGGGCTTCGGCAACCTGGCCGGATTTTAAAGGATAGATTTTGATCGATAAGAGGAGGTTTTCATGTTTCGTTCGTTAGAGGAACCGCAGAAGCCGATCCATTATGACAGGGGCCGGATATATTTCACCCGGCGAATGGAGCGAAAGGTGTTTTTTGTGCTGACGCTTATCATGCTGGGCGCCGGGATCCTATATAAACTCGGGATATTTTGAGGGAGTGCGTTATGGAACAGGCAATTCCAGAATTTTCGGTAACCGCCTATTTTCAGATTGCGACACGGGTAATGGCTGAGCCAGGCAAGTTTTTTACCGAACTGTCCAAAACTGTGCACATTAAAACCCCGCTTATATTCCTGGCAATATCCAGCGTTTTTCTGTCATTCGCGGCTCACTTAGTGTATCAGTTCCCGAATCCGCTGGCAATGACGTCGATCCTGTTCACCAATGCGATGGGCATGACGATCATTTCAGCAGGCTTGGGGTATGCGTTGGTGGTGTTGATAGCAGGCCGGCGGCTTTCTTTCGTGCAGGTGTTGTCGGTGTATGCCTATGCCGCGGGTACGGTTTTTCTTGCTGCCTGGATACCCATGGCGCTGTGGCTGACCGAGGTATGGAAATGGTGGCTGCTCGGAACCGGGCTTTCCCGAACCTGCGGTTTAAGTTCAAGGCAGGCGTGGAGTGTTGTCGCGCTTTCAATAGGTATAATGGTTTTGCTTTTCTGGGCCATGCTTCCGGTAATTACTTGATGGCACTACAATCAAGGCGCCATATTTACGATAAGGAGATAAAATCATGACGGATAAAATAAAGGTTTTGATGGTTGATGACGAGGCGCAGTTCCGGGCCACCACCAATAAGATTCTAACGCGCCGGGGCTTTGATACCATCATGGCGGAAAGTGGCGAGGAAGCCCTGGGAAGATTATTGGAAAATCCGGACGTGGTGATTTTGGATATCAAGATGGGGGGCATGGACGGTCATGAAACCCTTCGCGAGATCAAAAAAAAGAACCCTGATCTGCCGGTGATCATGCTGACCGGCCATGGCGATCTACCATCCGCCCGGGAGGCTTATGGTGAAGGGGCGTTTGATTATCTTGCCAAGCCCTGCGATATTGATGTGCTCACCGGAAAGATAAAGGACGCATATAACAGGGGAACCCCGCCCCGGGAATATCAGGAGCATGCCGTACTGGAGGTCATGGTGCCGATCCATGAATACACCACCCTGTCAGGCGATACTTCGGTAAAGGACGCCATTCTGGCGTTGAAGAAATCGTTTGCTTCCAAAATGAGCACGTCTCAAATCATGGAAACCGGGCATCGGTCTGTGCTGGTGGTAGATGCGCAAAATCGTGTAAAGGGGGTGGTGGCAATCCTGGACCTTTTAAAAATGATCATGCCGGCCTATTTGTTTGCCCCCAAGCCCAGTCTGGCGGACAGCATCCAGTATTCTCCGATGTTCTGGAATGGAATGTTTTCCACTGAGGTCCGGCGGAGCGCGGATAAAAAAATTTATGATGTGATGTCACCGGCGCCGTATGCCATTGATTCCACCGCCTCTTTGATGGAGGCGACCTACATGATGGTTAAATACCAGGTGCGTCGACTGGTGGTCAGGCAGGGGGGGGGTGTGGTCGGTGTCATTCGGGAGCAGGACTTGTTCTTTGAAATGGAGAAGGTGCTGAACGGACACAGCAATGCTTAGTTGCCTGCCAAGCCCTTTGATTGCAATCGTCAAGAGGCTCCCACCTCAACCCTTCCGGGTGGAAGTCAATAAGTTTTTGATTTCCGCCCGGAAGCGGCTCTGACGTATGCGATAAAGGACGCAGCAAATGCCATGAATCTGGACGTCCGTTCGACCATAGACAAGCGAATCATTGCCGCCGTGGTTCTGGCAACGATTATCTTTCTTACCCTGGGCGCCCGGCTGGACATGTGGCTGCTCAATGAGATGCGGCATAATGCCCGGCAGCAGTTTAACCAGCAGCAGCTGGTGATCGCCCGCAATATCCGGCATGAAATTGAGGGGCGGCTTGCGCAGATAAAAGATGAAATAAGCCTTTTAGCCAGCGAAATGGCGGGTCGGGCTTTCAATGCAAAGCGTTTGAACAAAGATATCCAGAAAAGCTTCAAACGGGTTCGGGAAAACGGGGTTTTTCGGATCGACTTACTCAATCCAGCAGACGGACGCCACTTTTATTGCCTGCCGGGACGAAACGCCCCTTTGTCCCATGAGAATGCCGGGACGGCCGGATACCGGCAGATGATCGAGAAAATACCGGAAAACAATGAATTATGGATATCCAAACCGGCATACAGTGCAAAAGAAGGTTTCCAGGTGTTGATTGGCCGTCGAGTTGCCTCTGTCCTTGGTAGCTATCTGGTTTTTCATATTCGCCTAAAAGAGCTGTTTTCTCCGTTTCTTCCCAATATCCGGTCCGGGCAGACGGGGTACGCCTGGATCATCGATGAAACCGGCAAATTTTTGTACCATCCGGAATCGGCATTTATCGGTGCGGATGCCTTCACGGTGCGGGAGCAGCGAAAGCCCATGATTTCATTTAAAAAGATTAATGCCATTCAGAAGAACAAAATGCTCGAGGGGGAGGCGGGCACCGGTTCATACATCAGCGGATGGCACCGGGACAGAACCGGGGAGATTGAAAAGCTGATCGCCTATTACCCGATCCAAATTTCAGCCAATCCGCGCCAAATGTGGGCAACCGCCGTAGTGGCGCCGGTAAATGAGATCGAGGCGTTTATCAGTCAAACCTATATGTGGCGGGTCCTTTTACAGGGGACCATTATCGGGCTGCTGGTGTTTGCCGCCGGGGCCGTGTTATTTCTGGAGATGAAGTGGACGCGGCTGCTGGAGGAAAAAGTGCGGGAGCGGACGGAAGACCTGAAGAAATCAGAGGAGAAATACCGTTCTCTTGTGGAAAGCGCTGAGGATTTTATCTTCACCTTGGATGAGAACGGCCGGTTCCAGTCCATGAACAGTTTTACCGCCAATTTTTTCGGCGGATCTCCGGAAGATTATATCGGCAAAGCAATTGAAAGCATTATTCCCGACCCCTCGGCAAAAAAGCAGCGGGAAATGCTCGCAGTGGTCTTTACGCATCAGAAAAGCGTTCGCGACGAGTTCCGCATCCCTGTTGGAGAGCATCATGAAATATGGCTCAGCGCCAACTTTATGCCGATCAAGGATAAGGCGGGCCATGTCAGCAGTGTGTTATGTATTGCCCGGGATATTACTGAGGCCAAAAACATCGAACGCCAGCTGGTTAATACGGAAAAGCTGGCCGCCCTGGGGACGCTGGCGGCGGGGGTGGCCCATGAAATCAACAACCCGCTGGGCGTTATGCTGGGTTTTTGCGATCTGTTAAGCCAGGAAGTGGCACCCGGTTCACAAGCCTATGACGATTTGAAAACCATCGAGCGCCAGGGAAATCACTGCAAACAGATTGTGGAAAACCTGTTAAGCTTTGCCCGCTTAGGCGAGGATTCGGAGAAATCATCAGACTTGAATCAATGTTTACAGGAAATTTTTGAGATTGTCCGGCATACCCTGGAAATGGGCGATATTGAGCTGAAAACCGATCTGGCGGATCATATGCCCCCGGTCAAAGGCGGGCCCCGTGAATTGCAGCAGGTGTTTTTGAACCTGATCAACAACGCCTGTGCGGCCATGAAAACAGGGGGGGTGCTGACTATCCGGACCAGTGCGGACAGAGCCGGCAAGCGCGCTGTGGTGATGTTTAAGGACACCGGCGTCGGGATTGCGGCAGGCCACATAGACCGCATTTTTGAGCCGTTTTATACCACCAAGCCTGAAGGCGAAGGTACGGGGCTGGGGCTTTCAGTTAGTTACGGGATCATCGCCAAGTACGGCGGCTATATTGACTGCGTCAGCTATCCGGCGGATGATCCGGAGATTTCGCCGGATCGGCAGGGAACGGTATTTATTATCCGGCTGCCGTTTGAAGACAGCGAGAAAGAGAACATATGATGGATGGGAACATATTCATTATCGATGATGAAAAAGATATGCTGGCTCTTTTAACGCGCTACATTACCCAGGAGACGGAGTACCGGGTGGAGACGGAAAGCGATGCCCGGCAGGCGCTTGAACGGTTCCGGCAGAGCCGGTTTGATCTGGTGATTACGGACCTTAAGATGCCCGGCAAGAGCGGTATCGAACTTTTAAGGGAGATGAAAAGAGTCGATCCGGAGATCTCCGTGGTGATTATTACGGCGTTTGCCACTATTGATACGGCGGTTGAAGCCATCAAAGAAGGGGCATTTGATTATATCACCAAGCCGTTCAGGCGGGAGCGGATTTTAATGACCATCCAAAAAGTGATGGCCTGGCGGAAGGTGGTGGCGGAGAATATGGAGCTGCGTCAAGCCCTGGCGGATAAGGGCGTTATGCCGTCAATCGTCGGAACCGCCCCGGCGATGCATGCGGTGATGGAAAAAATCCGGCAGGTGGGGCCGACGATGGCCACTGTATTGATCACCGGGGAGAGCGGCACCGGCAAGGAACTCGCGGCCCAGGCCATTCACCGCTATAGCCTGCGGAAAAACGAAGCGTTTATTACGGTCAACTGCACCGCCCTTTCGGAAACCGTTATCGAAAGCGAGCTTTTCGGTCATGTCAAGGGCGCGTTTACCGGCGCCTGGAAGGATAAAAAAGGCTTGGTGGAAATCGCTGACGGCGCCACCCTTTTTCTTGATGAGATTGGCGATTTAAGCCTGTCCATGCAGACCAAGCTGCTGCGTCTGCTCCAGGAGGGGGAGTATAAGCCGGTGGGCAGCGCGAATACCAGGAAGGCGGATATCCGCTATATTGCGGCCACGAATCATTGCTTAGAGGAGGAGATACAGGAAAAGCGCTTCCGGGAAGACCTGTTTTACCGGTTGAATGTGGTTCGTATAGAACTGCCGCCGCTTCGGGAACGAAAAACGGATATCCCCATGCTGGCCCGGCATTTTCTCAAAAAATATGCCCTTTTAAACCAGAAAGAGGTCCATGATATTTCACCGGGTGCGCTTCAGGCGTTTCAGGCGTATGATTTTCCCGGCAATGTCCGGGAACTGGGAAATATGATCGAACGGTCGGTGATTTTTTGTCGCTTCAAAACCCTTGAAAAAGAGGATCTGTTTGCCGATGCGCCGCCGGATACTGGCTTCAGCGGCATCCATCAGGATGTTTTAAGCCTGCCATTTAAAGATGCCCGGGAAAAGATGATGGAGCTGTTTCACATTGAGTATATTAAGGCGCTGCTGGAGAAAAGCAACGGCAATATCAGCCGGGCGGCGGAAGCGGCCGGCATCCAGCGCCAATATTTGCATCGCCTGATTAAGGAGGCGGGTATTATGGTCAATGACTATAAGCCTTAACCGACTATTTTGCGCGGGGCACCCGAATGCCTAATTTAAACAATGCGTCG
>Ga0102934_1002935_pt1 | contig 11718 bp, 14 predicted proteins | sample SalPonR2_A_D1_MG_FD_78175 | JGI IMG/M metagenome (GOLD analysis project Ga0102934, IMG submission 78175) | Salt pond soil microbial communities from South San Francisco under conditions of wetland restoration - Salt Pond MetaG R2_A_D1_MG | ecosystem: Environmental > Aquatic > Marine > Intertidal...
CTCTTCTTCCCCTTCTTCCTCCTCCTCTTCCTCCTCCTCCTCTTCCTCCTCCTCCTCTTCCTGGCCCTCTTCCTCTTCTTCCTCCTCTTCTTCCTCTTCCTCTTCCTCCTCCTCCTCTTCTTCCTCCTCCTGATCACCTTCCTCCTCATCTCCCTCCTCGGTCACGGCTCTCCTCACAGTCACCATTGGCGGTGACGTGACGGAGGAGAGAGAGAACAAGCGGTCCTGTGCAGGCGTGGGTTAGAATTCGTTAAAATTGCCTGGAACTGGCGTCGTCTCCGGCCTCCCGGTGTGGCATTACCTCTCGTTGGAGCTTTCTCGCGCCTTGTTTTCCCTTGACAGCAGAGGCCGCACTGGAACGTTTTCCCAAAATGGAAATGAACATGAGTGACATGGTTGGTCAAGCTCGTACAAAGGACTGTGTGCATCAAACGTGCCCCGGTCTTTCCATTCGTCAGCCTTGCCAGAAGTTAATCCGCCCCTCCATCCCACCCTCTTCTTACCTCGTGCTCCCATTCGTCAACGCCGCATCCCAACCCCGCAGGATATTGCCTGTCGTCAATGTGTCGTCCAAATAACTCCCCTCCAAGTCGAAAATTTGTCGTTCAATGTTCTGCAGCTCCGCCTTGAGTCTGGTTGTTGATTTGGGACGAAAGAGAGAGGATGTGAAATTCGATACACCTCCTCCCCATACATGGCTTTTCCTCGCATTCTCCGCCCACCGTCGATCATAGCTCACCCCGCACGCCGCTGCTCAAGGGTATTCTCCTCTACAATCATCTTGAAGCGCAACACTCCGGCTCCCGATTTCCTGTGTGCTTCCTCAGAGAGGAGGAAGCTCCAATGGACCTTCACCGCAGCAAATGCGACAGCACAGAAAACAATACCGGCCTTCCTGTACGGGAATCGTCGTAATTAAAGAGATAGTTTAAAGCCATGTACACGTGCTTGTATATCTGCCATAGAGCACGTCTGAAACGAGCTGCCCCTTCCCGTTTATATGGTCGAAGAAACGGGACTGGCAAGCATGTGAGCGAGGCCCCCCTCTCGCTCATCTTGCTCTCAGTGCTAATAGGATCTCCTCTCCCCGAACCCGCGCCAGGCACAGGCGAGGACTGTTGGATAGTATGGTCTTCTGCTGCTGTTTACCGCCGTCCTTTGAGCCCCCTTGCCCCCCCCCTCCGGCTTATTCGGCCACTCAGTCGGCGCAAGCGGAGGGCCCGCCCGTCCCTCCCACGGACACGGCCGGGAGGGCAGTGGAGCACAGTTTCTCAGTCCTCAGGTGAGACAAATTCGGTGTAACGTGATTTGCATGATCTTGCGTTCCTCACTTTGGACATTGACTCCCTTCATATCTCGCTTGGGCCTCCGCTACGCATCATCGATGTGGGCAGCGAGGAGGAGTTGGGGGCTGCAGTCGCAGGGGGGGAAGGAAACGGCAATGGCCACCACCATGATTCTACCTCCGCCATTCCCCATGCGGATGCCGATGGTTTGGTGCACGTGGATGGTGAAAATGTCTGTGAGACGGACGAGGAGGAGGACGGGGAGGAGCACGATTGGGACTGCCACATGACGGACCTGGCGGCTCTTACTTATCCACCGGGGCAAGCAGAGGCGGACCCGATCAAGGTGAACGAATACGCCGTCGACGGCTTCTTAGGCGCAGGCGCCTTTGGGAATGTGAAACGTGCCCGAAGGGAAGTAGGTCCGCCCCCCTACCAGACCTATGCCATCAAGATCATGAGCCGTCATCGACTCCGGCGCTTCAAATCCAGCGTGATGTCGGTGGGGGGAAGCCACATGGAGGTGAAGACCGGGATAGACATGGTGAGTGAAGAATGTCAAAGAAAGAGGCGAGCGACTGGTGCAACTCGCGCTTCCCTAGAGGGAGATGCTGACTCTTCCCTCCACCGTCATACGTGCTTGCCCCGCCAGATGCGCAACGAGATCCGAATCATGCGGCATCTGTACCACCGGAATGTGGTGTTACTGTTCGAGGTCATCAACGACCCCTCGGAGGACAGCATCTTCATGATCATGGAGGTAGGGAGGCCCCCGCCTCTCCTCCCTTTTCAAACACTCCCCTCCCTCCTCTTTTTCTGCCCCTGAAGCTCTCACGCCGATCCCCTCATCCCCCGTTTCCCTCCTCCCCGCGCCTCAGTATCTGGAGGGCGGCATCTCCATGGACTACGACAAGAAGACCAAGCGCTTCCGGAGCCCCCTCACGGGCGGTGTCCTCCCACCCCCCACCGCCTGCAAGCTCTTCTTCGGCCTTGTCGCCGGCCTCCAGTATCTGCACGGCAAAGGCATCTGCCACCGCGACATTAAGGTCCGCTACAGACCCTGCCCTCTCTCCCTCCAATTTTCCCTCCTTTCCCTTTCGCCCCCCCTGCGGGACATTCTAAGCCCCTTCCCTCCCTCCCTTCCTCCCCCCCTCCCTCGCCCCTCGTGCACCCCCCAGCCCGAAAATCTGCTCCTCACAGACGGGACCAAGCTGCGGATAACGGATTTCGGATGGGCCCAGCGGATCAAGGACACAGGAGAGGGAGGGGAGGGGGGGGGCGGGGACCGGGGGAAGCTCTTCGACACCTCCGGCACCTACAATTTCCTCGCGCCCGAGTGCTGCTCGGGCGAGGGCTTCTTCCCCTGGCCGGTGGACGTGTGGGCGGCGGGTCTTTGCCTGTACTGCTTCCTCTTCGGGCGCCTGCCCTTCCAGAAGGCTGGGCTCGCCCCCCTCTTCGCGGCCATCCAGGAAGAGGAAGTTCAGATCCCCCCCGTGGAGGAAGACGGCGAGGGAGGGGCCGCGGGAGGGGAGAATGGAGAGGGGGAGGCCAGGGGCGGCCAAAGCGTTGAGCCCGAGCTGCATGAGATGCTGGAGGGTTTGTTCTTGAAAAACCCGGGAGCCAGGTGGACGTTGGAGCGGCTGCGAGCGCATTCGTGTCTGGCACAGGCGCGGAGGGAGGACGAGGAGGAGGACCGGAGGCGGGACGAGGAGGAGGACCGGAGGCGGGACGAGGAGGAGGAGCGGGAGAGGAGGGAGAGGGAGGAAAGGGAGCGTGAAAGGCGGAATGGAATCGATGAAAGGGGGGGGGGAGGCGAGCAGGAGCTGACTCAGGCGACCAGCTAGTCAGCGAGGGAGGAGTGAGGCGGGAAGCAGGCGTGTAAAAAAGTCAAGAGAGACCGCGAGAAGCCCGCGTGTACGGCCCTCCCAGCTTTTGATTCCCCTTGACACCATGTACAATCTTTTTTTTTTAAATTAGCGCCCGTCTCACTACCTCCCGTCCTCGTTCCCCGCCACTTGGTCGGCGCCCTCCTCACGCCGAGGGCTCGATGTCCCTCTGTCTCTTCACTTTCCCCCGCCCCGATTGCAAGATGGCCTGGGATGGGTGCGGAAAGCGGGCGATTGACACAGAAATACGGTAAGAAAGCAGAGGGACTCAGAGGCTCATCGGCAGAGGAAGCGACTGGAAAAATGACTCGGTCACGAAGATCTCCGCCTCGCCTAGGACGAGGCAAAAGCGGTGTCGCCCCCTCCTGCCCTTACTCACGCTATAGTCGGCTTGTTGGTTGACAGCCTGCTTCCGAATGAAATCGTGCATGACCTGCACGTCTGAATCCCCGCCTTTCCCCGCGCTCCGGCTCCTGTGTTGCTCCTCCACGGCCATCCGCTCCTGCGGGGTGGGGAAGCGCGCAGGCATCAGCCATGCATCGTTGTTTCGTCAGAGAAGCCTACGTGATGTCGAGCCGCGATTGAGCTGGCGGCTACACAGAGACACTTCCATGGCAGGCAGCCAGCTAAAGTAAAACTATCGCAGCTATCGTCTTCCATCGTGGTGTGGATAAGCGCGTCACACACCTCCGCTTGCCTGCCATCTCTGCACTTACGAGCTGTTTCTCTGTCTCCTCAGGGCTCGCGCCATATATTTTTGTCAGAGCAACCGCAAGTACTGGCAGAAGAATGAAGCCAAATCCTTGAGTTAACACCATGCGATTCAGCTTCACCATTGTGGCCTCAGTGGGGGCAGGAGGCTGTGAGGAAAAGGAAATGAAACCCTGAGGTGAAAAGCAGTCCAGGGCCGGAATACGGAAGGGACCTGTTGGAATGGACTGATCTCCTTACATCTCACCACGAACACACACGCGCCCCTGACGCGTTGGGCCAGGCAGGGGAGCAATACGAGTGAATACATACGAGTGAAGACTAAGCACGTCGAGGGCCTGGTCGCTGAATCCGAGCAGTCCTCTCCGGCTAAAGGGGTACGTCATCGCTCAAGCCTGTTCCTGCTGCCCGTGTTGACCTTCCCAGCGCTGTTCTGTTTCCCTTGGCCTGCATGCAGGGGCAGTCAGAACACTCTTTGTATTATAAGATTACGTGAGGACATGTGCACGCATTGTCAGGATCAATGGAGGGCTGAGCTTCAACCTTCCACTTACCTCTCTCTCCTAAGCCAGGTTCTTGCATGCGTTGGCCGACATTCAAAGACCGCGATGCAGGAGGGCGCTTCATACTAGAAGCAGCTACCTTCGCAAGCTCCGCCCTCTTTGCTGGCGCCGCTCTGTACATCTCTCTGGTGGAGCACCCTGCTCGTAAAACCCTTGCTGCATCCAGTTTGGATGTTCCGAAATCTAAAGGGAAGGCAATCAAAAAAAGTGCCATCAAGAGCGCAGTTTTGCAATGGCGCGAATCATATCAACGGGCCGCTCCACTTCAAGTCTTTTATGCGCTTGTGGCCGGTGTCGGTGGTATGTGCAACACTTTTGTGCTCAAGGAGGCTGCGGCCTGGGCATGGGGTGGGGGGCTCGTGGCCATGAACGTGCCTTTCACTCTCCTCTGCCTCATGCCGATCAACAAAGAGCTTGGAAAGCGTGCGGAGATGGCAGAGTTGGAACAAGAGACCCGCGGGACGTCGGATCGCGAAGAAGAGACAAAAGTGGAGGAGGAACAGGTAGAGGAGGCCGACCCTGTTTCTAGACGCGTCACCTTCTGCCTGGGCTCTTGGTCCTGCTCAGGTCTGCCATCCACCAAGCACCTTCTCCGGCTGTGGGGCCAACTGCATGCTGTTCGTGCTGTCCTGGGCCTCAGCGGCTTTTTGGTCCTCACTGCTCATATTCTCTCCGTCGCGCACTCCCGCCGAGCTAGCAAGGTGATGATTTATGGGTGAAGGGGGGGCCCATGTTCACAGACCGATTGGCGCAGAGGAGCATCTTAAAGAAAATGAAAACAACATATTTCTAGCTCAGTATTACTCGCTATTTTCTTTTCGCATGCTCTCGTTACCCCAAGCGAGGGGCCTTGCGAAATGAGCGTTCTGGTGCAGGATGGAAGGTCTTAGATCAAGCCTGTTCGGTCCTTCACAGCCTCGTATGTTCGCGTTGATGCGTTCCCGAATGGGGAAGAATTCGCATACTCCTGCAACCGAGACAGAATTTTTGACCCCTTCAAGGCGGGGGGGGGGGCCAGCGCCCCATTGACCAAGTTGAATATGTCGATGGTTTCCATGTTCAAGATTTTCTCGTATTCATCGAGTTCCGGCCCGCTCAGACTCATCACGTTCTCAGCCGCCCAACTTCCGAGGAGCAGGTCCACTTCCAGCCATCCCCGTTGCTTGCTCCGGTACAGAAGGCGCTTGCGGCGGATGAGATCCGTGTCGACGGGACCGGGAGGGGCAGTCGGGTCGAGGCTGGACTCGGGGACCTGTGTTTTAAGGCGCAGATGATCGTCAAGTTGGGCTTTGGTGCGTTCTCCTATGCGACGGACCTGTAGGGTGTGTGATATGGAGAGCGTGAGCTGTCGCTGCTCAGACGAATTGAATTAGATCCATCAGGCGACTGTTTGCAGGTTGTTGTGTGCATGCTCGTTTGTGAGGTCTTTGACCGCAGCATCCCCGAAAAGATGAAATATGAGATGTAGACATCATTTATCCGATGTTGTGTCAACATACACCACACTATTTTTGAGGTCTGGCTTCTTCATCCAGTCTTGGGATCAAAGCTACTGGTGTCCGCGAACAATCCCCTCCAAAAATACCTGCGCCGGAGTAAGCTCTGGAGAGGGTGGAGGCTTGCTGTGTGCGGACGATGACAGGGTGCGGGTATCGAAAAAAGCCGTGACAACAGCATTCCGGAGGCCATATATGCTTCGACGTGCCGCTGACGAGAAAAGGAGGCCCGCGCAAGGTGGCGCCATGTTGCGGAACCTGCGAGATACACGATCGCTAGACGACCGATAGTTTGTGATGTAGACCTGTGGACGCGGAAATGCGTGCGAGAGGCGCACGAAACGTGACCAGGAGACGCTGACGCAGGGTTCGCGTGGAAAGCGGGGGTTACACGGGCAGTCACGTGGGCCGACTGGCGGCGACTGGAACATGAAAAAGCAAGAAAAAGACCGGAAGGGGTGGTATTGAAGGCTGAGTGGAAGCGACGAGCATTGCCCACCGCCAATGTCATGTGTCCTTCTCAGCACTTGGACTTATTCATGCTCTTCTCGTCGTAGATATTTTGGTGGTCCAAGTGGGCGACCTGGCCTGGAGGGTGGAAAACAGCCAACAGATTCCTCTCACTTGCCCTCACACGTCAACAAGGACCTGCGCATACAGCCGTGCAGCAGTGGGAACGTCAAACCAAAGGCATATTTTTCGCCAGGACTGCTAGCTCTGCAAAATCCCGCTCTACCAAATGGACCGCGCATTGCCGTCTCGAAATGCTTTGTTCTCTTGCCGGCGTGCCTGGATGAAGGAGATGGGGGAGGCGCAGCGCGAGCGATTCGGGCACTCGGCTCACGAATGGGTCGTGCATGGCAAAGTCTACGACTTAGCGCCCTACCTCGCCTCTCATCCCGGTGGCCGGCACTGGTTGGAACTCACCCAGGGCATGGACGTGACCCCGCTCTTTGAGAGCCACCATGTAGACGACGCCAAGACGCGAGCAGTCCTCGGACAGTTCTACGTCCGAGACTGCCCCAACACCCCACCGCCTGCCTCTGCGCTTCGACAGCCCCTTGTTTCACCCGAAGCCTCTGTGGCCCCTCAATCTAACAAGGGTGCAGACGGGTCCTCGCCTGTAGAGGCCGACTTCTCCTTCCTCGACTCGGGCTTCTACAGGTCTTTCAAGAGGCGGGCACTCGGCGCCTTGCGTACCGCGGAGGAAAATAGCAAGAACAAGAGCAAACGCGGTGCACGAGGTCCTACCATGGAGATGCGCGCGCTGACATGGGCTCTCTTGCTTGCGTGGCTGTCTGCCTTGGTCTGGTGCTGCTCGGCGAGGTCCGGGTCTGTGCCCGCTGTCGTTGCCGGCATCCTCCTCAACGCCTTGGCCGGAATAGGCCACAATGGGATGCACACGGCGCCCACCTGGTGGCGGTGGCTGCTCGACCTCTCCCTCTTCTCCAGCCACGAGTGGACTATCTCCCACTGCCTCTCCCACCACCACTACCCGGGCACTCAGGCGGACTTCGAGGTCGCCGCCATCGAGCCCTTCATCTACAGCCTCTACGCCGGCCCCGCCAATAACGCCTACCTGCCCTTCTATTTCTGGAGCGTGCTCTGTATCCTGGGCCCGTTCGAACTTCTCGCGCGCCTGATCAACATAGTTCTCCGCCGCATCCAGCCCTGGCGGCCCGAGCACCTCCTCCCGGGGGCAGAGCTGGTATTGCTCATGCTCTTCGGGCGCAGCGGTGCATGGGCGGGCTGGTGGCGCTGGCTGACGATGCACGTGGTCGCCTCTGTGTTGCTGGGGCTCCAAGCTCTGCCCCTCCACCACTCGGAGCACGCCTGGACGGACGGGAAGGCCCCCTCCCCGCGCCCCGTCGACTTCGGCCTCCACGCCCTCCGAGCCACCCAGGACTACGCCATCTCCCACCTTCCTCTCCTGGCAAAGCTTGTCCTCTTTCCCTACAACCACCACCGCTTGCATCACTTGCTCCCGGCGGTGGACGAGTCGCGCTTGCCGCTCTTGGAAGGGGCCTTGCTGGAGACCTGTCAGGAATTCGGGGAAAACTACGTCGTCTATGCCTGGACGGACCTGGCGCGAGGGACGCTCAGGAATTGGTTTGACGTTGGAGGCAGGAAGAGGAGAGCGTGGGCATTGGCCGGGGAGGGGCTGAAGAGAGAATGAAGGGGGAGGGAGAACGGAGGACGGGGGAGCTGACGAAATGGTGGAGGGGGAGGGAAGGAGGGGGAGCAGAGGGGAGAGGTGGGGCTAGAGATTTGAAGAGAAAGGCGGAAAAGAGCAGGGCGATGGAGCGTAGGTCACGTTTGACAGGCCGACGCAGGCTGTGCAAGTTTTCGAAAGAATATGCACCTTGGCGGGCCACTTTGTGTCAGCATGGACGGTCCTTGGCCTACGCCGAGCGGTGATACCTGCTAGCGACTTTGTCGATAATAGTGTACATAGATGATGGAGTGGAGGACCACCTCGTTGAAAGGTCGATTCCCGCAATTGAGAAGATGAGAAGAAATTGCTTCAATCCGGGCGTACCCCGCGAACCCCCTGCCCTCGCTTTCTCACTACTTTTTCTTCCCCCCGCTTCCCATGAAACAGGGCAGCCACAAAGGCAGGGGGCAGGAATAGGGGGCTCGTGGAGGGATGAGCTCACACATGCCTGTCTGTCGAGGAGATCCGGAGGCCGGCGTCGTCCCGGCCGGGGTCACGGTGGGAAACGAGGAGATGGCGGGTCGGGAGAATGGGGGGTCGGGAATGTACCGGCTCGCGGAGGACGTGGACGGCAACGGGCGCGACGAGGGTTGTCAATGGGTCCCCCCGGCGCTGCGGACGTCCTTGGAGCGGTACAGGTGGCTGGAGATCATCCTCTTGTCTGTCATCGTCATCTTGGCCAAGGAGGGCTTTGGGAGTGGCGTGAAGAACCATCGACAATACATTCCGCTTGTCACCCAAGTGCTGCCAGGAGGGGCCGTGGTAGTGCTAGGCAACGCCACTGCCTTCTCTTATCCCGTCCGGTTCCGAGAAGGGACTTTGGAGTGCCCGCCCGTCACCCTGGAGTTCTGCGCGACAAGCCCTGAATCGGCGCTTGCCGACCCCTGCTGCGAGTTCATGACCACGGGCGCGAAACCTTTTCAGACGGTCTCTCACGACGATTTGATATGGATAACGGTGGGATTGCCCCTGATATTGCTGGTGCTGCGACACCTCTTACTAAAGTGGTACCTTTGCTCCGTGCCAGCCTCATCGGCCGATCCTATGTTCTCCTCGGAAGATAAGAGTGCTCTTCGTCCTCTTTCCGGCCTCCCTTTTGGCTACTCGGCTACCTTTTGCTTGCGAGACGTCCTCATCGGTCTCTTTTTCAGCCTCGCACTGACCAGAGCCACCACCAACAGCCTCAAGATGTTGACCTCGCAGCCGCGTCCGAACCATTTTGCCCTCAGGCTCTTTGCCTCTCTCTCCCCCGACTCGTCTGCAGCCATTCATTACGCGGAGAGTGCGTGGAAAGCCTGGCCGTCGGGGCACTCGTCCATGTCCATGGCATCGGGCGCCTTCTTGTCGCTCGTCTTGCTCAGGGACCTGAGGCAGTTTGCAGGGCCTCTGCAACGGCAGCTCCGCGCATGTTTGGTCATACTGGCCCTCGGTCCCGTGTATCTTGCTATGTTTGTCGCCGGCACACGAGTGCACGACTACTTCCACACCACGGCGGACGCAGTGACGGGGTCCGCGTTGGGCTTGCTTTGGGCAGTGCTCGCTTTCTATCAGGTCGTGCCCGCGGGGGGCCTGGAGGTGCGCGCGAACCCGCCATTGAAATACCTGTAGCTGTGGGAAACTGGTAGATACTAGAAGGAGGGGACTTGCTGATTCCTGCAGAAGGGGATGCCTGTTAGGAGCAAGGACGGCACAGAAAGGTTTTGGGGCCGTGCGCGACTGTGGAGAACGACCGAAGTAGCCCCATCCAGCGTTTTCTGGTGGGGAGCCTCTGATTTACGAGATCCTTCATGACAAAAGAGTACTACCAGCAGAAACCGGGGGGCTTCGCAATTCATCTTGCGCTTCACGCACAACCGAGCTATCATACGCAGCATGTGATCGTCTCACCTCTAGGTTGAGATGAACGGAAGCGCGGGAAAGAAAGGAGCATGGTGCTTCCAAAAGACGAATGTGAAAGTAAGAGTCCTTGTCCGTGTCTTGCAAATCTTTTATTTGAGCTTACGTGTGTGCGTATTGGTGTATGTGTTTCTCACATGCCGGAATTCCCTTTTTATTTCGAAAGCATTTGACCTCATATGCACAATTGTCCATCTCGCAAGGCCCCCTTCTCCTTAGCACGACTGGGCATGAGAGAGAATGATTTGCTCACCCTTGTCAGGCAAATCCTCCACAAGCACACGGACCTTGCCCCCCTCCAGGTCAATCTCCAGAATGGTGCCTTCATCCTGCGAGACCACGAAGACGCTCCCCTCGAAGCAGGCTAGACCTGCCGGGTGCGCTAAAAGGTGGCTGGTCCATTTCTTCATTCGCTTCAGAGAGTGAGGATTCCATTCGCTGACAGAGTCGTCCCCCTTGCTCGAGACAAAGATCGAGTCTCGTGCAGGGCAGTATGACACCGCGATTGGTTCATCTGCGTCTAAAATTCCTTTCACGTATCCGTCCTCATTTAAAGCGACTACGCCAATATCCTTGTTGGCAACAAACAACAACTTTCGCCCAGGGTGCCATGTTATGCCTCGCGTGCCGTCGGACTCGGGGTCGAACTGCGCAAAGAGCCCCGGAAAATCGTCTTGCTTGGCGCCCTGTGCAGCCAACGCCGGCGCTATTGGCCCAGATTCTCCCGTCGTCTAGTAGAATCGATCGACCGCGTTGGTTCCCTGCGTCGAGACATAAAGGAAACGAGAGTTGTCCGTCGTGACGCCGTATGGGTGGTCAATGCCGGGAGTGTCCTTCGGGACGATGACTCGCATCTGCTTCATTTTTTCAGTTTCAAGACACGCCCCTTGAAACTGTGCCACGAATGAGTTTTTCCGATTGGCATTAGCCAACAACATTGAGTCTCCCCAGAGCACCATGCCCCGCAGTTCGTTGAGGTCGGTTTTTTCCTCGAGGGCTTCGCCTAGAGCGTGGCCGGCGCGCGAGTAGATATATACCTGATTGACCGCTCCCTTATCCTCTCCGCCGTGCATGGTCACGTACAGGTAAGGAGGTCCAAGATTCGCGTTTATGAGCCCAGAAAGGGTTAAAATGCCGACAAGAAGCACACAGAGTATTTGCATTCTTTCCCTGTGTGGCACGAGGAGGTCGGTTAGGAAGGAATGAATCTCAGTGAAAGCAAGGTAACGCAAAAAATGACGAAAGAATAGAGAGCCTCATCGTAGACATGTGATTGAAAGGAACATGGCTTTGGGTCTCTGGCTTTTGTGCGAGCAACCTGCTCGTATCATGTCGTACATGAAGTTTGCAACAGCGGGAATATGCTAAGAGGAGATGGCCTGCCCGCGGAGCGCCATGGGCGGGGACTGAGGGCACTACACGCCACAACAGTGACAAGTCAGCAGCTATCTCGTATATTATAAGAAACAAAGCCTATATAGGGAAGGGAAGAATCTTTGACCTTTTTCTAGGGAAGCATCGGGCAACCAAGATCTAATCAACGACGATTTCATATCTAGTGCAACCGGCGGCTGATACATGAGCCGTAGAAAACGTCTCATTGCCGGAGAGAATCATCTCGTCGTATATTGTCACCATGACATAGCTAGGCATCAGCCTATGCAG
>Ga0102934_1002936_pt1 | contig 11718 bp, 11 predicted proteins | sample SalPonR2_A_D1_MG_FD_78175 | JGI IMG/M metagenome (GOLD analysis project Ga0102934, IMG submission 78175) | Salt pond soil microbial communities from South San Francisco under conditions of wetland restoration - Salt Pond MetaG R2_A_D1_MG | ecosystem: Environmental > Aquatic > Marine > Intertidal...
CAGATCCAGGGCTTCTTTAACACCCCGGTGGATAACCTGTTTGCCGCCCCGGTGCTTATCGAATATATGAAAAACAAATACCTCAACGACATGGTGATCGTATCACCGGACGCCGGGGGTGTGGAGCGGGCCCGAGCCTTTGCCAAACGGCTCGATGCAGAACTCGCCATCATTGACAAACGGCGGGAGGCTCCGAACAAGGCCAAGGCAATGGCGGTCATCGGAAATGTCGCGAATAAAAAGGCGATTATTCTCGATGACATGGTGGACACCGCCGGGACGCTGACCGAGGCTGCCAATACGGTTAAGGAATTCGGCGCCAGCGAGGTCCATGCCTGCTGTACCCATGCAGTACTGTCCGGACCGGCGATTAATCGGATCAAAGAGTGCGCGCTTGCCTCGATGGTGGTGACGGATACCATCCCCCTTTCGGATCAGGGGTTGGCCTGCGATAAGATTAAGGTCCTCTCGATTGCCAACCTTTTTGGCGAGGCGATCATCCGCAGTCACACCGGCGATTCGGTCACATCCCTGTTTGTTTAAGAATAATAACTTTTAATGGAGGCGATAAATATTGGATCGACATCAAATAACCGCAAAACGACGTGAAAAAACCGGGAAAGGTATTGCCCGGACCCTTCGCCGGGAGGGGGATATGCCGGCCGTGATTTATGGGGCAAACATCGATAGCATGCCCCTATCCGTGAATATCCATGAGATGGAAGTCCTGTTAAACAGTGTCAGTCCCAGCCAGGCCCTGCTGGATCTGCAGATCGAAAACGGCGCGAAGGACAAAAAAACGGTCATGATCAAAGAGCTGCAGATTGATCCGGTCAAGTTCAAATACCTGCACATCGACTTTTATGAAGTCAAAATGGACCAGCAGATCACCACCACGGTACCGGTGGTGGCCACAGGGACCTCAAAGGGGGTTGAAGAAGGCGGTATCGTGCAGATTATCCGCCGCGAACTCGAAGTCTCCTGTCTGCCCGGAGATATTCCCGAACAGGTGGAAATCGACATCACCGATTTGGATGTAGGCGACTCGATTCATGTGGAAGATATCGACCTGGGCGAAAAAATTGAGATCCCCTATGATACAAACTTCACTATCCTGACCGTTGTCAGCCCGGCAATGGAACGCGAGGAAGAGCCAGAGGCCGAAGAACTCGAAGAAGGCGAAGCAGGTGAGGAAGGCGAAGCGGGTGAAGCTGAAGCCGGCGGCGAAGTTGAAGAGGAATAGCCATCTGCCCATAACTTTTGGGGATGCCGGGTTCTTTGCTGGAAAATGATGCCCATACGCCCCTGGTTGATAGCCGGCTTGGGCAATCCGGGCCGAAAATATGCATGGTCCCGTCATAATGCCGGTTTCATGGTCATTGATTCCCTGGCAAAGGCCAACCATATGGCCGTTAGCCGGGAAAAAAAATTTGATGCTGAATACGGCCGCGGAAGGATCGGCCAAATGAATGCCATCCTGTTAAAGCCTATGGCATATATGAATCGCAGCGGCCGACCGATTCGCCGGGCGTCCGATTTTTTCCAGATAGCTTTGGATCATCTGCTGGTGATCCATGATGATATTGATATGGGTTATGGAAAAATTAAAATCAAAGCGAAAGGAGGGCACGGAGGGCATAATGGCTTAAGATCTATCATCGATGCCGTTGGAAGCGGGGATTTTCCCCGGGTAAGAATCGGTATCGGCCGCCCCGAGGGCCCCATGGACATCAGCGACTACGTCCTTGGGAATTTTACCGCTGAAGAGTGGCGGGAATTTGAACCGATACTGGATAAAGCAACGGAAGCTGTCATCACAATTTTAACGCATGGCGTTAACGAAGGCATGAACCGCTTCAATTAAGGCGTAACATTGTTTCATTTTTTTAACTGATTAGTTAAGGGAGGGTTAATATGGAATGGATATTGAGTAATATTCCGCTAACTTGCACATTCATCGGAATTATTGGCATTCTTTATTCGCTGATTGTGGCAGGCGCGATCAAGGGCGCCCCCACGGGTGATGCCAAGATGGGCGAAATCGCCAGCGCCATTCAGGAAGGCTCGATTGCCTATCTGAATCGGCAGCTCAAAAGCATGGTGATTGTGGGTATTGTTATTTTTGTTATTATTTTCTTCGGCTTGGGCGCCAAAACCGCCATTGGATTTTTGGTGGGCGCTGTGGCCTCATTTTTAGCCGGCTATATCGGCATGCGGGTATCGGTTCTGGCAAACGTTAGGGTCGCCGAAGCCTGCAAAAAAGGCTTGGCCTCAGGACTGAGCCTCGCTTTCAAGGGCGGCTCCGTGACCGGTATGCTGGTGGCGGGCCTTGCGCTTACCGCGATTGCCGGGTTTTTCACTTACATGTCCGCTTCCATGCCGGCTGATACTGCGCTGGTCGACCTGGTGGTACCCCTGGTCGCACTGGGTTTTGGCGGCAGCCTGGTCTCCATCTTTGCCCGTCTCGGCGGCGGTATCTTCACCAAGGGCGCTGATGTTGGCGCTGACCTGGTGGGTAAGGTCGAAGCCGGCATTCCGGAAGACGACCCGCGGAACCCAGCGACCATCGCTGACAATGTGGGCGACAACGTGGGTGACTGTGCCGGTATGGCCGCTGACCTTTTTGAAACATACGCGGTAACGGTTGTCGCCGCCATGCTTCTGGGTGCGCTGCTTTTCACAGACAACGTCATGGCCGTTCACTTCCCGCTGGTTTTGGGGGCAGTCTCCATTATCGCCTCCATTATCGCGACCTTTTTTGTGCGCCTGGGCAAGAGCGAGTACATCATGGGCGCGCTCTATAAAGGAATGTTCGGTGCAGCCATCCTGGCGGCTATTGCCTTCTACTTTGTCACCACCGGCCTTATGACCGATATGAACGGCATTCCGGCCATCAACCTCTTCTACTCCTCACTGGTCGGTCTGGCACTCACGGTTATCATCGTCATCATCACCGAATACTACACCGGGACGTACAAACCGGTTAAGGGAATTGCGGAAGCTTCAACCACCGGCCATGGCACCAATATCATCGCCGGCCTGGCGGTCAGCCTGCAGTCCACCGCAGCGCCGGTTCTGGCCATCTGCCTGGGTATCGGCATCTCTTTTGGGTTTGCCGGCCTCTACGGCATTGCCATCGCCACAGTGGCCATGCTGTCCATGACCGGCATGGTTATCGCTATTGACGCATACGGCCCGATCACGGACAATGCCGGCGGTATCGCCGAAATGGCGGAACTCGATGACAGCGTGCGCGCGGTTACCGACCCCTTGGATGCGGTGGGCAACACCACCAAGGCCGTGACCAAAGGCTATGCCATTGGTTCTGCCGGCCTGGCAGCCCTGGTGCTCTTCGCCTCCTATACCCAGGAGTTCGTCCTGCACGCCCAGCACGCAGCGGAAATCTCCGGTGAGGCGGTCCAAAACATTGCCTTTGATCTCTCCGATGTGAATGTTATCATCGGCCTGTTTATCGGCGGCCTTCTGCCGTTCCTGTTCGCCTCCATGGCCATGCAGGCGGTGGGACGCGCCGGTAGTGCGGTTGTTGATGAGGTTCGGCGGCAGTTCCGGGAAATTCCGGGCATTATGGAAGGGACTTCAAAACCGGATTATAGCAACTGCGTAGACATTGTGACCAAGCACGCATTGAAGGAAATGATGGTTCCTGCGCTGCTGCCGGTTGTGGCCCCCATCCTGGTCGGCTTCCTGCTGGGCAAAGTGGCGCTGGGCGGTCTTTTGATCGGCTCCATCATCACCGGGCTCTTTGTGGCTATCTCCATGACCACTGGCGGTGCGGCATGGGACAACGCCAAGAAATACATCGAAGACGGCTTCTTTGGCGGCAAGGGCAGTGATGCCCATAAAGCCGCGGTCACCGGCGACACAGTCGGCGACCCGTACAAAGACACTGCAGGTCCGGCGATCAACCCGATGATCAAGATCCTGAATGTTGTGGCCCTCTTGATGGTGCCATTCCTTCTGTAATTGATTCTTCGGGTCCCTGGACCCTGTTATAAATGTTAAGAAAGGGGATTGGCGAAGGGTTTCGCCAATCCCCTTTTTTTGTTGAATGTCTGCCTGAAAAATGGTATATATTCTTTTTATGTTTAAGATTGTCTAAACTATTAATATATACTTGGTGGACATTATGGCTAAAAAAGCGGAAGTACAAAAAGAAACCTTTAAATCTAAATCTTTTCAAGTGGGGGATCTGGCGGTATATCCGGCACATGGCGTGGGCCGGATCGAATCCATCGAAAGCCGAACCATCAACGGCGCCAAGCATGATTTTTACATCATGAAGATCCTGGATAACGGCATGGTCATCATGATTCCGACCATGAATGTCGACTCCGTCGGGCTCCGGGAAGTCATTCCAGAAGACAAAATTCCTGAAATCTATTCGATCCTGCAGCAGAAAAAGGATGAAATCTTTGATAACCAGACATGGAACCGGCGTTATAAGGAATATATGGACAAAATCAAGACCGGCTCCCTCTATGATGTCGCCGAAGTTTTCAGGGACCTGTTTCTGCTTAAATTGATCAAGGATCTCTCCTTTGGCGAGCGAAAGCTGCTGGATACGGCCAAGGGACTGCTGCTGCGCGAGCTCTGCACGGCGAAGAATGCGGACGAAAACACGATTTGGGACGAAATCGAATCCTTATTTAAAGCGCTGCACTAAAACCCGCTTGATCCCCTTATGGCTGAGCCATGGTCGATCGCTTTTACCATCTCCCCATCAGAAGCCGGCATTCGTCTGGATGCGCTTGTTTCCGACAGGTACCCCGCATTATCCCGCAATACCATAAGCCGCCTGATCCGGGAGGGCGCCATCCAGGTCAACAATCAACCGCGCAAACCGGCTTTTAAACCGGCCGCAGGGGATTATGTGACCGGAATGATTCCGGCTGTCAATGACTCGGCCACCACCGAAACCCTGCTTCCGGATGCCATTCCCTTGGACATCCTTTTTGAAGATACTGCCTGCCTCGCCCTCAATAAGCCCCCGGGCGTGGTGGTGCATCCGGCTCCCGGCCATCGTCGCCAGACGATGGCCAATGCGCTCATCCATTACCGGCCGGAGTTAGACGGCATCGGCGACACATCCGGCCGGCCGGGCATCGTGCATCGACTGGACAAGGACACCTCCGGCATCCTCCTGGTGGCCAAATCAAAAGCGGCGTTTCGCCATCTCTGTGCCCAGTTTAAGGCGCGCACCATTGAAAAAAAATATCTCGGACTGGTCTATGGGCAGCCTGAAACGGACACCGGCTTTATCGATCTGCCCATCGGGCGGCACACGGAACACCGGAAAAAAATGTCAGCCAGCCGGTACAACCGGGCCCGACCGGCGGAAACCAGCTGGCAGGTCAAAACCCGATTTGATCGGGTAACGCTTATGGAATACGCCATAAAAACCGGGCGGACCCACCAGATCCGGGTGCATAGTGCGGCCATCAACTGTCCGATCATCGGGGATTCGGTTTACGGGATCAAACGGCCCCATAAATTCCTGCAAAGCTATCCAAAGCTAAGGCAGGCGCTTGCCGGGGTTCACCGCCAGATGCTCCATGCCTGGCGGATAAAATTTCTTCATCCGGAAACGGACGCACCGATTTTTATCGAAGCCCCCGTAGCGCCGGACATGGCCCGGGTGATCAGAGACATTGGATTTATCCCTTCCGCTTGAGTTCAAGCGTGCATTTTTTCTTGTCTTTATCAAAGGTCAAGACAATATCCTGATCATCGCCCTTGTTTCGGGCCAGTTCCTGGTATCTGTTCTTAATCCGTTTTTCAAATTCCGTTTTAGACTCCTGATTGCTGGCGCTGGCGCCCAGTTCATTTAGCTTCCGCTGCTGAAGTTCATAGTAGGAATGCAAGGAAGATCGGGATGATTTACCGGATTCAGCCGCTTGAGTGGTCTCCCGGGGCATTGTACTGCCAAACGCCCGCCCCTGACGATAGGCGGCCTCCGCATTTTCCCATAGCTGCTGCCAGGCCTTTTTATGATAAAAGACCTTCCATTGAAGATTGTCCAGCAAGGTTTCCAAGTGCTTGGTGGAAATCGCCGGCGGAATCCGGTAGCGCTGAATTTTTTCGACCAATTCGTGATGGCGCGGATGGGGCTTATTCTGCCGATCCGCCAGATAGGCCCGAAGCTTGGCATCCATGGCATTGATCTCTTGATCCAATCGACTCAGCTCATTTTCCACTTTTTTCCGCTGTTGTTCGGTTGATTCAGCCATACCTCCTACCCTCGATTAAAACTCAAATTTTTTAGACCTTCTGCCCTTTATTGACTAACCTCGGCCGATGCGTGAGGAGCATCTGAACCCGCTTGTGAGCGATTTCTTCTGCCTGGTCGCACAGGGTCAGGATGTGAAAACCTCCGCGTACAGTAAACAACTCCGCATTAGGAATTTTTGAAGCCGCGTATTCTGCATGGTAAAACGGCACGTCCCCATCCGCTGTGCTGTGAATCACCAGGGCGGGGGCTTTTATATCGGAAAGCGGCAGCTTTTCAATGGCCGCCAATTGGGATAGATCGTTTTCCAGGCCTTTCTGCCGCAGGCTAAACGGCGACATGGATTTAATAATCGCCATCAAATGCGAGACCTTATCCGGATCATCAAGAATTTGATTCAGCAGACGCTCAGCCTGTTTTTTATCCAGGATGCTTTCCTTTGCGAGCATGGACCGCAAAGCAAATTCCGGATAATGGGCGGCCATTTGGTTATACAGCCAGACCGCCGGATCGTTGAAGAGCAGTCGGGTAAAAAACTGTTCGGCAATATGATCCCGCGATACAAAACGGTAGGCCTGACTCACGCTGCTTTCTAAAATCAGCGCCCACACGCGTTCCGGATAACGGGCGGCAAAAATCATGGCGCAGGTGCCGCCGGCCGAAAATCCGAGGACGCCCACCCGTCGGATATTCAGATAATCGAGCAGCGCGGCCAAGGCATCCGCCTGGGCCGTAAACGGACATCCCACGGAAAGGGGGGTTCGCAGGTAACCCGGCCGCGACCAGGCGATCAAGGAAAAGTCATGGCGTGTCACATTCCTCCATAGGGGGAAAACCTGATCATATCCGCCGGGCCCGCCGTGAAAGCCGATTACGAGGGGCTGCCCATCTCCCTCACCTTTAACCGCATACTCGATCGGCCCCTGCCGGGTTTCTGCAACCTGACTGCCGGCCTCAAGTTCGGCCACCAGGTCCTGCTTCCATTGGAAATACTCAAACGGGGGCTTATGGTTATTCTCTGTCACGTTCAGTCAGGCTTTTTAAATCGCTAATCGCTGAAAGAAAATAAAATATTTTATTTTTTAACAGGTCCAGTCAGGATTGTAAACGGGTTTGATGGCGCCGTTGATTTGATTGAACAAGCGGCCCCAAATAAAAAAGCGTTGATGTCCACTTCCGCGAACATTAACGCTTAATTGTTAAACTAAAGGAGGGTTCTTAAGCGGAGAAAACTTTATGCCGCCTGATGATCCGGATTATAGCAGAGCCGGCAGCAGTTCAAACAGCGGCTGGCTTCGGACAGCGCATTCGCCTCGCTGATCACCAGGTCCACCTCATTAAAATTAGTGATTCGATCCGCCACCGGCAGCTCAGGCATTTCCACCCGCTGGGACTTTTCAACCCCTGGAACCGAATCAAAAAGCGTTTCCTGGATATGTTTATTCAAAATCGCCTTGGGTTGGGGAACCACCGGCTTGCCCTTGAGAAACAAATCAATGGATCGGGCCGCCTTCCGCCCCCCGCCAATGGCATCCACCACCAGCGCCGGGCCGGTGGCCGCATCGCCGGCGGCAAATATATAGGGCACGTTGGTCTGATGGGTGGCGGGATCGACCTCAAAGGTATTCCACCGGGTCCAGGAAATATCATCCATCCGGTCCCCTTTTCCGCGAAATTCGGCGGAGGGGGACTGTCCGATGGCGGTAATGATCATATCCACATCCAGAACCGTCTCCGATCCATCGATCGCCACCGGCCGGCGGCGGCCGCTGGCATCCGGCTCACCCAGTTCCATTTTCAAATATTCAAGACCTCGGACCCGTTCTTCATCATCCCCAACTACCCGATTGGGCGAGGCCAGAAATACGAACTCAATCCCCTCTTCTTCGGCGGCCACGATCTCCACATCATTGGCCGGCATCTCATTTCTGGTCCGTCGGTACACCAGATATACCTTTTCACATCCCTTTCGCACCAAGGTGCGCACACAGTCGATAGCCGTATTGCCGCCGCCGATCACCGCCGCCCGCTTACCGATCGGAACAGGCTCATCATTGCCAATGCGGGCAAGAAAATCAATGCCCGTATAACAGCCGGACAAGTTTTCGCCCGGGATTTTCAGCTGATAGTCGTTCCATGCCCCGATACTGAAAAACACGGCGTCAAAACCCGCTGCAATCAGAGCACCGAACTCAAAATCCCGCCCCAGGCGGACATTGGTATGGTATTCCACACCCAGATTCAGAATTCCGTCAATCTCCCAATCAAGCACTTTTTTGGGCAGCCGGTACTCCGGGATGCCGTATCGCAGCATACCCCCCATCTTGGGCATGGCCTCAAAGATGCTCGCATAATGGCCGGCCCGCCGGAGAAAGTAGGCGCAGCTCAGCCCGGCCGGCCCGCCGCCGATCACCGCCACACGCTTGCCGGTATCCGGGGCCTTATCGATCGGAATCCGCTTGCCGGAATTCATTTCATAGTCGGCGACAAATCGCTTCAAATGGTTAATGGCCACCGGATTATCCTCAATCCCGCGGCGGCACCAGGATTCGCAGGGATGCGGGCATACCCGGCCGCAGGCCAGCAGCAGAGGATTTCGCTCACGGATGGTATTGACCGCCTCTTCATACTCGCCGTTTTTGATATGCTGGATATACCGGGGGATATCAATTTCAGCCGGACAGGTTTGGGCACAGGGGGCCACTGCGTCATCCGCAGCATTTAAATGAAGCAGCCGCTCAGTCATGGTACGCACTTCCAGAATAGGCTTCGGGCAGGCCTTTTCACAGGCTCCACAGCCCACGCATTTTTCCTTGTCCACGACCGGATAGCCGTTTTCCCCCATTTTAATCGCATCAAATTGACAGGCCCGGATGCAGTCGCCATACCCCAGGCACCCGATGGTACAGTCCCGTTTGCCACCATACATGGCGGCCGCCGCTTTGCAGCGGTTTAAGCCGTCATAATGGAACCGATCAGTTGCCCGGCCGCCGCCGTCACAATCATTAAAGGATTTCAAGGGCTCGGCGGATCCGGCCTCAAGCCCCATAATCGCTGCGATTTCAGCAATATTCTCCGAACTCGTCAGCATGCAGGCGGTGGGCGGCGCCTCGCCTTTGACAATGGCATCCGCGGCGGCGGAACAGCCCGTATAGCCGCATCCCCCGCAATTGGCCCCCGCCAGAAGATTCTCCACTTTGCCGATTCGGGGGTCCTCATAAACATAGAAAATGCGGGAAGCAAAGCTTAATGCCAGGCCGATGATTAAACCGAGCCCCAGGGTAAAAAGAACGGATTCAAGCACAACTTACCTCTTTATCATTTGAAAACATAATTTTTTAAAAGGATCTTAAAAATAATAATGCCGGACTGATCCGTCAATACGGCGGCGGCGGATGCTTAGACCATTCCCTTGAAAGCGAAAAAGGCCAGGGAAATGACCCCGGCGGTCACCAGTCCGATGGAGGTATCCTGCAGCGGTTTGGGGACCCGTCCAAGCATAATGCGTTCTCGCACGCCGGCAAACAAAATCAGCGCCAGTCCAAAACCGATGGCATAGGCAATTGCAGAAATAAGGGCCTGTATGAAGGTATTCTCCTCCTGAATATTGATGAGACAAACCCCCATAACTGAACAATTGGTGGTGATCAATGGCAGGAATATACCAAGGCCGGCATAAAGCGCGGGGATGCTTTTTTTGAGAAACATCTCGACAAACTGGACAAGTGAGGCAATGACCAGAATAAATGCAATGGTGCGCAAAAATTCAATACCGAGTGTGACCAGAAAATAGGTATTGATAATCCAGGTGATGACCGCTGCCAGCACCATTACAAATATAACCGCCATTGCCATGCCTGCCGCTGTCTCCATTTTTTTGGAGGTCCCCATAAAGGGACAGACGCCCAGATACTGAGCCAGCAGGATGTTGTTGATAAAAATACAACTGATAATTAGAACAAAAATATCGCCCATACTCTCGACTCCTGTTTGTTCTTATGCAACCGGTCTATCGACTGCCGGCAAGATTCATCAGGCATAGCAACAAGCCTAAGCAGACAAACGCCCCCGGGGCCTCGACCATAAAACTAAAGGGTTCAAAGGACGGCCCAAAAACCTGCATACCGTAAAAGGTGCCCTCACCCAGGACCTCCCGGACCGCTCCCAGAACGCTCAGGGAAAGGGTGAAGCCAACGCCAATGCCAAGCCCGTCTGCAATGGCGGGCACCGTCTTGTTCTTTGAAGCAAATGCCTCGGACCGGCCGAGCACGATGCAGTTGACAACGATCAGGGGAATAAAAATTCCCAACTGAAGATAGAGCGGATAGGCAAATGCCTGCATCAACAGTTCGACGACGGTGACAAAAGTAGCGATAATAATGATAAAACAGGCAATACGAATTTTTGCTGGAATTACATTTCGCAAAAGTGAAACCAGTAAATTAGAAAAAACCAGCACAAATGTGGTGGCTATCCCCATTCCGATGCCGTTTTGTACGGATTTGGTCACTGCCAGCGTGGGACATAGCCCAAGCACCAAGCGAAACGGCGGAATCTCTTCCCATAAGCCTTTTGTAAATTCCTGAGCCAGTGTTTTTGCCATAATTCTTGTTTCCCTTTATCCGGAAAAAGTTGATAGCTTTTCCATAATTTTCGGCTTCACCTTCTCAAAAAGCTGCCCTGCCTTGGCAACAGCCTTGCAAAACGCACGGGAGGTGATCGTAGCGCCGGATAATGCCGTGATATCACCGCCGTCCTTTTTTACTTGAGTTTCCGTGCCAATGGGCACCCCGGCGAACTGATTCTTGAAATCTTCATCGGTCTCGACGCGGGCCCCGAGACCCGGGGTTTCATTATGCGTGGTGACGCTGACCCCATGGATTTTTCCGGATTCAACATTGACAGCCACCATGACGCCCACATCACCGCCATAGCCGCCCCCCTTGGTCTCAAACGCCACAACGTTCGGCTTGCCGTCAAACACGCCGACAAAAAAATTCTTTTCCGTCTCCCCGACCGGAATGGCAAACCGGTCCTGGATCGGGTTATTGTCCGCTCCCTCCATAATCGTTTGGATGGCCGGCCCTTTGACGAATTTGAGCACCTGGCTGTCAATCCGCTCCTGCGTATTGTTGCGAATGGCAGCCAGCAGGCCGCCGGAAAAACTGCTGAGCAGCGTCAGCACGATGACCATTTTTACCATTTCACGCATAATTGATCACCTTTCGGGAAGTCTTGGGTCTGATTTTATCGATGATCGGGTTGGTCAAGTTAATCACCAGGATGGCAAAAATCACCCCGTCGATATGGGTGCCGATATTACGAATCAGCACCGCCAGAAACCCGCCAAGAGCTCCGTAAATCAGCATGGGAATAAAATTGACCGGCGACGAGGAGTCCTCTGTGGCCAGATAAAAGGCCCCTAACATGGAGTAGCCCGTCAGCAGATGAAAACTGCCGCTGGCATAGAC
>Ga0102934_1002937_pt1 | contig 11717 bp, 8 predicted proteins | sample SalPonR2_A_D1_MG_FD_78175 | JGI IMG/M metagenome (GOLD analysis project Ga0102934, IMG submission 78175) | Salt pond soil microbial communities from South San Francisco under conditions of wetland restoration - Salt Pond MetaG R2_A_D1_MG | ecosystem: Environmental > Aquatic > Marine > Intertidal...
ACATATTTATAAAATAAACTAAAATTACCTAAGGGTTAACATTGTTAAAAAGGAGGTTGGAATAATATGGTTGGGTTAAACATCTTATTTTTTTTAGCACCACTTACTGCTTTAATTGGATTAGTTGTTTCATATTTATTTCATAAAAATATGAAAAAAGAAGATAGCGGTACTAAAAAAATGCAGAAAATTGCAAAACACGTAAGAGAAGGAGCAAAGGCTTATCTATGGCAGCAGTACAAAGTTGTTGCTATTTTTTTTCTTGTTGCTTTTGTTTTCTTTCTTATATTAGCTTATGTATTAAAGGTGCAATCCATTTGGGTACCATTTGCATTTTTAACCGGTGGATTCTTTTCAGCACTGGCAGGATATTACGGTATGAACACTGCAACTCTGGCGTCTGTTAGAACTACAAATGCTGCCAGAAAATCATTAAATAAAGCTTTGAAGATTGCTTTTAGAAGTGGATCGGTGCTTGGATTAACAGTTGTTGGATTTGGATTATTATATATTTCTGTATGGTTCTATATTCTTTATCATATATTTGGAATGTCACTTCCAAATACTACTTCAATTATGCTGAGTTTTGGTATAGGAGCATCATCACAGGCATTATTTGCACGTGTAGGTGGTGGAATTTATACTAAAGCTGCTGATGTTGGTGCAGATCTTGTGGGTAAAGTAGAAGAAGGACTTCCAGAAGATGACTTGAGAAATCCGGCTGCAATTGCAGATAATGTTGGTGATAACGTAGGGGACGTTGCTGGAATGGGAGCAGATTTATATGAATCTTATTGTGGATCGATACTGGCATCTGCCGCTCTTGGAGTAGCAGCGGGATATGGTTATGCAGGAGCTATTCTTCCAATGATAATATCCGGTATTGGGATATTTTTGTCTATTATAGGTATCTTAGCAGTAAAAACAAAAGAAGGTGCTAAAATGAATGATCTTTTGAAATCATTAAATAACGGTATTCATTTAAGTGCTATCTTAATTGTTGTGGCTTCATATTTTATTGTAAAAATAGTATTACCAGGAGCAATGGGAGTTTTCGGGGCAATAATAATTGGGCTGATTGTTGGGATTGTGATTGGAAAATCAACAGAATATTATACTTCTTATGCTTATAGCCCTACAAAAAAAATTGCAAAACATGCCAAAACAGGACCTGCAACAGTAATTATAAGTGGTATCGGAACTGGAATGATATCAACAGTTGCTCCGGTCATATCTGTTGTTTTAGGTATACTTGGCAGTTATATTTCAGCTGGTGGTATGAATGAACCATCAAAAGGTCTTTACGGAATTGCTATTGCTGCTGTTGGAATGTTATCAACTCTTGGTATAACTCTGGCTACAGATGCTTATGGTCCTATTGCTGATAATGCCGGGGGTAATGCTGAAATGACAAATTTACCTAAAGAGGTAAGAGAAAGGACAGATGCTCTTGATTCTTTGGGAAATACCACAGCAGCAACAGGAAAAGGATTTGCAATTGGATCAGCAGCACTTACTGCCTTAGCATTAATAGCAGCTTATGTTGAAGAAGTGAGAATGTCTTTAATTAAGTATAAAGGTATTGAGATGATTAATGGTGGAATTAAAATTGCAGAAGCTACTTTAAAAGATTTTATGACTTATTTTAATATTACATTATCAAATCCTGCAGTTTTAATTGGTTTATTTTGTGGTAGTATGCTGGCATTTGCTTTTGGTGGTTTAACTATAAATGCAGTTGGAAAAGCTGCTGGTGAGATGGTAGCTGAAGTAAGAAGACAATTTAGTGAAAAAAAGGGGATTCTAAAAGGTACTGAAGATCCAGATTATGAGTCATGTGTGAAAATTAGTACAAAAGCAGCTCAAAAAGAGATGATTATTCCATCTCTTCTTGCAATAGTTGTGCCAATAATCATTGGACTTATTCTCGGTGTAGCCGGGGTTATGGGACTTTTAGCAGGAACACTTGTTTCCGCTTTTGTTTTAGCTATTTTTATGGCAAATTCAGGTGGAGCCTGGGATAATGCTAAAAAATATATTGAAACAGGTAAATATGGGGGAAAAGGAAGTGATGCACATGATGCATCAATAATTGGAGATACTGTTGGAGATCCATTTAAAGATACAACAGGTCCAAGTTTAAATATATTAATAAAATTAATGAGTATGGTTTCTGTAGTTGTTGCAGGGCTTGTTGTTAGTTATAGCTGGTTAAATTTTTAATAGAAAATTTAGGGCAGACTTTTAGATTCTGCCCATATATTAAATATATGAAAACAAAAAATTTTAAAATAATTTATTTAATTTTAATATTAATTATTTTTTCAAGTATTACATTTGCTGAAAAATCCTACAAAAAAGCAGAGGTTGTTCAGGAAATGTCAAGAAAACAAATAGTTGATCAACCCGGGTTCAAAATAATTCGTCAAAATCTTTTAATTAAACTTAATGATTCTAAAAATGTAGTAGGCCTAACAAATGACTACAACCCTGAACATCCTGAAGAAATAATTTTGGAAACCGGAGATAATATAATAGTTAATTTTAATAAAGATAAAAATGAATATCTTTTTTTTAGTTATGACAGGACTAACTATTTATTAATTACACTTCTAATATTTTTTCTTCTGGTTATTTTAATAGGAAAAAAGAAAGGTATTAAAGCACTTATTTCTTTAATTGCAACCATCATGCTTTTATTTTTAATTTATATTCCATTTATTTTAAAAGGAGTTTCTATTATTGCCCTAACAATACTTGTTTCAATATTAGCTATTTTAATAACAGTAATTGTTTTAAATGGATTTTCAATTAAATCAATATCTTCTATTTTTGGTATTATAACAGGACTAATTGCTTCGGGTATTTTATCTTACATCATGATTGAAGTTACCAATTTAACAGGTATAAGTTTAAATTCTTCGCAGATGCTTAAATATTTACCCCAGAATATTGATATTGATTTTGGTGGTCTTTTACTTTCCAGTGTTATTATAGGTGCTCTCGGAGCAGTTATGGATGTGGGTGTTGAGATTTCTTCGTCAATGTATGAAATTAAAATGGCCAATAAAGATATGAAAATGAAAGAACATGTAAAAAGGGGGTTTAATGTAGGCAAAGATGTTATTGGTACCATGACAAATACGCTTGTTCTTGCTTATACGGGTGCTTCTTTACCAATACTAATAATTTTTGTAGCTTATAAATGGGAATTTATAAAAATAATAAATCTTGATATTATATCTTCAGAAATTTTAAGAGCATTAGCAGGAAGTATCGGGCTTGTTTTAGCAATCCCTGCTACTGTGTTTATATCGGCTTTTTTGCTTCATGAAAAATATAATAATTAATCTAATTAATCAATAATTCTTCTTACACCATAAAAGTGATTTTTGTAATATTTCTCTGAAAAAGATGAAATGGTTACTCCCTTTCTTGAAGAGGCATGTATAAACCTGTTTTTACCAATATATATTCCTACATGAGAAGGTCCAATTTGATATGTTTGAAAAAATACTAAATCACCAACTTTAAGTTGGTTGATTGATATTGCTTTGCCATAATAAAATTGATCTTTTGCATCTCTGGGTATAATAAAATCATACAGTTTAAAAATAATATGAATGAAACCGGAACAATCCATTCCTCTTGCTGAAGTACCTCCCCAGACATAAGGAGTTCCAATAAAACTTTTTGCTGTTTTGACAATTTCATTTCTAAGTGATGAACTGATGTTTCTTTTGAATGCTTCTTGATTTATCCATCCTGTCAGATCATTCTTTAGTTTTATGTATATTTTATCATTTTGATTTTTAATAATTTGAAACTTTGTTCCTGCCGATAATTTATATATCTTTTTATTTGAATGGAACTTAATCCATTTTTCTTTAATCCTATGATTGAATTTCTCATTTTTATTTTTATTTATCAATATATTGATAAATTTTTTATTTATCCAGCCGGGGTAATTATTTTGTTCAGGAATTTTTATTTTTGCCCATCCTTTTGTTTCCTGTAAAATCAATAACTTATCTCCCATTAGTATTTCAGTTAATTTTGTTGAATTATTGGTGGGTTTTTCATAAATTGCACCAATATTTTCTTTACAAATACCTTCCTGCGGAAAATTGTAAAATATTGTCAGGATTTTTTTCTTATATTTAAAATTACGATTTTTTCTTAATTGAATTTCGATTAAATTATTTTTTATTTTAATATATTTAATTATTTTATAATCAATAACTTTGAATTCATCTTTTAGTTTACTTTTAGAATAAAGATAGATTCTTTTTTTTTGATAGTTTGTTTCTAATCTACTAATATTTATTTGAGAAAATTCTATTTTTACGGAATTCTTACTAAAATAAAATTTGATTCTGGAATTTTGTTCTGAATAAATATTGTTTGAAAAAAATATAAGTAAAAAACAAAAAAAAATTAATTTTGTTTTATCCATTTGATATTTTTAAAGAACTTTTGTTTATCCACCCTACCTGTTTATCATTTAGCAAAACAAGATACCAGCCATTTTTTTCATTGATAACTTTAATTTTTGTCCCAAGGGATACTTCAGATATTGTAACACTACTGTTTCTTGGAGCTAATTTCACCGGTACTTTTTTCTTTACAGTGTTAATTTTATTTTCATTTAAATATTTAATACTTACAATAACCTGATTATCCTTTTGTGAAATAGTGTGGGTTAATTTTTTTGTTAACTCAAGAACAAATCTAACTGTATTTTTATCATGCTGGGCTATTCTAATTTCTTTAAAAGGTTCTCTATCAATATTAATCTTCTTTTTGCTTGGGACTATTATTGTATTTTTAAGATCTACTACAATTCTGTAGGGGTTTCTGTAAACATTTTCTACATAGATTGGTTTTTCTTCGAGTGATAATGTTATCTGGTATAAATTTTTATATTCATTTATATCAATAGTTTGAAACTTATTTGCTTTAAGGGCGTTTAAAAAAATAAAAAAAACAAATAGTAAAATAAAATACCGTTTCATATCTATCCTCCCTGACTTTAATAATAACTCAAAGAGTAAATAAGTCAATTAAATTTATTGTTATAATTGTTGAAGATTTGTATAAATTTGATTATAATTAAATTAGATTCCAATTAAAATAAATATGGTTATTTTGAGATAGGAGTTTTTATGAAAATTGATAACATAAAGGATTTAAAAAAACTTGAAGATTTTTTGGCAAGCCAAATAATCTCTGTTATACGGCATGATTTTAATAACTATTTAATGATAATAATTAATTATTTAGATTTCCTTGATTGTGAAGATAAATATAAAGAAAAAATAGAAATGGGAGTTGAAAAAATTAAACAATACTTGAAAGAAGATTCAGATTTTATTATGGAGAAAGAAAATATTGAATATAATTTATTAGAATTATCAAATATTTTAGAGCAAAAACTGGAAAAGTTATCTTTTTTAGATTCTGAGATTATTAATAAGGATATTCATGATAATGGTAAGACATTTAAATTAGAACATAATATACTGGATGTTATTATTTTAAGGTATCTCGTAGAATTTTTCCATTTTTCGACAAAAGTGAAAGTTGTTTTTCATGAGGAATCTATTAAATTTGAATTTGTAGGTATAAAAAAGAAAGATTTTTCAAAAATAATTGATAATGTTAATGATAAAAAAAATATTGCAATAAATCTTATTAATAGGTATCTTAGAAGAAATAATATTACAGTTGATTTACTGGAACAGGACATTTTTGGGTTGAAATTTTCATTTTAGATAGGAGTATCTTAATATGGGGCAGTTTAGTTTTGAGAAAATTGATAAAATTTTAAGCAGCGAAGAAATTCCGGTAATTAACATGAATAAATTTAACAAATTAATAAAAAATGATGAAAAGGTTAAAATATTTGATTTTTTTGGTTTTTTAGAAACGAACCCTTTTTTATCCGGTAAGATTTTGAGAATTATAAATTCTGGATTTTATTATGTTCCCCATAAAATTTACTCTATAAGACATGCCTATATCATTCTTGGCAAAGAAAAGCTAATGGAAATAGTTATGACCTTGTTTTCTTATGATTATCTTGATTATTTTTCGGATATCAAAAACAGTTATAAAAAAAAAATATTTAGTTTAATCTATTTTTTTTCTTATTTTATGAAGAACTTATCACGTATAAAAGGCTTTGATAATGTCCACTATTCATTTAAACTTGCAATATTTCGTCATATAGGGACACTTTTTATTCCAAAAATTGATAAGAAATTTATGGATAAACTTGGATCAAGTTATAATGAAGGGCTTGAATCATTATATAAGTATGAAGAAAAAAGATATGGGGTAAATCATCTTGAAATATCTAAATATATCATGAAAAAATATAATTTTCCTTTAGATTTTATAGATCAGGCTGCAAAAATAGAGTCAGATGATTATTTTTCAAAATTAATTAGTTATTCTGAAAGATTGGCTTCATATATAATTTTTAACAATTTTGAAAATATTAATAAATTTTTAAATGAATTTGAAGAAAATTTGTTAATTACCGATAATATTTTGATTGACCTCATAGAAGAAACATTAGATAATTTTAATAAAATATCAGATGAATTAAAAAATAATTTTAAAATTGAACCCAATATTAAAAAATTTATAAAAGTTTTACATAAAAGAGATAGTTTTGATTCAGAGGAGATTATTTCAAAATTAAATTCTGTAGAAGGCAAAAATTATCTTATTAAAAATTTTATAAATAATCTTAAAATAAAAAAAAATATCAATGCTGCATCATTTTTTATCAGTTTGTTTAATAAATACTTTTATTTTGATCGAGTTTTTTATTTTGAAGAAACAGATAAAAAGAATACCTTTAAATTAATAGATTATATCTCTGATTATAGAGTTAAAGAAATTATTAAAAATAGTTTTAAAATTGAATTTAAGGAAGATAAAAAAGTATATACACCTGAAGATAATATTCTGAAAGGAAAACTAAAGAGATATTTTAAAGAAGCTGAATATTATATTTTTTTGATAAGTAGCAGTTCAAGGAAAATAGTTCTTATTGTGGATAATAATATAACTAAAAAAGAGATAACAGATAGAAAAATAGAAAATATCTTAGAATTTTTGGATTATTCAAAAACTCTTTATTTTGATTTTTATCTTAAACGAAATAAAAATGCCGATGAACTTTTAAAAAATGTACACAAACTTGGTGTATCATTTAGCCACATGATTAACAATTATTTGACTATAATATTGACAACTGCAAATTTGTTAAAAAGAAGAACTGATAATAAGGATCAGGTCTTGTTATGTGATAAAATAATTCAATCTATAGATAAAATATCAGAATATTTGAAAAAATTTAAAGAAATTAATAGTTTAAAAGATTTATCTTATTTACAGGGTATTGATATGTTTGATTTAGAGGGAAAGGATGATAATGAAGATAATTGATAATAAATTAATATCTAATTATTTAAAATCAACCTCATATGAAGAAATTTTATCCGGGGTACTGGATTCTCTTGTGCATAATTTGCTGTTAAATATTGTATATATAGCAGAAAGGAAACAAGATGAATTTAAGATAAAAATAAGCAGGGGTTTAAGTTCTCATTTTATTAAAAATTTCTCTATTGATCAAAAAAATGAAAAAATTAAAAATTTAATAGAATCAAAAAATTATGTAATTTTTGATAATGAAAGGGTATTGATAGAAAAGACTAATAGATATTGTGTTTGTTTTCCTCTGCTTATAAAGAAAAAAATTGTTGGGTACATTGCTGCTGCAAGAAATACTAAATTTGAAGATGCAGATTTAAATTATTTACAAAATTTAGCTATTATTTCTGCTTTTGTTTTAAAATCTAACAAACTTGAAAATGAAAGTAGAAACATGAATATTTATGATAGTTTAACTTCTGTATATAAAACTAATTATTTTTATCTAAGGCTCAATGATTACCTTGAGAGGTTAAAAAGAAAAGAAATTCCATTTTCTATTCTCTATATTAAATACAGGTATATTATGAAATTAAAAAAGGTATACGGACTTAAAAATCTAAATAATGTTTCTCAAAAAATAGCAGAGATGTTTAAAAGAAATGTTAGAAGTGTTGATTTAATCTTTAGATACAAAGATGATGGGTTCTTAATTATTTTTGAAGAAATTGATGATGAATTTTTAATGAATATTATAAATAGGCTTAAAGAGAAAATAAATAAAATAATCTCAGAAGATAGTCTTAATGCGAACATGGATATTGCTCTTGTTAATATTAAAAACCATACATGGTTAAAAAAAGTTGTAAAATTATTAGAAGAGGCAATTTATAAATCTGAACGAACAGGAAAGATAGTAGTAATGGATAATTGAGGTGATCTTATGATTTTAATTGGAAAAAAACCCCTTGGGATAGAAGATGTTTGGAATGTAGCAGTAAAAAAGGAAAAAGTTGAATTAAGTGAAGAGTCTGTTGGTGCAATAAAAAAATCAAGAAATCGTGTTAAAAAGTTTTTAAATAGTGATCTTGCAACTTATGGTGTTAATACTGGTTTTGGTGATTTTAGTAATATAAAAATATCAAGAGAAAAATTAAAAACCTTACAGAAGAATTTAATTTTATCACATGCTGTTGGTGTAGGAGATTATTTTTCAGATGAAATTGTTAGAGCAATTATGCTTTTAAGAATTAATGCATTAGCTATTGGATATTCTGGAATAACCCTGAAAGCTGTAAAAACTTTGTTGAAAATGTTAAATAAAAATGTAATCCCACTTGTTCCTGAAAAAGGGTCTGTTGGTGCAAGCGGCGATTTAGCACCATTAGCTCATATTGTTCTTGTAATGATGGGAGAAGGAGAAGCAAGATATAAGAATAAAGTGATGTCAGGCCGGGAAGCTTTAAAAAAGGCCGATATTGAACCTCATCAATTGCTCGCAAAAGAGGGACTTGCATTAATAAATGGTACTCAGGTAATGACCGGGGTCGGTACTATAGCTTTTAGAAAAGCAAGAAACCTTTCTTTAATATCCGATATAATAACAGCTGTCAGTTATGATTCTTTGATGGCAACAGATAGAAATTTGGATGAAAGAATTCACAATCTCAGACCCCATAATGGGCAGATCAATACTGCTGATAATTTATTACGATTATATAAAAATAGTGAAATAAGAGAATCACATTATAATTGTGGAAATGTTCAGGATGCTTATTCTCTGAGAACAGTACCACAGGTTCATGGAGCAAGCAAAGATACTTTAAGATATGTAGAGAGTGTTCTTGAAACAGAAATTAATAGTGTTACAGATAATCCATTAATTTTTGAAAATGGAGCAATTTCAGGTGGTAATTTTCATGGGCAGCCTGTTGCGCTTGCTATGGATCATGCCAAAATAGCAGTAGCAGAACTTGGAAATATATCAGAAAGAAGAATAAACAGACTGTTACATCCTGCATATAATAATGATCTACCAGCTTTTTTAATAGAAAAAGGCGGGTTGAATTCGGGATTCATGATTCCTCAATATGTTGCAGCCAGTCTGGTTTCAGAAAATAAGGTTCTTTCACATCCAGCCTCAGTGGATTCAATTTCAACATCTGCGGGTAAAGAAGACCATGTATCGATGGGAACAATTTCAGCAAGACAGTTTAGCGAGATTGTTGATAATGTTTATAATATATATGCTATAGAAATGCTCGCAGCGGTTCAGGGAATAGATTTTTTCAAACCGCTTAAACCAGGGGATGGCTCCAGAGTTGTATACGATATTGTTAGAAAAAGTATAAAATTTTTAGATAAAGATAGATGGTTTAAAAAAGATATTGATAAAGCCTATGGGATTATTAAAGATGATAGTTTCATTCGAAAAGTGGAAAAATCAGTAGGTGATTTGAGATTTTAAAAAAGTAGAAATAGGAGGTACAAATGAAGAATAAAATTATTTCAGAATCAATGGATGTTAAACTTGATTCTATATTTAATAATCTGCCGGAATATCCAGAATTTGTAAAGGATATCAGAAGAGCCCCAAAAAGGGAAGCAGATTTAAGTAAAGAGGATATAAAACTGGCTTTAAAAAATGCTTTGAGGTATATACCTCAAAAATGGCATGAAAAACTTGCCCCAGAATTTTTAAAAGAATTAAAAGAAAGGGGTCGAATTTATGGATATAGATTTAGACCACAGGGAAATATTAAAGCTAAATCAATAGATAAATATGATGGTAAAACACTTGAAGGAAAAGCTCTTCAGTTAATGATTGATAATAATCTTGATTTTGATGTGGCATTATATCCTTATGAATTGACCACTTATGGTGAGACAGGTCAGGTTTGTCAGAACTGGATGCAGTACTGGATTATAAAAGAATATTTAAAAAGGATGAATAAAAAACAAACACTTGCCTTATATTCTGGACATCCGGTTGGTTTGTTTGAATCACATGAAGAAGCACCAATGGTTATTTTAACAAATGGACTAATGATTGGCATGTTTGATGATATGAAGCATTTTAATAAAGCTGCAGCTCTCGGAGTTGCTAATTATGGACAGATGACAGCAGGAGGATGGATGTATATAGGTCCTCAGGGAATTGTACATGGAACATATATGACCCTTTTGAATGCGGGTAGATTAAAACTTGGTATTCCTCAGGAAGGGGATTTAAGTGGAAAACTTTTTGTATCTTCAGGGCTTGGTGGTATGAGTGGAGCACAGGCAAAAGCAGTTGAAATAGCAAAAGGTGTTGGGATAATAGCTGAAGTTGATTATTCAAGAATTGAAACGAGACATGAACAGGGATGGCTGAATGAAATAGCCAGATCTGAAGAAGAGGCGTTTGAAATGGCATCAAAATATGCTAATAAAGGTGAAGCTGTATCCATAGGATATTATGGTAATATAGTTGATCTTCTTGAATATGCGGTCAATAATAATATAGATATTGATTTATTATCTGATCAAACATCATGTCATGCGGTATATGATGGAGGTTACTGTCCTCAAGGGTTAACTTTTAATGAAAGAACTGAGATGCTTCAAGAGAACAAGAAAAAATTCAAAAAACTTGTTGATAAATCATTGAAAAATCATTACAAGCAGATAAAAACATTAGTGGAAAGAGGAACATATTTTTTTGATTATGGCAATAGTTTCATGAAAGCAGTTTATGATGCTGGTATAACTGAAATAGCTAAAAATGAGGAAAATCCGGATAATGGATTTATTTTCCCATCTTATGTAGAAGATATTATGGGGCCACAGATTTTTGATTATGGTTATGGGCCATTTAGATGGGTATGTTTGAGTGGAGAAAAAGAAGATTTATTAAAAACAGATAGGGCTGCTGCCGAATGTATTGATCCGGACAGACGCTATCAGGATAGAGATAATTATATATGGATAAAGGAAGCAGATGAAAATGATCTTGTAGTTGGTTCACAGGCCAGGATACTCTATCAGGATGCTGAAGGAAGAATAGAGATAGCATTGAAATTTAATGAAATGGTTCGTAATGGAGATATAGGGCCGGTCATGCTTGGAAGAGATCATCATGATACAGGGGGAACAGATTCGCCTTTTAGAGAAACTGCAAATATTAAAGATGGTAGTAATATAATGGCTGATATGTCTGTAAACAATTTTGCTGGAGATGCAGCAAGAGGAATGACTTTATGTACATTACATAATGGTGGTGGAGTTGG
>Ga0102934_1002941_pt1 | contig 11711 bp, 8 predicted proteins | sample SalPonR2_A_D1_MG_FD_78175 | JGI IMG/M metagenome (GOLD analysis project Ga0102934, IMG submission 78175) | Salt pond soil microbial communities from South San Francisco under conditions of wetland restoration - Salt Pond MetaG R2_A_D1_MG | ecosystem: Environmental > Aquatic > Marine > Intertidal...
ACAAATCAACAGCATCCGGTGTTGATTTGGAGTTTGTTAAAAACAACATCCATTATGTGGTCTCTATTAAATCAGGCCCAAATTGGGGAAATAGCTCTCAAATACAAAAATTAGAAAATGATCTTAAAAATGCTGCTATAAGAGTCCACCAATCAAAAAATGCAAGCACAGTTCGCCCTGTTTTAGGAATATGTTATGGCAAAGTTCGAACTAATTTTAATTATCGCATGCCAAATTGCTGGAAGGTGGTTGGCCAAAATTTTTGGTTTTTAATTAGTAATAATAAAAATCTCTATACAGATATAATTGAACCAATTGGATATAGAGCTAAACAGCACAATGATGATTTTGAACAAGAAAAAAACAAAATAGTAAATAAATTTACTAAAGTATTTATAGATGAATTTTGCGACGCAACCGGTGCAATAAATTGGAACGAGCTAGTAGACTATAATAGCGGTAATTACGATTTGAATGGGATTCAAATATAAAAGCAGGCAAAAAAATTACAATCATAAAAAGGTGATTATTGAATATTGAATAATAAGGATAGCTATAACCTAAAAGAAGAAATCGCCAGTTCTATTACTCATGGAGTTGGAGTGGCGCTGGCAGTGGCAGCTCTGGTAATTCTGGTAGTATTCGCTTCTATTCAGGGCAATCCCTGGAAGATTGTCAGTTTCAGTATTTATGGTGCATCAATGATACTTTTATACATGGCCTCCACTTTTTACCATGCTTTTCAAAAGCCCGGAGTAAAAAATATTTTTAAAATTTTTGATCACGCATCAATTTATATTTTGATCGCCGGAACTTATACTCCATTTACACTGGTAACAATTCGTGGTGGCTGGGGTTGGAGTATATTTGGTATTATCTGGGGACTTGCTATCACAGGAGTAGTTTTCAAGGTTTTATTTATTCACCGTTTTAAGTTGGTATCTACCCTGCTTTATGTTTTAATGGGCTGGTTTATTGTGATAGCTATGAAAAAAGTGATCGCTAATCTGGATACTATGGGGCTCATCTGGCTGATCATTGGGGGAGTCTCTTATACAGGCGGTGTGTTTTTCTATTTGAATGACAAAATAAAGTTTAATCATGCTATCTGGCATCTTTTTGTTTTGGGCGGTAGCATTTGCCACTTTTTTGCAATTTTATTTCATGTGCTACCTAAATAATATAAATAAACTGGCAAGATCGTCCTAACTGTTAGATTTTTAGAATAGAATGTTATAAATTAATATTTGTTGAAAAATATTATTGATACCAATACCGAGGAAGACTGGTCAGGCATGAAAAGTTTCGGAACCATTAAGATTGTTAATAATTAAATTGGTACTAAAAATAGATTTAGATGGGGAGTGAAAAGCCAGCTTGATATCCAATTTAAAGACAAGATGATTTAATTTGTGATAATTAATAAAAATTAATCCGGGAGGAATGCAATGCAAGCAAAAATTAAACAGGAAGATCTGGAAAAATGGGCTGACTATTTACTGGATCATTCGCTTGGCGGTATTCAAGAAGACGATGTGGTTATGTTAAAAGGTGAATACATCACCTGGCCTTTGATTCAAGTATTGAAGACCAAAATAATTCAAGCCGGCGCTGTTCCCGATGTTTTTCTGGTGGAACCAGATAATGACCGGGGCCAGATCTGGGGTGCAGCAATGGCCAAACATGGAAGCATGGATCAGATTAATAAAGTACCTGACTGGTTCGAAGATCGTTATGAAAACATGACCAAATATATAGAAATTTTGGGTGCTGAATCTCCGGATTTATTTGCTAACCTTCCGGACAAAAAAAGTGCTGCTATTAAAAAAGCGGATATGCCTTTTAAGGAAATTCGTTTGTCAAAGCCCTGGGTTTTGACACTTTACCCTACAAAAGCATTTGCTGATATGGAAAATATGTCTCTGGAAGAATATACCGATGTTGTCATGAGTACAACTCTGACTGACCCAAATAAATTGGAAGCCGATGAACAGCCTATTTATGAAATTATGAATGAAAGTGATGCCATTACCATAGAAACAGTTCATCCTGAAGATGAGCGCGTTCTGGAACTCAGTATGAGCATCAAAGATCGTAATATCGTCAAATGTACTGGCAAAAACAATTTTCCCGATGGCGAAGTTTTCACAAGTCCTGATGCCAATACTGTGGAAGGTGAAATTTTTGTTGATCTGCCTGTTTTCTTTAATGGTGTCAATATTCGGGGAATCTATTTAAAGATAGAAGATGGTAAGATTGTAGATTATGACGCTCAGGAAAATGCCTCCACTTTAAGTACAATTATAGAAACAGATGAAGGCTCCCATCGCATCGGCGAAGTCGCTCTGGGTATGAACAAAGGACTCCAAACCGCTTTGAAACATCCTCTTTTTGTAGAAAAAGTAGGCGGTACTTTACATATTGCTATTGGTGAAAGTTATCCTGAATGCTATGTTGAAGATCCCAATTCTGAAGAAGGTAAAAAGAAAATAGAAGAGCTGAAAGATGAGGGCATTGTCAATAGTTCAGCTCAGCATGTCGATATTGTTGTAGATTTTCGTGAAGGCGGCGCTGGAAAATCGGTTAAATTCGATGGCCGTGAGATAACATCTGCCAATAATATCTGGAAAGTGGATTAATTAAAAAAAAATATAGAAAATTGCTGAATTAGCAATACTGGAAGGGAAGCAGGGTGCCAAATAGTTGGTTCTCCCTGCTTTTTTTCTAATCAATTTGAATAAATAATTGAATTTTATTGTATAGTTTGTAAATTCCTTGCGAGAATTTGAGTTATTAAAAGCAGGAAAAATGAAATAATATGGGAAAAGATCTATTAATAGTTGAGTCACCATCGAAAGCAAGAACCATTAATAAATATCTGGGAAAAGATTACGAAGTCCTGGCTTCAGTTGGCCATATTCGTGATCTGCCAAAGAAAAAATTTGGCGTTGATATTGACAATGGCTTTGAGCCAAAATATGTCACAGTTCGAGGGAAAGGCAAAGTCATCAAAAAATTAAAACAGGCCGCTAAAAAAGCCGATGAAGTCTTTCTTGCCCCTGACCCGGATCGTGAAGGAGAAGCAATTGCCTGGCATATTGCCCAGATTTTGAAAAAAAATCCAGAAAATGTTCACCGCGTGCTTTTCAATGAAATTACTAAGTCGGGGATTAAACGGGGATTGAAAAAGCCCCGGGAGATCAATGACAGTTTGGTTAATGCCCAACAAGCCCGCAGAATTTTGGATCGAATTGTTGGCTATCGTGTCAGTCCATTTTTATGGAAGACTTTGTATCGTGGATTGAGCGCCGGCCGTGTTCAATCTGTTGCTGCTCGCCTGATTTGTGAACGCGAGGATGAGATTGAGGCCTTTGATCCGGAAGAATACTGGGAAATGTTTGCCAATTATGTAACTGAGAGTGAAGAAAAATTTCAGGCCAAAGGAGTAAAGTTTAAAGGCAGCAAACTTAAAATTTCCAATGCTGATGAAGCTAAAAAACACGCTGATGCAATTCAATCGGCTGATCATATCGTAGAAAAAGTTAAAGTCAAAAATCGCAAAAAATCACCGGCTCCCCCTTTTACAACCAGTACTTTGCAGCAGACTGCTACCCGCTTTTATCATTATAGTCCCAAGCAGACTATGTCGATTGCCCAAAAATTGTATGAAGGCATTGAAATAAAAGGTGAGCCAGTTGGATTAATTACTTATATGCGTACTGACTCGCTACGGATTTCCAAAGAAGCCATCAACTCTTCACGAAAACATATTGATGAAGAATTTGGTGATAAATATCTACCAAAAAAACCACGTTATTATAAACAGTCCGGGAAAAATGTTCAGGATGCTCATGAATGTATTCGGCCTACTAATTTGAACCTGCCGCCTGAAAAGGTAGCCAAACAGCTTAGTAAGCGACAACTGAAGATATATTCCTTGATCTGGAAACGATTTGTTGCCTGTCAAATGACACCGGCTATTTACAAACGGAAAACAATTGAGGTCAAGGCAGATGAATATATATTTCGTGCTCGTGGTGAAAATGAGATCTTTGATGGTTATCTGAAAGCCTATCGTAAAGGCAAATCCAAGAAAAATTCTAAAGATAAAAATAAAGTACCGGAACAGATTTCAGAAAAAGAAAATTTACAACTTGAAAAATTGGATAAAGAGCAAAAGTTCACCAATCCACCACCTCGCTACACAGAAGGAACTCTGGTTAAACAGCTTGATAAATTGGGAATCGGAAGGCCGAGTACTTATGCTTCGATCGTTTCTACAATTCGAGGCCGTAATTACATTATCAAAGAAAAAGGTCGTTTAAAACCGACTGAACTGGGACGAACTGTCAATGATATTCTGGTAAATCAGATGCCTGAGATTTTTAATGTAGAATTTACCAATCAGATGGAAGAAGACCTGGATCAAATTGAATCTAATCAGCGCGATTGGAAAGAGGTCATGGAAGAATTCTACGGGCCTTTTAAGAAATCTCTTGATCAGGCTGAGGCTAAAAAAGATGAGATCAAAAAGGGTCTGGAAGAGGATGCTGGAGAAAAATGTGATAAATGTGGCGCTCCCATGATCATTAAATGGGGGCGGAATGGAAAATTTAAAGCCTGCTCCAATTTCCCCAAATGTAAAAACACAAAGCCTCTCACGCCACCAGATGCTAAAGGTCAAACACGCCAATGCCCTGAATGTGATGCTGATATGGAACTTAAAGAAGGCCGCTATGGTAAATTTTGGGCCTGTACCAGATATCCTGATTGTAAGGGGACTTTGCCCTATACAATCGGAATTGACTGCCCTGAAGAAGATTGTGATGGTGAAATAACAGAAAAGAAAACAAGGCGCGGGAAAACATTCTGGGGCTGTTCTAATTATCCCGATTGCGAATTTTCCAGCTGGAACAAACCTGTTGACCGTAAGTGTGAAAATTGTGGATATGGTGTTTTACTGGAAGGCAAAAAGAATTTATACTGCCCGAAATGTAAAGCAAAATATAAAAAAGAAGAGGATTAAACTGAGGACAATATGAGTAGAAATCAAAATCAATCTGAAATGGATAAAATTGTATCTCTGGCCAAACGCAGAGGCTATATTTTTCAATCTAGTGAAATATATGGAGGTTTAAGCAGTTGCTATGATTATGGCCCTCTTGGTGTTGAATTGAGAAAAAACATCAAAGAGATCTGGTGGAATGATATTGTTACCAGTCGGGAAAATGTAGTTGGTATGGACAGTGGAATACTAATGCACCCAAAAGTCTGGGAAGCATCCGGGCACGTTGAAAATTTCACCGATCCTCTTGTAGATTGTAAACAATGCAAAAATCGGTTCCGTCTTGACAAGGGCGTGCATAAATTCAAATGTACAAATTGCAGGATGAAGTTTCACGTCAAAGATGGTAAAATTGGTGGCCGTAAAAAATATAGAGAATGTTTTGATGATCTAACGGCTTCAGAACCGGAAAGCTATGTGAATTCCACATGTCCACGCTGTGGTGAAGAAGAGAGCATTGTTCTGGATAAAATCGCCTGCCCTAAGTGTGGTTCAGCAGATTTGACTGATCCCAAACAGTTTAATCTCATGTTCAAAACTCACTATGGAGCCTCTGAAGACTCGGCTCACAAAATCTATTTGCGTCCGGAGACAGCTCAGGGCATTTTTGTTAATTATGCCAATGTAGCCAATTCTGCCCGGGCAAAATTACCATTTGGTATTGCCCAGATTGGAAAAGCATTCCGCAATGAAGTTACTACTCGTAATTTTATTTTTCGTTCTCGAGAGTTTGAACAGATGGAGCTCGAGTTTTTTGTTCGACCGCAAGAGAGCCAGAAGTGGCATAAAAAATGGATAGAATCCCGTCTGGATTGGTATAAAAAAATTGGAATTAAAGAAGAAAACCTTCAACTGCGGGAACATGGAGAAGATGAATTAGCCCATTATGCTAAATCCTGTTTTGACGTGGAATACAAATTTCCTTTCGGCTGGTCAGAACTTGAAGGTATTGCTGATCGCCAGACTTATGATCTTCAGCAACATATTGACCATAGCGGAACCAAATTAACTTACTATGATCAGGATAAAGAAGAGCATATTGTTCCTGCTGTCGTAGAAAGTTCGGCAGGCGTTGATCGTACGATGTTGACTGTACTTTCTGATGCCTATTGGGAAGATGAGGAAAATGATCGTGTTGTGCTCAGCCTATCTCCCAAAATAGCACCGATAAAGGCGGCTGTTTTTCCCCTTGTGAATCGAGAAGGTATGCCTGATCTGGCTCGAGAAATATTCAAAGACCTGCAGGGCGACATACCTGTTGAATATGATGATGGAGGCTCGATTGGCCGTCGTTATAGGCGTCAGGATGAGGCAGGAACACCTTTTTGTATCACTGTTGACTCTCAATCATTGGAAGATGAAACAGTGACTTTGCGGGATCGCGATAGTTTGGAGCAGATTAGAATTGATAAAGATAACCTCCTGAAAGAAATAAAAAGCCGTATTGAGTAAATTAATTTTAATGTGAAGGGAAAAATTAAGTATTATTTCAATATTTTTTCTGAAAAGACTTGATTTTTCAAACAGAATATATTAAATACTAAAACGAAAGTTTAAGTGAGAAATCCCGTTTAATTAAGAAGGAGGTAAGAAAATGGCCGAAAAAGTCAAAGATTGTAACATTAACAAGGAAAAAGGTTATCTGTATTATCTTGACAAAGGTGGAAATGTAGCCCGCTCGAAGATGGCGCGCGGAAAAGAAAAAGGCGGAGGGGCTGAAGTAGTAAAAGAAACTAATATTCAGCGCGAAAAAGGTTACCTTTATTTTATTGACAAAGAAGGTGACGTATCCAGGGCTAAAATGGCTCGTGGAGGACAGAAGAAATAACTATTGCTTCTGACCAGTAAAATGAATTTTTATACGGCTCCATTTTGTTTTAAAAATGGAGCCATTTTATTATAATATTGCTTATGGCTTACTAATCAATGTGGAAAATGAATAAATTACCGCCATAATATAAAAATACTAAGTTATTTATAATCAGAGTATTAAGGCGATAAAAAAATTTGATGAGAGGGAGGAAAATATTATCTATTAAAACTGGACAAAAATCAAATATAAACTACTCTGCGGGTATTCGGCTTAATTCTATTGAAAATAAAAAGTAACCATTATTGCGAGTTTTAGACCATAAAAAATTCAAGGAGTCAGCATGAGTTTACAGGAAAAAATTATCAATCATTTTAAAAATAATCAGGACCAGATCAAAGAGCATGTCGTTAAGTTAACAAGAACCATGGTAAAGGAAAAAACTGTTAATGTGGTTTCTGAAAAATTATCTGAACATCCTTATCTAGAATTTCGAGGTGAAGAATATAGAGTGGGGAAAATTGTAAAGAAATTGATGGATGAAACCGGGATTCCCTATCAAGAATTTTCCAGGCAGGAAGGCCGCCCTAATATTATTGGTAGCCTGGGAAAGAATGAAACTAGCAAGCGCCTTCTTATGCCAGCTCATATGGATATTGTACCTGCCGGAGATGGCTGGGATACTGATCCCTATGAAGTTGTTGAGAAAGAGGGCTTCCTTTACGGTAGAGGTACACTTGACAATAAGGGACCTCTAGCTTCAATTCTGGTAGCCGGTAAAATCATAAAAAAACTAGGCCTTGACCAGGAAATGGATGGGCAGCTTTTACTGGCTGCACTCTCAGATGAAGAAGCAGAAGATCCCGATGGTATTGACTATGGAATCGGTTATTTAATGGAAGAAAAACTCATTGATCCTAGTTGGGCGATTATTCCCGATATTGGTGAGAATATGAAAAATATTGATATAGCAGAAAAAGGACGTACGGTCTTCAAAATTACTGCCCAGGGAAAACAGGCCCATGGTTCCACTCCTGAAAAAGGTGTCAATGCAATTTATATGATGGCAAAGTTAATCTCGAAAATCGAGGAACTAGAGTTTGATTATCAGGTTCATGATGTTCTAGGTAAGCCTACCCTGAATTTGGGAGAAGTTCACGGTGGAGCGGCTCCCAATATTGTTCCCGGCCAATGTGAAATCATGCTGGATATTAGAACTGTTCCTGGTATGTCAAAAGAAGCTGTGACCCAAAAATTGGAAGATTGTGCTAACGGGATTCCGAATTCAGAATTTGTTATTGATAATCTTTCCTGGAATGAGCCTCATAGTATAGACCCGGACAATCTGGTTGTTAATTCCATTCAAAAATTCTCCCAGGATATTTTAGGATTCAAACCGAACACTCTGGGCTTTGGTGGTGGCACATATGCCAAAACACTCAATCTGAATGGCGTTATTTCAGTTGGATGGGGACCTGGCGATGATGAAGCTTTTCATGTAGCTAATGAATATGTTGAAATTCAGCAGCTGGTCGATTTTGCCATGATGACTTGTCTGGTTGCCTTAGATCTGCTTAAAGAATAATTCAATACAAATTTTCAAATCTTATATTAGTAGGCTTAAGATGGGAATTCATCTTAAGCCTACTTTTTTGTCGAGTCTCTTCATCACGATTTAACGATTCAGTAGTAATCAATATGAACTGCTACGAAATTTTAAAAACGGTGGCCAAAAGAAAAATATATTAATGGTGCTCGGGAAGTGGCTTTGCTCCAGTCCAGAGTTAGAGGGCCTAATGGGGTTGGTATCAGAAGACCTAATCTGCCTCCGGCTGTCAGATTATCCCAATCAATCAGATCACTGCTTTTCCAGATATTACCGCCCAGTATTTTGCCTCTGACATACAACCCATCCATAATTAGATAGCGCAAGCCCAGACCGGTAACTATAAAAGCTTTACCCCATAAAGCATCTTTGTGTAATCCGGGAAAGGAATTGACACCACCTAGTCGAAACTGTTCAAAATGAGACATAGCTCTATTCATGAATCCACCATTAAAATTGGTGGAAAGAACAAAGCCATTTCCCACTGGCTGGTAGTCTGTAGTCTCAAAGTATAATTTGGCAAAAGACTCCAATGGTGCAAGATTATTGCTGATAGAATGTTCATAGATCATGCGGGTCAATTTACCTTCAGTCGGCATATCCCGAAAATTGCGGTTATCAACAAAAAGTTGACCGGTGAGCCGCACAGCATTGTATTGTTTATCATTTATAAAATCCAGACGATCGTTATTCTCTATATGCACATTTTCAAATTTTAAACCTATTGAAGTTAAAGCCCCTCTTTTTATATTGAGACCGAAATTGAGATCCAGCCCTCTTTTCCAGTATTCACCAGTTGCGGAATAATCGTAAAAGGGAATCCGCTCCTGCATTAAGTAGGCGGAAATATAATTAGTAAAATGGGTTGTAAATATTCGGGGCACATTAATATCCCAGGCTAATTTTTTATACCGATCACTGGCAATTAGGTAAAGTTGATAATTTATGCTCGATTCAAGCAGATTTCTGTATTCCACTGATAAAAAGGCTTTGGCGTCAATCTCACTGTCATAAAAAGCACCAAAGGATATTCTACTTTTTGGACGCAGACTCAGATCGTAAACGAGTTCTGTTGTATCACGACTGCGGTCTAAGGTCAACGAAACGGATTTAAAAAGCTTTGTGCTGTAAAGATTTCCAACACTGCGTTGGGCTTTGTCCAGATTCCAGGGTTGGCCCTTTTTGAGTAAATTTTCTCTCTTGATAATATAACTTCTAACTTTATCACTTTTAATAAAACGGATTTTATCTATGCGGGCGGAGTCCAGGGATTTGTGAGATTGGTAGAACCATTTTTGGCGCCGGTCTGGTGAACTGCCAAGAATGGCTCCAATTTGGTTATTATATTTTTTTGCCGTTTCATAGCTGGCTTTGATTAATGTGTCTAATTTTTCAAAATCCGTTGAAGATATGTTGTCAACCTGGGGACGAATATAAATATCTGAGAGGTGTAAATTTCTTGTATCAGAGAGATAGGCCAGAGTATTGATAGTTTGCTCAAAATAGCGGGAAGGAGTCGGGTCATTATGGATGTCGGCTTTGCGACTGGTCAGGTCTGAAGTAATAATGAAATCAGCACCCATTTCCTGAGCTATATCGCAAGGCACATTGTTGGTCAAACCACCATCAACCAGATTCATGCTATCGAGTTCTACTGGTGAAAATAGAAAGGGCATGGCTGAACTAGCTGCCATTAAACGGGCAATGTTGCCTTTTTGAAAAACAACAGATTGCCCCGAGCGAATATCTGTAGCAACTATCCTTAAGGGAATAGCGAGGCTGTCAAAATTACCATTAGAATAATATTGACCGGCTATTGTAAAGGGCATCAACTCGTCCTGAATGGTCTGAGTTGTGAATAAATATTTTGGGAAGTTTAAATTCAAATTTTTATCAATATCCATTCGCATTAAGGCCGGAAAATCAACAAGTTTTTGGGAAGCCAGCTCAATTCCTTTGTAATTGTGATCCGATAATAGAGTGTTGAAATCGATCTCACGCACTTTCTTTTCTATCTGATCAACTGGAACACCACAAGCATACAGTCCGCCGATAATAGCGCCCATGCTTGTACCTACGATTAGATCGGGTTGATAGTTATTTTCCTCCAAAACTTTTAGCACACCAATATGGCCCAGTCCTCGGGCGCCTCCGCCACTCAGAACAAGCGCGGTTTTAAGCGGTTGACCAAATAGACTATGGTCTTTACAGGGGAGCAAAAATGTAATGACTGTAAAAAGAGATAGGATAAATTTTTTATTGAAGATAGGCAAATCCTGTCCTTTTATTTCCTCCAAGTACATCTTAAATTAACACGGTTTAATTTATTATATTGAACTGATTTTTATAAGGATAAATTATGGGTAAAATTTATAAAAAAGTGAAGACTTCTGTCAGGAATAAACTCCTGGCCGGTGTGATTACTTTAATTCCTGTGGTAATCACTGTTTATGTTATCAGGCTCTTCATTAATGCATTTAACGGAATTGTATCACCTGTTGTTAACCCCTTTATCAAGCAGATTTTAGGAACGGAGATACCCGGACTGGCTCTGATAGTGGCGATTGTATTGATCTATTTGCTGGGACTTTTTACAACTAATTATATTGGGCGCCGCTTAATTGAAAAACTGGAACAGTGGCTAAATTATATTCCCCTGGTGCGGACAGTTTATGGAACAGTGAAAAAGATCATTTCAACTTTTTCATTTTCAAGTGAAGATTTTGAAAAGGTGGTCTTTCTGGAACATCCCCGTAAAGGCATCTGGAGTATGGGCTTTGTGACAGGAGAAACAGAGGGGGCCGATGGAACTACCTATTACAATATATTTTTGCCCACTACGCCTAATCCGACTTCTGGATGGATGCTATTTATTCCTCGTGATGATGTAGTTCCTGCTAATATGAATGTTGAAGAAGGGCTGAAGACTCTTATCTCGGCCGGCTCAATTGGACCTGAAAAAAAGCCAATTAAAAAAATCTAGATTTTAAATTTTAAGATGGATAGGAGATAAATTTGAAAGCCGATGAACAGTTATCCCGAGAAAAAAGATATAATCGCTATAAAATAATTTTATCTATTACAGAAATGGTGCTTGGTCTCCTATTTCTACTATTGATCATTACTACAGGTTTCTCAAAAGCTGTGGAAAATTGGCTAGGATTATTTGCCAACAATGATTATATCGTCCTTATTTTATTTGTAGTTGTGATTGGTGGTTTGGATATGCT
>Ga0102934_1002942_pt1 | contig 11710 bp, 8 predicted proteins | sample SalPonR2_A_D1_MG_FD_78175 | JGI IMG/M metagenome (GOLD analysis project Ga0102934, IMG submission 78175) | Salt pond soil microbial communities from South San Francisco under conditions of wetland restoration - Salt Pond MetaG R2_A_D1_MG | ecosystem: Environmental > Aquatic > Marine > Intertidal...
ATGTTTGGCAGTATTTGGCCGCTGAAAAAGTACCCCTGCCTAATCTGTACTTTGCCCACGAACGACCGGTATTTGAACGAGATGGCACTCTGCTGGCCGACACCGATTATATAGAGAAAAAGTACAGTGAAAAGGTCGTTCGAACGATGGTTCGATGTCGAACCATTGGCGATATGACATGTACCGGGGTAATCGAATCCTCTGCATCAGAGGTAGAGGATATCATAGAGGAGATCGCTACGAGTCGAATGACCGAGCGGGGCGGTAGGTCAGACGATAAACGATCAGAGACTGCAATGGAAGACCGAAAGAAATTGGGATACTTCTAATTGGGGGCATCATCTACCTTTAAGAGTAAAACCGTAAAAGGACTTCGCTGGGGCGTCATTGACCAGATGGTCAACATGGTCGTCATGCAGCTCACGATGGTGCTTCTCATGCGCATTCTCGGCCCCGAAGAGTTTGGGGTCATTGGGATGACAAACGTCTTTTTTAATTTTGCCAATATTCTGGTGGTGTTTGGGATTCCTGCCTTTATCATCCAAAGACCTGAGATTTCAGATTCAATTCTGTCGACCTGCTTTTGGCTCAATTTAATATTAGGGATCCTCATTGCAGGCTTGATGTATTTGATTTCCCCAGCGGTGGGCGCCTTTTACCGGGAACCCCAGGTCACGGAGATACTGGCCTTGATGAGTATTTTTTTTATCATCGAGTCCTTCTCTTTCGTTCAGCGCGCCATGCTCAACCGAGAGCTCAACCTCCAGGACCTGTTTAAAGCCCGCTTTATTAGCATGGTGTTAAGTTGTGCGATTGCCATTTACTGGGCTTTAGAGACACAGTCAGTTTGGGCCCTGGTTGCGCGAATAGGCTTTTTTAAGCTTTTTTTTACTCTCGCAACCTTCTATTACAATCGCTGGTGGCCTCGGTTTACCTTTGATAAGCAACTTCTTTCTCCCATATTGGGCTTTACCATGCCGTTACTTGGGTCCAATTCTGTGCGTTTGTTTGTACGAAATGTTGATATTATGGTTGTTGGACGTTGGTTTGGTACCTTTGATACTGGAATATACAGTCGTTCTTACAATATCCTAAGCTTACCCGTAAACAATATCTCACAGGCGATCAATCGAGTCATGATGTCCTCTTTTTCAAAAATTCAATCCGAGCCGGAGAGAATCATTGACACTTTTTTGAAAGTGAATAAGACGACGGCCTTTATCACTTTTCCGTTGATGAGTATTTTATTCGTGTTCGCACCTTATTTCGTTCTTGGAATTTTTGGAAAGGAATGGGTAAGCATGATTCCTCTGATGCGCGTCATGAGCCTGGGAGGTATTGTATTTTCGATTGCAGCGCTCATTCCCAATATTTTTATTGTTCTTAATAGAACCCGCATTCATTTTTACAATACCTTAGTGACCAGTTTATTTACGGTAGCAGGTATTGTGATCGGAGCCTTTTTTGGGATTCTTGGAGTGGCGGTTGGCGTTTCTCTCGGCATAATTGCAGGCTATTTGCCCGGCGTATGGTGGGTGCAAAAGGTATTGGGCTTGAGTATGAAAAGACACTTGATGAATTATCTGCCGATCGCAGGCACTACTCTTTTGTTTATACTCCTATCATACGGAGTAGATTACATCGCCTTTTCCCAGGTCACTTCCCTTTTTCTGGCCGATGCGGTAGTTGAAACTCATCGAAGTATCATTTACCTCTTACATTTATTCGCTATGACAATTTTTTCCATATTTGCCTTTCTGGGCTTAACCCATTTGTTTGGCATCAATCTAGCCCCACAAATTTTAAGAGACTTTCTCTCAGACAAGATTTATAACCGAATTTCATTTTTATGGAGCCAAAAGAAGTAAAAACAGAATTATTGCGCTTTACAACGGCAGGGAGTGTCGATGACGGCAAATCTACCCTGATCGGCCGATTGCTATACGATAGTAAGGCGATATTCCAGGATCAGTACGATCAAGTCAAAACCACTAGTGAGCGCCGTGGAGAAGAAGGCGTGAACCTGGCCTTGCTTACAGATGGACTCAAATCGGAAAGAGAGCAAGGCATCACCATAGATGTTGCCTATAGGTACTTCTCAACGCCCAAGCGGAAATTTATTATCGCAGACACACCGGGCCATATTCAATATACGCGAAATATGGTGACGGGGGCATCTACCGCCAATGTCGCTCTTATATTAATTGACGCCCGAAATGGAGTCGTCGAGCAAACCCGGCGTCATGCGATTATTGCATCCTTGCTGCAAATTCCTCACATCGTTGTATGTGTCAATAAAATGGACCTCGTTGATTTTTCGCAAGAAAAATATAACGAGATTAAGGATGACTTCGAAGCCTTCGCCTCTAAGCTGGACGCTAAGGACATCCACTTTATCCCCATTTCAGCACTAAAAGGAGATAATGTAGTGGACCGGTCAAAAAATACGGAGTGGTATGAAGGGCCTACCCTGATTTATTACCTGGAAAATGTCCATATTGGTAGCGATTTTAATTTTATCGATGCCCGCTATCCCGTTCAATTTGTAGTTCGGCCCAATACAGACGAATACCATGACTTCAGAGGGTATGCCGGACGAGTGGCAGGCGGTATTTTTAAAGTAGGCGACGAAGTTTTACTATTACCATCTGGCTTCACAAGTACTATAAAAGGCATTCATACCTATGATGGCCCTATTCAAGAGGCCTTTCCGCCTATGTCTGTCACTTTATTATTAGAGGATGACTTGGATCTCGGGCGTGGAGATATGATCGTTCGACCCCAAAATCAACCGGAGATATCACAGGATATTGACCTCATGGTCTGCTGGTTCTCACAGCAGCCGTTAAGAGTGCGTGGCAAATATGCTGTTATGCACTCTACTCAGGACGAGGTGCGATGCATCGTTAAAAATATTCAATACCGAATGGATATCAATACCTTGCACCGCGATATGGAAAATCCTGAAATAGGCATGAATGATATTGCTCGGATACAAATTCGAACTACAAAACCTCTTTTTGCGGACCCCTATCGTCAAAACAGACTGACGGGGAGCCTGATCTTAATTGATGAAAATACAAACGAGACGGTTGGCGCCGGCATGATTATTTAAATCAACACCCTATGTTTTCGTTTCTAAAGAAGAAGTACGCACCAAAAGCCACCTTGAGCTTTATCCAAACGGATATGCATAATCACGTTTTGCCCGGTGTGGATGACGGCGCTCAGAATCTGTCGGAAAGCCTGGCTATGATGCGGGCATATGCCGAAATGGGGTGGAAAAAAGTCGTAGCCACACCCCATATTAATGAATCCTACTACCCCAATACTCCGGCGGAACTCAAAGAGAAGTTTGAACAACTTCAGGCGGAGGTCAATTCGGAAGGGATCCGTGTAGAGCTCGAATTAGCCGCCGAATATCAGACAGATGCCTTGTTTCGAAAACAATTAGATAGTGATAATTTACTTTCTTTTCACGGAAACCGCATCTTAATTGAATTGCCCTTTTTTCAGCCCCCATTGGATTGGAAGCAATATTTTTTTGACCTGCAAATGAAAGGGTACATACCCGTTTTAGCGCATGCTGAAAGATACCTCTACTGGAGAAAAGAGTTGGAAAAATTTGATAACTTACAAGACAGAGGAGTAGAGCTGCAATTAAACTTGAGCTCCTTGATCGGAAAATATGGACCGGAAGTTCAGTCTTTAGCTGAGGAGTTGATCCAAAGGGATGCTTTTCGCTGGGTAGCCACTGACGCGCATTGTAAAGAGGATTTGACAACTCTCCGTCAGCGTCTTCCCAAAAAATGGCCCGCTACACTCAAAAAACCACAATATCAAAATAATGTTAATTACGCCATTTAAAATCACAGGATATAGCTTACTGCTGCTGTTATTCTTGTCATCTACTTCCTGCGTGAAGTTTGAGCAGTTGGTTAATTTTAATCAGGGAACACCTTTTCCGAGAGGGACTATCGATGTATCTACACCTCCCGCATTTACAGTCCAGCCCGACGATATTTTACAAATTCAGGTCACATCTACAAATATGGAGCTGGCCGCGCCTTACAATCCCATGATGCCTTCAGGCTCAGGAGGGATGGCCGGAGCTCAGATGGCTCGAGGAGGCGATGTGACGGGTCCCATGTCCTATCTGGTCAGTAAGAATGGCACTATCCTATTTCCAAAATTTGGTGAAATTCAGGTCAGTGGACTATCGACTTATGAGGTTACGGATACCCTGACAACGCTTCTCGAACCTGCGCTAAAGGACGTTGTGGTAAAAGTCCGAGTGCTCAATTTTAGGGTCATTGTCACCGGTGAAGTTCGCAGACCGGGACCGGTTACGGTTCCCGAGGAATCTCTGAATGTTCTCGAAGCGATTAGCATGGCCGGAGACTTTACGGATTTTTCTAATCGCGAAAATGTGCTGGTCATCCGTGAAGTGGCAGGCCAGCGAAGTTACGTCAGGCTGAATGTTCTTTCTACGGATCTTTTTAATTCTCCGTATTATTACCTGCAACAAGGCGATATTGTTTATGTAGAGCCCTTAAGAGAAAAGTCAGGCCTCTTATCCAATGAAGCCCGCGCTGCATTTAGCATTATTGGAGGGGCTAGCTCGGTAGTGTCCTTGATCGTTACCATTCTGGCTGTTTCCGGGGCTTTCTAAGAATCTTTGTTTGAATAATCAACGAACTTTATATAGTGAATCAATCATCTGAATATTTTGACGGCACCGGACAGGACGAGTTAGACGTTAAGGAACTCCTTCTCAAGGTATGGTATTACAAATTTTGGTTTCTCAGCGCTATTCTGCTGTTTTTGGCTATGGGCTATATGTATCTGCGGTACACTCAGCCTTCCTATAGCTCCAAATCCAAAATTTTTATTCGCGACAATAGGTCGGGCGGATCGGTTTCTGAAGAAATGATTTTTCAGGATCTGGGTCTGCTCAATACGGATAAAAATGTACTCAATGAAATGGCCATCCTGAAGTCCAGAGACCTCATGACGGAAGTCGTCAAAGAATTAGATCTCCACTATCAATGGTATAAATCCGGAGCCATTAAAACAACGGAAGATTACAGTAAGTCCATGGGGCATGTAGACACCGCTACTGTCAATGGAACCTATTATTTCACCTCAGTGTCCAAAACGGAATTTAAACTCTCAGCACTGGAGGACGAAGAGGGAGACAGCTATTCATTTGGAGAACGCATTTCCCTGGATGGAGGCATCCTTGTTTTGTCCAATCCCTTGCAAATCGAATCGCCGGGGCAAAAACTCACTCTTAGTATTCGAAGCCCAGAATCGGCCGCCTCCGGATACGCCAATGCACTTGAGGTGAAACGCGAATCGGACTGGGCCACCTTGCTCAACCTGAGTATTGAAACCAATGTTCCTCAAAAGAGTGCGGATATCCTGCATACCGTGATTGACATATATACCCGTCGGTCTCTGCGTGAGAAGAATGAAGGGTATGAGCGCACCCTGAGCTTCATCGAAGAGCGCATCCGTTTACTGACAGATGAACTGGGCCTCGTCGAACAGACCATCGAGTCCTTCAAAAAACGCAACGATATCGCCGGTGAAGCCGGTGAAGCGATTAGCGAACTAAGTGGACAACTCATAGAAGCAGAAACGGATAAGCGCCGGTTGGAAGTTCAAAAAGAAATCATTCAGGATCTCGAAGCTTTACTCTCAGATCCTGAAAAACCTTTTCAGCTGCTGCCAGGCTCCTTGGCTCCTGAAAACCAAAGACTCACGCAACTCATCGAACAATATAACTCGATCGTTCTTCGACTCAATCGTATGCTCAATGGGGCCGGCCCCGAAAACCCGGTGATAGAAGAGGTGGAAGAACAACTCAATGTGCTTAAAGAAAATATCTTCACAAATATTGAGCGCGCATACCAGGAAATAGACCTCTCTATCCAATCTGCAGTGGAACGCCGACAGGAATTGCAGGGCGAATTTAGCTCCATTCCCAAAAAGGAACGCGAACTTCTGGAAATCGTCCGACAGCAAAAAATCAAAGAATCCCTATACCTCTATTTGCTGCAGAAACGCGAAGAAATTGCACTTTCGATCTCCATGGCCACCAGTAATGTTCGGGTCGTAGATTGGCCGCAAACCAGCAAATCTCCGGTCTCACCCAAACCAACTCAAGTCTACGCCATCGCTTTTTCCCTCGGCGTGACGCTTCCCCTTGGAATTATCCTGCTTCTCCAACTGTTTAATACCCGGATCAAAAGTCGCGAAGACATAAAAGAACTCGTCCGTGCCCCTATCGTCGGAGAAATCCTGGAGACCGCATCGGCCAAAGATCAACTGATAGGCTCCGGCAAAAGTCAGGCTGCAGAGATGTTTCGCCTTTTGCGAACCAATCTGTCCTTTTTACTTCCCACGGACAAAACGCCAAACGTACTCGTTACCTCTTATGAATCGGGTGAGGGGAAAACCTTTGTAGCTGTAAACCTGGCCCAATCCCTCGCACTGACCGGAAAAAAAGTATGTGTGCTGGGTCTGGATCTGAGAAAACCTAAACTTCATACCTACTTCGAGACGTCCATGAATCAGCCGGGAGTCACCTCCTATATCATGAATAAGGCAGGCCTTTCGGAAATTATCCATCACCATACGGATGAACCTAATTTGCACTATATCCTGAGTGGAGCTGTCCCTCCGAATCCTGCCGAACTTTTACTTAATTCTCGATTTAGTGAGCTGATCGATGAACTCAGCGAAAGGTATGATATCGTCCTCTGGGATACCGCTCCCGTGGGCCTCGTCGCCGACACTCGCGGCATCAAAGATATGGCCGATGCCTCCCTATTCGTCGTCAAACACGGCTTTTCCCAGAAAAAAGCACTGACCAGCCTCACAGACGAGCGCAAAGACTATCAATTGAAAAATTACGCCATCGTATTTAACGGGATCAAAGAAGGTAGTTTTTACGGTTATGGCCGCTATCGATATGGCTATGGAAAATACAATAAAGGATATTACAATTAATAATTAGGGCGTCTCCCCATCCGTCTGGCGCCGCATGGGGCCGGGCTATGCGGGGGTTCCGTGCTCGAGATCGCCATGGGCGACCCTCGGCACCCGCTCGCTTCACTCGCGGCCCCTACTATCCCTGACGCAAAGCATGCAGCTTTTCGACATCGGGGCAGTTTATTATCCCCTTTTTCCGAAAACTTGCCCCAATGACGCTAGCAAAGGTAAGGGGAAGAAAAAAGACCGAGGCGCCTATTTCATCAAACACGCGAATAAACCATATCTTTCTCATCGAAAAGGAAAGTTGAGTTCTATCCATAACATACATACGCGATTCATATGAATATTTTAATTACAGGCGGTGCCGGATTTATAGGATCTAATTTAGCAGCGTACTTTTTAGACCATCCCGATGTCGAAACGGTTCGGGTATTAGATGACCTTTCTAACGGCTATATCGAAAATGTAGAAAGGCTGCGAGGCAGGCCCGGCTATGAGTTCGTCCGGGGCGATATCCGCGACTACGACACCTGTGTGAGCGCGATGAAAAATATTGACCGAATCACACATCAGGCCGCTCTGGGTTCTGTTCCCCGGTCTATCGAAAACCCCATGGCCACCAATGCGGTGAATGTCGGGGGTACCGTAAATGTCCTCCATGCAGCCCAGGCCAGTGGAATCGATCGAGTGGTCCTCGCCTTTTCCTCGTCGACCTATGGTGACAGTGAGGAGCTGCCCAAGGTAGAAGAACGCATTGGAGCCCCGCTATCTCCTTATGCCGTCAGTAAGGTGGCCGCCGAACAGTATGCACATGTGTTTAAGCTCACCTATGGACTGGACTATATCGGCCTGCGATATTTCAATATTTTTGGGCCTCACCAAAACCCCAATAATCCCTACGCAGCGGTGATCCCCATTTTTTGCAAAGCTTTTATACAGGGAAAAACACCCACGATTAATGGCGACGGAACCTACAGCCGCGACTTTACGAATATCGCGAATGCCATTCAGGCCAACGAGTTGGCCCTGTTTACAGACCGCTCGGAAGCCCTCAATGAGGTCTATAATGTCGCTTGCGGAGACCAGATTAGCCTCAATGAAATGGTAACCGATCTCCAAAAGATATCCGGAAAGACCATTGAACCCCATTATGGACCCCTGAGACCCGGCGATGTCCCCCACTCCCGAGCAGATATTTCCAAGATCGAGAGCCGCCTGGGATACCAACCTCAGGTCCGCTTTTACCAGGGCCTGGAAGAAGTGTACCATTGGTATAAAGATCAGATCGAAAAAGGAGCTCTGGCCGGCTAAGCCGGTTTCTCCTTAATAATCGCTAAGCCCGAACGAACATTTCGCTGATCGTTTGGGCTTTTTTATTTTATTCAACCTTCTTCGGCCGACGAAGCTCCAAAGGAGCGAAGGCGGTTTCCACTTTAACCTTGGATTACTTTAACCTTCTTTGACCGCCCTCCTATCAAAATATTTGTACGTATAACAAAATTTTACTTGGCATTAAGATTATGTTAAATAGCAAATAAGACAATATAAATTTTGAATTCCCTTAATTTTTTTTGAACTTAGCAATATATGCAATTTATATAACGCAAATTTTTATATCATGAAAATCATCCCCCCCCCCCAATCCATCTTAGTATTCGTAGCTTTTCTTTTATCATTCATGAATTATGAAAGCAAAGCACAATGCGAAAACTTCCCGATAGGTGTTTCTGCAACCAACTTTAATTGCGATTTTGAAGATGGTGAATTATGCCTACATTTGGACGTCGACCTATTAGATCCTCTATCTGAATGTTTAGATTATGTGATTGAGTTAGAGTTTGAAGAAGGGGATTTTGATTATACATCGCTAGGTCAAGGTGCTGGTGAATTTGAATTAGTTTCAATGCCGGGTGACCCCGTAATTTTAAGATCTTCTGATTTGCCATTCTATGTCGGTATTATTTCATCAGTATGTATTGAAGGCTCAGTCCAAACCCCTGGAATGACGATTGAGTATCGCGTCATAAACCCAAATACAAGTGATATTGTAACTTCAGGAACGATCCAGCCCGATCAAGAAATTGTCGTTGGATCGCCCAATACAAATACCTTACTTTCTTCAGCTATTGGACCTGGTGGTTTATTACCGCTCAATCTTTCTCAAGATCAAGCCCAAGCCGTTGTGATTGAAGGGACATTAATTGTTGACAGGAATTATGTTTTTGGTAGTTCAATTTTTTCTCAATCTGGAGCGTACAATAACATACGAATGGGAGAAGACGCGGAAATAATTGTTAAATCAAGCAATTATTTAGGCATGCTATACTCCAATGTGTATAGTTGTGGACAATGGAATGGCATTAAGGTTGAAGGAGATGCAATTTTCGATCTTTTCAGATCGGAAATATCAGATGCGGCCACAGCAATTGAAATGCTTGATCTGGCTACTATTAGATTACGTGGATCAACATTTAAAGAAAATAATGTGGGGATCGGTTCGTATGGACAAAATCCAAAAAATCTCGAAATCGAATTTTTTGGGACATCATATGAACCGAATGAATTTCTCGATGGTAATGAAGGGATTCATCTAGAATATTCGTCAGATCTGTTAGTGGGAGCAAATACTACGATAAGAAATATGGATGAAAATGGAATTTATTTAGATCATACCAACCTGTCAATGTTAAATTCATGGATTTTTGATTCAAATCGGGGGATACTAGCTCAATCGTATACTTTAGGAGTTGGCTTTATAGACATTGCAAATGGTAGTGGTATATCAAATTGTAACGAGGGAATCACCACTGCTGGCTATCAAACGGTGAATATTGAAAATTCTAGCATAGGTTATAATGGATTTGGAATCCGACGTTTTGAAATGCGGAATTCTGAAGCAAATATTTTGAATAATGTTATGCTAGGTAATGATTTGGACGTTGCTGTTTACGGGCATAGTTATACAAGAGGAAATATTAAAGATAATCGATTAGAGGGAGAAAACAATGTTTACTTAAGCGGAAACGTCGGTGTGAACACTTGGGTTGTTGAAAATAATACGATTAAGTCTGGAGATGTAGGAAGGTCAGTATTATTTAACAACATGTCCAATGGTCGAATCAAAAAAAATCAATTTACAAGTGAAGGTTCTCAAGGAATTATTATCAATGGAGGATCCTATAATTTTGTGATCGGGAATACAATAATTTATGATGCGCTGAATAGCAGCAAATGGGCCATTTCAGTCCAAAATTGCGACCTAACCTGGATTCAATGTAATGAGATTAATGATTTCCAAGAAGGAGTGAGAATTCGTGGTAATTGTTCTGGCTCAGATGTGATTGGTAATGATTTGTATGCTGAAAATGGCTTGCAATATGGCCTTCCCTCTCAGGGCTTTGCCAATACGGGTGAACAAGTGCGCAACGGTAACAAATTTTTGATGAGTACACCGAGCACTCCCAGAGCAAATAATTATAGCATGGCTGATATTGCCCGAAATAACAGATACATTGTAGCTTCCAATAATACGCAGGGAAACGCCTATTATCCCTATTTTCAGGCAAGTATTTTTAATTGGTTTGAGCCAGATGGCTGGGGGGATTATGATTGCGGTCCAATAATAGTTGGACCCGTGGCTCCACCTAAGGACTTCTTATCGGCATTTCTATCCATTGATACACTACTTGATACGATATCCTATGAGTATGGAGTGGATGTCGGTTTTGGTGTGGCGTTAAAGCAATATCTATATGGTCAGCGGGCAGATAGTGTATATCAATTAGATGAATACCAGGCGTTTACGGATAGTACGGAGTATGAAGATGCTCTATTACTAGGTGATGTTATCTATGATTTTGAACAGTTGTTAGAATCTGTTGCTATTTCCGATAGTGTATACGAGGTTTGGAGTTCTAATTTCGAAACCCACTTGCATGATCTTCGAGAATTATTCGTCATGGATAGCACGACAACCATTGATTCGAGTATTTATAACTCGGCAGTATATGCTAGTCTGAAAGACAGTATATCGACCATGCAAGATGATATGGCTGTTTTGCTTCAGAGTTCTCAAGAGGTACTAGATAATGATCTGCCGATTTTGCAATCCAGCCTGCAATCGCTAACTAATCTTGAAACAGATGCTGCTGCATATACAAAAGATATCTACCTCATTGCCATGGATTTTTTGAAATCTTCATTTGTGGACTTCACATCAGCACAGAAGAATACGATTCGAAATATTTCTGAACATTGTATGTATAAGTATGAATCAAGTGTTGCTTTGGCGCGCTCACTTCGTGTTCGTTTTGATACCTTAATAGATTATAGTGCCTTCGATAATGCGTGTTCAGATAATGAAGTGAATCTGAGAGGAACAGAAAATGAACCTAAAATAGGGTCACTCACGGTTTCTCCGAACCCGGCAGTGAATGAAATTCAAGTGACAAGGATGCACGGGGAAGAAAGAGAGGAGTATAGAATTTACAATACGCAAGGAGTGTTAGTTGATCAGTTTATCATTGCTGAAAAAGTGCAACGCCATCAATTATTTATTGGTCACCTGCCAAGTGGGATGTACTGGATCAAGTCAAATAGTCAAAACCGACAAAGTCATGCGACCTTTATCAAGCCTTAAGGGGAAAGTACTCTTCCTTTTATTTCTGATGTGTATATCTACGAGTGTTTCTGCACAGTACGATATGCA
>Ga0102934_1002945_pt1 | contig 11707 bp, 10 predicted proteins | sample SalPonR2_A_D1_MG_FD_78175 | JGI IMG/M metagenome (GOLD analysis project Ga0102934, IMG submission 78175) | Salt pond soil microbial communities from South San Francisco under conditions of wetland restoration - Salt Pond MetaG R2_A_D1_MG | ecosystem: Environmental > Aquatic > Marine > Intertidal...
CTCCTGCCCAAGCAACTCTCTCAATACCGCCTGATGGGATTCGTCATCCAGCAGGTCCGCGAGCGTGACATCGTCCAGAACCGCCAGGAAGGCAGCGCTGGCCTCGGCCAGCTTGCTACGCAAACGGCAGACCGTGGCCATGCTGCACTCGTGCGCCGAACGCATGCAATCAGCCACTCCCCAGTTGGGCTCAAGAGCGCGAATCACCTCACCAACCGCCAATCGATCGGGCGACCGGGCGAGACGAATACCGCCATTCTTGCCGCGCCGAGAATAGACAAACCCCTCGGCCGCAAGCTGTTGAACCACCTTCATCAGGTGATTGCGCGAAATCTCATGAGCCTCGGCAATTTCGGCGATCGTCGACAGTTCCTCGCCCTTCAGCCCCACGTAGATCAGGGCCCGCAGACCATATCCGGAATACTTAGTCAAACGCATAAATGTGAAGCCTTCGCCGAAAAAGCGGCCTTAAGTCAGCCTTCATTATGCTCAGACGGCAACTGGACCATTTGATATCGATCAATTCTTGCTTTTCAGATACTTCTTTTCCACATCACTCAAGTGGGTGGGACAGGCGTCGGCGGAAACGCATGCCGGGGCGCTTGAAACGGCGACCGGCCAGACTCAAAAATAGCGTTAAGCGTTGCGGCCAGACGCGCTCCGGCCCTGGCCACCTGCACTTCGGCAACCGGTTGCCAGACTGTTCGATAGTTCTGGTCCATTACCGCGATCGGCTCAATCAGCCCCGGCGGCAACGCTTCTGGCGATACCTCGCCGAGAACCCCGCGACGCGGGCGCGGATATAACCCACTGAAGATCAGTTGGCGTGCTTCGATGACCCACTCTCGCGGACTCTGAACCGCCCAGGCCCGGCGTTCAGTTAGCCCATGGCGGGATCGCAGGACCGCTGCAAAGCCGCGACTCGCGAAATCTTCCTGAATCTTGGCGAATATCTGGTCGTCCCAGTAGCGGTGAAGGTTGATGAGTTCCCCGCGGTAGATCACCGGCACATCGTTGGCTCCGCGATCTTCGCTGAATCCGGAGTGCAAGGGCTGATGCAGATCCGCGAGGAAATGGACCAGAAACTTCAGCGCCTCAACCCGTTCGATTCGCGGGAGGCGGGTGTCAGCAAGAATTTGCGAGTACCCCAGTACCGCGCTATAGACCGTGCCCTGAGGCAAATTGAGATCTGAATCCGAAGGAACCACAATATCCAGCGGGCCGTTCACGTAGTGCAGCGGTGCTGTTTCCGGACGCTCGGATCGCACCTCGTCTGCCCAGGAACCCACGGCTGCCAGACTCTGCCCATCGAGCAGATCGGCTACGGCAATCCGGGCAATCGGCGACAAATCCGCCTCTGCCAGGTGTCCGACGGTCTCGTGGGCGAACCGGCTCCAGGCGAAGACGCCGGCTGGAAACCACAGTCCATGCAGCACCATCAACAGCAAGGCACAGCGCATCACTCTGAGAGCTTTCATCGGCAATCACATCCATTTGGAGAAACCGCGCCATGGTAGCCGAGCCGATGAGGCCGCGGACAAAACTTTTCTACTCGCGGCGGCGCGCCGCAGACCGATCCGAAACGCGTCTCTCCGGCGCCGCCCGCTGCGATCGGATCCTTGAGTCCGCGGCTGAGCGTTCGGTTCTGACAGAACCCTGCGCGGGATTGGCTGCTCTGGGTGGACGAACTGGGCGACTCTGGCTTGCCGACGACCGGCGCGCTGATTCCACCACCGTGCTTCGTGAAGGCTGGCGCGGCTGCGCGGTCGCCGCTCGTGCAGTCGATCGACTGCGTGTCAGAGCAGGTTCTGATGATCTTTGCCGGACAACCCGCGCAGATGACTCGCGCGGCGCTCGAGTTTGCGGCCGGCTGCTCGGCGCGCTGCTTGAAGACCTCACCAGACCACGCTCACGAGACCGGGTAACTGGCGCCGATTTAGCGCTTGATCGCCCGAGCTGACTTCTGTCGTTGGCCTGGCGTCGGGCTGTCGAAAACTCGCGGCGGGCGGTCTGGGCCTGCCTCGACTGACTCAATTCATTCACACGCGAAAGTCGAGCGGGATCAGCAGAACGGGCCGATGTGCGCGCCAGTTTGGATCGCGTCGAGTCCGCCCACTGCCGTTGCCGGGAGCGGGTATCAACCGTCCGGCTCAGGCGCTCCCGGGTCTCGCTGCGCTGAGCGCCAGGCCGGTCGCGCAAAGTCGCTGAACTTTGCCGATGGCGTTCTGGCAACGCGTGGCGATAGGCGACGCCCCGCCGGTGTTCAGCTTGGTGCTGCCAGCGCCGCGCGCCTTTGTGACGGGAGATGTCGCGACCACTGTAAAAGCTATGGTTGCTCACGGCGCGTGGCCGCGAATAATGATTTGGCCGATAGTAGTGGTGGTGATGATTGACCACCACGACCTGCCGCCGCGACCAGTGAAATGAGCTGAAGAAAAAAGTGGGCGCCACCCGGTAACCCAGCGACCAGCTCAGCACGACCGAAGGCCGGTGCCGGCGCGGGTGATACCAGACCACAGGCGGATAATCTGCCCAGTGCCAGCGACCGTAAACAATCGTGGGCTCGTAGCGGGGCAAATAAATGACCTGGCGGCGCACCGGCTCGATATAGATTACTTCGCGTTCGCGGATAACCCGGACATGCTGGTTGCTGCCCAGGTGCCCGGCCTGATAAGCCTGCCCTCGAAGTCTCTGGATACTGCCCAGAACGGCTTCCTCCTGAAACAGGAAGGCATCGCCCAGTTGCTGGGTCCAGTCTAGATCGGCATCCATTCGGTCAAGCAACTCGGGAAACGCCACCAGGGCCATCACCGAGGGGTCCCAGGGTCGGCCGACCACTGCGTCGACTGCTGCTTCCCCTCTGAGCTCGTTATGCTGGCGAGTCCAGCGCGCGGCCTGCACCACCTCCAGCGGGTAAGTCGCTGCAATCAGAACGTGGGACAGAACGGTGTCAGGGTAAAGCGCCACTGGTGCGAGGAGCTGGTCAAGTTCAGGCTGGCTGAAGCCGCGAAAGTCGTCCTGGACGCGAGCACTGGCCGGCGATATCAACATCAGGCCCAGCAGCACGGCGGGCACAGTCATGCGGATGATTCGGGTCATGGTCAGCTCCTTGCTCGTTCGATAATGCCCCTTTGTACCCCCACCAGCCTGAAGTCAAGCTGAACAGGATCACTTACTGACCGGAATTGCTCCATTCCATAAGTGCTTCTATGGTCGGCTGGATGGCCGGCGGAGCCTCTTCCGAAAGCGGCAGGCGAAGCACCAGACCGCGGTGCGAAGCGGGCAGGATGACCGGTTCAGGCCCGCCTTCGAACGAAAGCGATTCGACCGGTACCGCACCATCGCCAATACCCTCGCCCGCGTCCCGCCACCACTTTTCCACCAGGGGACGGACATCATCCACCCCGAGGTCGTCAGCCAGCCGGCGCAAACCATCCATCATCTCGGCGGTGGGCTCGGTCAGCAACCCACCAAGAATCAGTATTGGCACGGTCTCTGGCCACTGACGAGCGTTCAGCTCCCGCAAAAAGCGGCTGTCGGGTCGCAAATCGATCTTGGCCGCGCCGGTACCGTCGCGCAGGCCGGAAAACAGCGAGGCCTGCCCGTCTGGCAGATCAGCCATCCACTCCCGGATTTCCAGCCACGCTCTGAGCCGAGCCCACTCTGAGCCCTGGTTGGGGGTTCCTATCAGGACAACGCCACCCACTTCAGGGCCACTGGGATCGAGTGATGCATCAGCCGCGTAAAGATAACGCGTTACGAAATCACGGATGACCAGGCCACCCATACTGTGACCCACAAGAAATACTTCGTCAGACTCCAGCGTTGGCCATTGCTCAGCTAACAGGTCGACGCTATCGTCAATCGCCTGATCGTTGGGATAGCGAAACTCCCAGGCCACCATTCCGGCATCGGCAAGCGCGGCTCCCATGTCATCCCAGATTCCGCCCGGCTCGTCCAATCCATGGATCAGAATCACTCCAGGCTTGTCGTCGTTGTGTTCTTCGGATGCCGGCCGGAAGCCGACCGTGCCAGGCTCGGGTGATGCGACTTCAGGCAGCCACTGTTCAAGCTGGGCCTGTGCGGTGACCCGTAGATCACGTTCCAGATCGGGGTGCGTTTCCGCCCAGAAAATCCAGGCCATCAAAACACCGAATAAGAACAGCGGCATCAACAGAAGCAGCGTCAACGACCGCCTGCTCGGCGGTTTTTGCTCAGGGGCGTTCATTGATCGAAATCAAAGCAGCGTAGTTGAATATGGTTATCATTCTGACGCATATCAGAGACCCCGCGAGAGCTAATTGATGCCCACTGACTTTAAAATTCCAAGGCTACCCGTGACCCTGCTGGCGATGGTCGCATTGTCCTGTGCTCAGGCTCAGGTAACACTGCCCCCGATCAACATCGGCAACACGAATTTCATGGATGGTCGCGCTCTGCCGGGGACCATGTTCCAGCAGACCATCATCGCCGCCGATGCCAACAGCTTCAATGACAACAACGGCGACACCCAACCCGCACCGGATGCCTTGCGCACCGTGGGCATCGCCACCCAGGTGGCCTGGCTGTCTGACCGCAAGCTTTTCGGGGCCAACTGGGGTGCCGAGTTCATCCTTCCGCTGGTCCACGTCGACCTGGACGTTCTGCCCGGCCTCAGCAGTCGTAAAGGCGGGTTCGGCGACCTGTTTCTAAGCCCGCTGGTGCTGCAGTGGCCCGAGAAAAAACTGCTCGGTCGTCCGTTCTGGCAACGGTTCAACTTCAATTTTACCGTGCCGGTGGGTGAGTATGACCGCAACCGGCTCGCCAACATCGGCACCAACACGTTCCGAATCAATCCCCACTATGCCGCGACCTGGATGTTTTCCGATCAATGGGAAGTCAGCGCCCGGTTTCACTATCTCTGGAACGGCCGGAATGAAGACCCCTCGCCGGGCCTCGGGGCAGACTGGACGCGGGCGGGCGAAGCGGTCCATACCAATCTGGCCGTCTCGCGCGAAGTCCTGCCCGGACTGAGGATCGGGCTGGCCGGCTACCACCTGCGCCAGATCAGCGACGATCGTATTGACGGGGTCGATCTGCCGAATTCACGCGAACAGGTGATCGGCTTTGGACCCGGCATCCGCTTCCAGCGAGGCCCACAGGTGTTGTTCGTCCACGCCTATCATGAAACCTCGGTTCGCAACCGGCCCGAGCGCAACCAGGTCATTGTGCGGTACGCTCGCTTCTTCTAACCCGGAGATCGATCATGGCCGAATCCAAGAGCTGGTTTGAGCGATACCTGCCTGAAGTCACGACCAACTGGGGCAAACTGTCTCTGTATCGGCGCTTTGAGCGAGTGCTCTCCATCATCCTCACCGTGGCCATCGCAATGCTCGTGGTTGTGGCCATGTTCTATCTGATCAGCAACGTGGTATCGCTGCTGTTCATACATACTCAGGATCCCTTCGACTACCGCCTGTTTCAGGCCGTCTTTGATATGGTTCTGACGGTATTGATCGCGATGGAATTCAACAACTCCATTGTCAGAACCATGGAGGAAGAAGGCCGACTCGGTGGTCTCATCCACGTCGAGGTAGTGGTTCTGATCGCCATCATGGCCGTCGTCCGCAAATTCATGGTGCTGGAAGTCGACAAGTTGGATCCACTCTACCTGCTGGGTCTGGGCGGCGCTATCCTTGCTTTGGGGGCCACCTACTGGCTGCTCAAGCGCGCTTCTTCCGAGTAGGCGCTTCCCGCCCCGTCAACCTGGCGACGATAACGGATCTCGCCGTTGACGATCGTCAGATCAACCCGTGCCTGCGCCAGGTCGCCCTCACTGACCGTCAGCAGATGGCGGTCCAGCACGACCAGATCGGCCAGTTTGCCGACCTCGATGGTGCCGACCCGGTCTTCCTCGAAAGCCGCAAAAGCGCAATGAACGGTGTAGGACTTCAGCGCTTCCAGCCGGTCCATGGCCTGCTCCGGAAAGAAACGCTCGCCGTTGGCCATCTCGCGCGTGATGGAGGCATGGAGCGACGCAATTGGAGAGATGCGCTCGACCGGCACGTCGGTTCCGTTGCAGATCGTGGCCCCGCTATCGAGCAGAGAGCGCCAGACGTAAGCCTCACGTCGGGCCCGCTCCATCCCCAGACGCTGCGGTACCCAGGGGCCATCCGATGTGGCGTGGATACCCTGCATGGAAGCAATGACATCCAGTTCGGCAAAGCGCGGAACGTCGTCGGGATGCAGGGTCTGGGCGTGCTCAATACGCCATCGAAGGGGTGTGGGTCCGGCCTCCTGGCGAATGGCCGCGTAGATCGATAGCGCCTCCCGATTGGCGCGATCTCCAATCGCATGAGTATTCAGCTGAAAGCCATGCCGATAGGCAATTTCGGCGGTCTGGCGCAAATCGTCCAGAGACATCTGCGGCAGCCCGGATCGATCCGGGCGGTCGGCGTAGGGGCGAAGCAGCCATGCGCCGTGGGTGCCCAACGCCCCGTCGAGGTGGCGCTTGACCGCGCGCACCGCCAGCATCCGATCCCCGGAGGGCAGACGCCGATAGTCCGCCAGCCGGCGATCGAGGTCGGCATTGGTCTCGCCAATCACAGCCACATACAGACGAAGCGGCAAACCGCCCTGTTCATCCAGGGCAATCAAACGATCAATGGCATCGAAGCGCTGGCCCTGATCATGAAAGCCGGTCACACCGTGGCGCAGGGCCTCGCCTGAAGCCAGTTGGACCTGTCGTTTGAACCTTGTCTGGCGAGCAGCCTCGCCAAGCCCATCAAACCAGACGAGCATCTGACGCCGAACAGGCCGCTGGGCCGCCTGGCGCAAAAATCCGGTTGGCCGGCCCTGGCCGTCACGAACAATTTCGCCGCCTTCCGGATCGGGTGCTTGAGCGGTTATCCCCGCCATTTCCATGGCCAGCGCATTGGCCAGTGCGGCGTGCCCGCTGGCATGCCTCAGGAACACCGGGTTGTTCGGACTGACAGCGCTCAGGACCTGATGGCCGGGAACACCATCAACCACATCTTCGCCCTGCTCGCTCCAGTTTTCCTGGTGCCAACCACGACCTGTAATCCAGTCGCCCGGCTGCGCCGCCGCGACGGCTTCTTCAACCAGGTCGACCAGTTCGGCAAATGACCTCGTGGACTGCAAATCCAGCGTCATCAGGGACTCCCCCAGGCCGAGGAAATGTCCGTGCCCCTCGATAAACCCGGGCATGAGCATTCTTCCGGCCAGGTCGACAACCTCAGTATCCGATCCGATCAGCGGCTGGATTTCGGCATCTGATCCAACGGCGATGATCTCGCCGGACCTGACGGCAACAGCCGAGGCGGGCTCCGCTTGCGCGGCCAGGGTGACAACGTCACCGGATACCAGCACCAGGTCGGCCGGCTGCGCGTGGGCGAGCGACAGCGCGCTCGACAAAACGAACAAACCAGCCAGCAGAGCCAAAGCAGGATGTTGGGTTAGCTTCATCTTCGTGACCTTGCGCGTTGCCGAAATCTCGCTGCAGGATAGGTCATCCGGCACGGCGGCGTCAGCGCCGCGTACTTCGGACCCTGGCCTCAGGCTGCCAGTTCGTCGCCGAGCTTTGCCATGACCTGCTCCAACACGACACCGCAGTCGCCGCTGACCTTGAAATCAAGCAGGGCATCGGCCCGGGTGCGACCGGCATTGATCGCGACAATGGGCAGACCCATGGCGGCGGCCTGTCGAACGATCCGAAAACCCGACATCACCACCAGCGATGAGCCGACAACGAGCAGCGCGTCGGTGAGTTCCAGGGCTTCAGACACGCTGCGGGCGCGTTCCGGTGGTACCGGCTCACCGAAAAAGACCACGTCGGGCTTGAGGGGTCCGCCGCAGCGTTGGCAGCCGGCGACCTTGAAACCCGGATAGGCACTGGCGTCGAGCTCCGCATCACCATCCGGGTTGTATCCAAGCACTTCCGGCGACCAGTCCGGGTTGAGCGCCTGGAGTTCCTGCTGGATCTCGTCGCGATCAAACTGCGTCTTGCAGGTCAGGCAACTCACGCGCGCCAGCCGCCCGTGCAGCTCGACCAGCGCGCAGCTGCCGGCCCGAGCATGCAGCCCATCGACATTCTGAGTCACCAGCAGCGAAAGCCGACCCAAGTCTTCGAGCCTTCTCAGCGCGTGATGGGCGGCATTGGGATCGGCTTTGAGCATCTGCGGCCAGCCGAAATAACTGCGCGCCCAGTAGCGCCTTCGCATCGTCGCGCTGGCCATGAAATCCTGAAACAGGATCGGGTCGCGCCGCAGCCACTGCCCGTCGGCATCGCGGTAGGCCGGAATGCCGGACCCAGTGCTCATGCCCGCGCCGCTCAACACCATCAGGCGCTGCTGCCGGCGCATGAAATCAAGCAAGGCATCACATCCAGCTTCGACCGGCGCCTGCCCGGTGGCCGGGCGCATCTCCGGAATTCGAATCAGCGGCCTGGAAGAAGCCACTAGCGAACCCCCACCCTTTTCATCGCCAGGCGCGCCAACCCCGGGAAAAATCGACCCGTCCAGTGCGCCAGACGACCGTGACCGGTAAACACGTGGACTTTTCGGCGTTTTTCAATCGCCCTAACCATGACCCCCACGGCACGTTCGGTGGTCCACATCAGCCTGGCCGGGCGGGGATCGTGCGCCTCCGGATGGAAAACGCCCTGGCTGTCGACCCGGGCGATATTGCTCTCGACGAAACCCGGATGGATGGTCGTGCAGGTCACCCCAGTGCCCTGCAGCTCTATCTGGAGGGTCTGGCCGATGGAGTGCACCGCCGCCTTGGAGGCGGCGTAGGGTGCCGCGTTGGGAACAGGCACGAAGGCAGACGCGCTGCCAATCAACACCAGGCGGCCGCCGGTCTTTTTCAAATGCGGGAGCGACTGTCGGGCTGTGACCGTCAGAGCCGTGACGTTTAAAGTCATCTGTCGATCCCAGTCGGCCGCGCACAGCGATTCAAAAGGCCCGCTAACGCTGAAACCTGCGTTGGCAACCGCGACATCAAGCCGACCCAGCTCATTCATGATGCGCGCAACCGCAGCAATCTGCTGATCCTCCACGGTCACATCGCAGGGAAGGGCCAGACCCACGCCGCCCTGTTGCTCAATTTCTCGGATCAGCTCATCTAGCTTTTCAGCGCGACGGGCCGAAACCGCCACCGTCGCACCCAAACGGGCAAACGCCAGCGCCATGGCCCGACCGAGCCCGGACGACGCCCCGGTAATCCAAACGACTTTCCCGTCAAAGCGCATGAAGCACTCCAGCACAAAGCTATAATCCAAAGCAATCCATACTCTACTCGTCGGGAGCGTCAGGGTCTTGACGTCATCGGAACACAGCTTCGCGCCGGTCCGGCGGATGATGGAAAACGACGGTCTGCCTGACTTGGCGATACGTACTTTCCGACATTATTTCGACGAACTGGCCAGCGGAACGACGGGCCTGCTGTCGGAAACCGACATTCAGCCGGTGACCAAAGTGGCGGACCTGGCCCAGCTCGTCGACAGTGCCGAAGAGACTTCAGGCGTTCTTGGCCAATGCGTCATGATCAAGCTCAACGGTGGCCTTGGCACCAGCATGGGTCTGGACCAGGCCAAGTCCCTGCTGCCGGCGCGAGAGTCTTTCACCTTTCTGGATCTTATTGCCCGCCAGATCCTGTATCTGCGTCAACAGCTTGATCGGCCGGTGCCGCTGCTGCTTATGAACAGCTTTGCGACCCACAGCGATTCAATTGCCCGCCTTGAATCGCTGCCGGAACTTGCAGAGGGTCAGGCGCCGATCCCACTGGCTTTCCTGCAGCACCGCGTGCCACGACTGGATATGGAAACGCTCGCTCCCATCCAATGGCCGCAGGCGCGCCACCGCGAGTGGTGCCCGCCCGGCCACGGGGACATTTACACCGCGCTTGCCGCTTCGGGACTGCTTGAACAGCTTCTGGGGGCCGGCTATCGCTACGCGTTCGTCTCGAACGCCGATAATCTGGGCGCCACGCTGGAACCACGGATACTGGAGTGGATGGCAAGCGAGCGTATTCCATTTCTGATGGAAGTCACCGAGCGCACCCTTGCCGACCGCAAGGGCGGACATCTGGCCCAAGACCACGATGGCCGTCTGCGTCTTCGCGAGTTTGCTCAGTGCCCACCTGAAGAACAAGAAAGCTTCCAGGACATTGCCCGCTACAGCTTCTTCAACACCAACAACCTCTGGCTGGACCTGGAGGCTCTGGCCGAGGAGATGAAGCGGCGCGATGGCATCCTTGGTCTGCCCATTATTCGCAATCTCAAACACCTTGTACCCGAAGATCACTCGACCCCGCAGGTGATCCAGGTCGAAACCGCGATGGGATCGGCCCTGGAAGTCTTTGACAGAGCCCAAATCCTGCGCGTTCCGCGAAGCCGCTTCGCGCCGGTCAAAACGACCAATGACCTGCTGGCACTGTGGTCAGACCGCTTTAGCCTCACAGATAATGGTGAAATTGTCGCCACGGTGGCCCGACCGCTTGACATTGACCTGGACCCCGTCTTTTACGCATCGATTGCCGGCTTTCGCGATCGCTTCCCTCACGGCGCGCCATCGCTGAAGGACGCTGACGGCCTGCGCGTCAGAGGCGATATCCGGTTTGGTGCCGACGTTGTGATTCACGGCAGGGTCAACCTTGAAAATTCAGGACCTGCCCCGCGAATGATTGAAGACGGCTCGGTTCTGCATGATGCTTCCGAGGGTCTTCCGCCGGCAACGTATAGTTAGGCGATGTACACACACCGGGAATCAGCGTCATGGAGTGGCTGCCCCTTATTTTCCTCATCGCTGTGCTGGTCTGGGCGATATGGGCCTATAACCGACTGATCACGCGGCGCAATCGGGTGGCCACAGCGTGGAGCGATATCGACGTCCAACTCACCCGCCGGCATGACCTGATACCGAACCTCGTCAAGGTGGTCTCACGCTACACCGAGCACGAGAGCATGACCCTTGAGAAGGTGACACGATTGCGCACTCAGGCACTGTCAACGGAGAGTCCGGAACGTCTGGGCATCATCGAGGACGAACTGGAAGGCCTGCTCAAGCGCCTGCTCGTGCTGGAGGAGAACTATCCGGATCTGCACGCCAGCGGAAATTTCCAGCAACTGAGCGAACAGTTGGTCGAGGTCGAAGATCATCTGGTCTTTGCACGCCGTTATTACAACGGTGCGGTGCGCGATTTGAACACCACCATAGAGCAAGTCCCCGACCTGATCATCGCCCGCCTCTTCCGCTTTCGTCAGGCTGAGTTCTATGCGGCCGAGGCCACCCAACGCGTGGTTCCCGACCTGAGTACGCCGTCTTGAGATCCGAATTGATAATGGCTAGGCTGCTGGCTGCTCTTTTACTGCTTGCTCAGGCGAGCATTGGCGCGGCTCAGAGCGAGCGCATTCTTGATTACCGCAGCGATATCGAGATAGAGGCCGACGGTTCCATGACGGTCAGTGAGCAGATCACGGTCCAGTCCAACCAGAACCAGATTCGGCGCGGCATTTTCCGCGACTTTCCAACCCACTACCGCGACCGGTTTGGCAACCGCGTCATCGTGGACTTTGAAGTCACTGAAGTCCTGCGCGATGGACAGCCCGAACCCTGGTTTACCGAGCGGGTCGCCAATGGCATTCGCGTCAATACAGGCAACGATGACTTCCTGCCCGGACCCGGCCGCTATACCTACACCATTCGTTATC
>Ga0102934_1002946_pt1 | contig 11705 bp, 9 predicted proteins | sample SalPonR2_A_D1_MG_FD_78175 | JGI IMG/M metagenome (GOLD analysis project Ga0102934, IMG submission 78175) | Salt pond soil microbial communities from South San Francisco under conditions of wetland restoration - Salt Pond MetaG R2_A_D1_MG | ecosystem: Environmental > Aquatic > Marine > Intertidal...
TCACCAATTGAGAACTTTGGATGCTTGTCCTTTTCAACAAGGCATACACTGAAACCGGCGCTTTTAAGGCAGAGTGCGGTAACGGACCCTGCAAATCCGCTTCCGGCGATTAGGAAATCGTAGTTATTTTGGGGACGACTCATGAAGCACAACTATTGTGGATTAACACGGCTAAATTAACAAAAATCATTATCCAAAGAGTTCTGCAAAATCATAAAAGTTAACCGTTTAGAGATCAAGTTATGGAATTTGATTGGGGTGCCGGGAGGTGTGTCCGGTCCCTGAACTGATTTAATCAAAAACAGGCATCACAAGTAACAGGAGGTAATACCTCCTGGATCAAATTCATTTGTTGAAGCCTTGCCTGACGTTCTGTGAGGCAATGGCCGCAATCCGAAAATTTTTCAAGATCCCAGGTGTCGGCAAAAACACGGCCAAGGTTCAGGTTAAGTGCACGGTCGAAGGTTTCTTCCAGGGCGCGCAGTGTGGGGGGCACAAATTCTCCCTCCCCAAGTAATCGGTCCATAATGCCGTTGCCCGCACGTGTTGGAATAATGGAACAGGTATCGATACCACAATTAAATGCGAACTCCACAGCCCTGAGCGACCACTCAATATTTTCCCGCGGATCGGTCAGAAACGGGGGATTCAGCAGTATGAATGCGCGGGTTTGAATTCCATTTGACTTCAGAAAACCAGCCGCTTTTCTAAAGTCATCAATTGTAATTTGCTTGTTCAGTCGCGGAAGAACATCTGGGTGGATAGATTCAAGGCCCATCGCTATTTCAAGCTCACCGGGTATCATTTGCTGAAAATCAATTACAGAAGAATTGCATAGCTTCGGATGATTTTCAACCAAAACGGTATGGTATGGATCCAGGTGCCTGGCAATCTCAGGATGATCCTCCGGCGGAATCGCCTTTTTGTCAAAAAAGTTTCCGTTATTATAGAGCTTAATCATATCAGCCCCAGGCAGTCGGTTCAGCCCGAAACGGATTTGCTCCGGGATGGCACCGGCCGGAGTTGGCTCATCAGTGGTATCTTTCCAGAGGTCACACATCACACATTTAAAGGAGCACTCTTTATTGGTAAGAAAGAGCGTATTTACCTTTCGGATTGTGCCGTCCTTAGCTGGTTCCTCCTCATGAAGCCAGTGATAAGGTCGCCAGGGATTAACCTCCTTCTTGGGAGGCCTTTGGTCGATGATCTCTTTACTATCCGGCATAGAGTGACCGAAAATAATTTCGGTAGGTCATCTCACTCTCGGGGAACAGTTCGCTGAATTCCTCATCATTAATTGCCCCGTGCTGAAAGCGTCGTTTTGGAAATACAGGCATATCAAATCCTGTAACGGCTTTTACACCGCGCTGAACTATATCGCCTTTCAGGGCATAAAGTTCATCGTGTTTCCAATCGGTGAGCTGAATGAAGGGAATGCCTTCTGATACCTCGATCACATTTGGCAGCGTATAGGGACTGAACCCTTTAAACCCATATTTTTTGGCAGGAGCGTATGTTCGGATATGACCGCGGCTCTGACCGCCGGAATAGGTAAGTGAGTGCTTAATCTTGTCCACGCCCCATCCTTCATGATAGAGCAGCGGGTTGTTGAGAACACTTCGGATGGTTAGCTCCGGATTGTCTTCAATCGGGTAGGATTTCAAATTTTCATCACCGCCATCGCCATCTGCCAGATATTGCCAGTTCGGGTATTTCTCCCTGATTTTCTTGATGAGCGTCAGGCCCATAGTTGCAGCTTCCACATCGCGCTGCTTGTAATCTTCAATGACGCGAATAGTTTCTTTGTAGTCCAGTTCTGATTTGTCGGCTTCAATAACCTCCAGGAAAATTGAGAAGTCCAGTTTGTCCAGAAACTCAAACGACTGGTCTGCATCGGCAGCGTCTCCAACTTTCAGGGTGAAGGCCTTTAGCCGGGATGGGTTCATCCCCAGGTCGAGCATCTGGTGGTAGAGCGACAGAAATACCGATCCGCTGTCTATGCCTCCGGAAAACATCACGCCAATTGGTTCATCTGAGGGGATAGTTTTCAGCCACTTCCTGCACTCTTTATTCAGCGCACTGATGTATTTTTGTCCAATTGCATCAAGATCGGCATCCAGAGTGTTACGGGTTGGCTCAAAGAATCTGTTAAACTGCGGATTGGGGTCTGGGCACCCGATTACATCAAGCCGCACAAGATAGTGAGCAGGCACCATGCGCGTGTAGTCCGGCCTGAACTGATCGCCGAAACCAAGTTCTTTAAGGTAGTCGTGAATTTCATCAATTCGTTCAGCTACAATTAAAAGCGGGCCTGATACCTGTTTGGCCATAAAATAGCGCATCGGCCGGCCAATTGATCGTGCAAGATACACCTGCTGCCCTGATTTGTGAACAATGGCAAACGAGCCTTCAATCTCGCGTACCTTCCCGGGGTCTCCGGATGCAATGCGCTCTTCAGCCTCTTCAGTAGTCATGTTAAAAATCTGGTTTTCAGCAGGGTCTATCAGGCTGACAAAATCGTGGAGTTTTTTTTCGATGTGGGACATGAGAAAACAACTATTTTAAAGCTTGTGGTAGTTATAGGGAAAGAATATAATGAAAAGTTTAGAATCTGCCGTGGCCGAATCGAGCCAGTCATATCTGGTTTATATTTACAACCGTTCCTGAGATTCTTTGATTCGCCTGATGGAGAAAAATTACAAGACCAGCGTTAGTTTTCACTAAAATTCAGGAATCTATAAAATCCGCCTTATATTTGATGATACACGGAAAAAATAAATCCAAAGCCGACTTTTTTGTCAGAGAAAAGGAATGAAAAATGGGTAACTCTTGGCCGCGAAAACAATGAGCATACCCGCCGGCTCAAAAAGAGCCTCAATAAGGTAAAATGGTCGCAAGCGCTGATGCAGATTTTCTGGACGGCCGGCCCCGTTACAACGATCGGGCTTATCGGAGGCTATTATATCGGGTATGGGACCATGCCCTCCATGCAGCTGCTCATCTATTTTGTCAGTTTTACGGTATTTTCCGGTTTGATTGGTCTCTTTGCGAAAGTTGTCTACGATGGTACGCAGGGCCACCTGGAGGAGCAGACTGAACGTGATATTCAGCGGGTGACCGGGAAGCTCGCGGATCTGATTCTTGTTGCAAGGGACAAGGTTGTTCAGGGTTATGAGGGGGAGGCACGCCAGCGGGAGGCAGCGCTTCAGTTATTGCGCCGGGTAGACCTGACGCCCTACGGCGTGACGATAGCATTTTCGGACCTGACGGGTGACCGGGAAATTGGTGATATTATGGGGCGCATTTATGCCTATCGGCGCATCGGTCTTCAAACAAAAGTACGTGAGCTGTATGCAGCGCACAGAGATAAAATAGATGAGGTTGCAACATCGCTGCAGGAAAAATCACCTGAAGCCGCAAGAGAACTAAAGCAGTGGTTTACAGGAAATACGTCCGGAAAACTAAAGTACGGTGTGCCACGTGAAAAATACTTTCTACAGCGTGTGATGTCGGCAATTGAAGACAATAACCCGTATATCATGACCTTCCGTGATGTTGAGGAGATGATGATTCTTGGCTTTGAACTGATCAGCGGCCGTGAAATCCCAACGCTGATCTTTACCTATTCGGGCCGATGGAAATATGCCGACAGACTTGACGATCTTGAAAAGAAGAGAAGCCGGTACAGGGTGGCCCAGGCGAGGGGCGGGAACAGAATCCGGGCTCTTGCATCGTATTTGGTGGAAACTGACATCGCCGGTGCAGATGAGTTACCCGAGGGAATGGAGATATATGAGCTGATTCCAAAGGTTACAGTAATTATGGACAGGCTTGCTTTACGACTCAGAACGGCAAGCAGAAAGGGTGCGTCCACTAAGAAAGAGCTCTCGAAACTTTCGGACATCATGAAAACTTCCATAGAACTCTATCAAATGGCCCATGATGGTTACCGTGATTCCAGGAGACGCCATAAAGAGTTGATGGATGCGATGGAAAAATGGAAGAAGCTGACAACGGACGAGTCGCTTGAGTCAGGTATTCTGCCGACGAATAAACGCAGTAAAGGCATACGAATTAAAGAAAGTGTAATTACGCTTGATGAGGAGGCGAAGCTTGATGTCTGCCGACATTTATCATGGTATTTTGATAAAGAAGACATAAAAAATAGAAGCTACTCCCTGTTTTCATCATTCAATAACAGGGGAGCAATGTCTGCCCGGCGGCTTGCCGTAGAAATTGCAGTTGCTCTTGAGCCTCATATTCATCTTTCAAAACCGGAAATTCAGCGAAATATAAACGCAACTAAAGCGATTTATCTGGGTGGACTCTCTCCCGATCTCAGCTCTGTCCAAAAACAGGAGCTGGGAACAAAAATGGTAAAGGAAGCGGACAACGGACTTGGTATTGCCGCTATCCGACTGGCAGAAACACTGGTATGGCAGTATCACGTGGATCTGTCTGACGAGGCGATCGAATTTCTCAGATACAACTATGGAGCCGGCCGGCAGTCCCTTCAAAGAATAGCAAACCGAAAGCAGGTATTGAAAGTCAGGCAGGATATGAATATCTCAATACCGCCCATGACGGACGGCACAAAAAAAGAGTGGCAAAAGTCTCTGACCCAGGTTCACAGAAGAATTTCTATGATATAACGGGGAGTTCCGCTACATGCTGTCTGATAATGGGCCGGAAGGAATGATCAGAAGTGGAATATCAGAGTAAACCACCATTTCATCTGTATGATCTTTCTTAAACAGATTTTGCAGAACGGATTTTTTGTACCTGTTAAACACGAGGGCAGGGTTTTTGTGTTGCCCGGCGAATTCAGCGATGCCGTGCAGCAGGCTCTCACTTTTAACAATCTCAACCTGGAGGGTATCGTCTCCGGTCTTTTCGCGGATCACCTCTGTGAATCCCAGGTGACGAATTCTCACATCAAAACCATAATCCTTTGTCATATGAACCGGTAAGACAGTTGCATGCAGATCGCCGGCTAATGACGAGGTAAATAAGAAGTTTTCAGGGTCGTCTTTTCTGAAATCAGTAGTAAAAATGATTGATGATAGTACCGGGTCGTCGCTTGCATCAGGAATTAAGAACAGGGGTATCTGCAGCTGATGTGCGATCTTCTCACTTACACTCCCCAGAACGGCCCGGCTCAATTTACTTTGCCCCCGGCTACCCATTACAACCAAATCCGCTTCTTCTCTTTCAACACAGTCAAGAATTTCAAGAGACGTTCGTCCGTGTTTTATCTGTGTTTCAATTTTAATCTCATAGTCTGATGAGTTAATCAGTTTTTGCATCCGGCTGAGTGCATTTTTTTCCATCATTTCGATCATGCCTTTGATGGCAGTCGCAAAATTATATGGAGGCTCAACTACATGAAAGAGGGTAACCTTGGCATTCCTCTTATCGGCAAGCTGACAAGCAAACCGGAATGCACGATTTGAAAATGCTGAGAAATCGGTTGGAACAAGGATGTGACTAATATTTGCTTTCACGGGATCTGGATTTAGGCATTTTGTTGTTCAAAAATTTCGGGATCTGGCCGGACTGTCAATACTGTCTTTTGGGTATTAAGAGCTACTTTTTCGGCGTGTGAGCCCAGCAACATATGGGCCAGGCCACTGCGGCCGTGTGTGGCCATTACAACCATATCGGCATATTGATTAGCGTATGAGGTAATTTCGTGGTGTGCTGAGTATCCCTTGAGAACGTCGAATGAGATTCCTATCTCCCGGTTGTCATAAAGGAGGCCGGTGAGTCCGGCTGCATCAGAATCAATAACATGAAGTCCATGTGGCTTTGCCGTATCTATGAAATTCATCAGCTGATCCATCAGGTACTCATGTGTTCGGCGGGTCTTCTGATCATCCGGCTTGTCCGGTATTGTGTTGCTGAATAATCCCAGCACTTCATGAACATAAAGAAAAGTGATGGTAGCATGAAAGATGGAAGCAATCATTGCAGCTGCGGGAATTGCAGACATTGAGAGTAATGATCCGTCAACAGGAATTACTATACGCCCCGTTTCCAGAGTATCTGCACTATCAAATACGCTGAGTACGGGAGCTCTGGACGAGCGAATTACTTCCTCAGTGGTACTGCCCCGAAACCACCCGGATTCATGCTTACCCTTTGCACTCATTATGATCATTGAATAATTGCCGTTCCATGCCTTGTCGGCAATCGTACGAGCAGGCGACCGGTCTACCGTTACATACGTTTTGCCCCGATTGGCATAATGAAAGTGATTTTTCATGAGTTTTTTGAGCTTTAACTCAGCTTCATTAAAGATCATCGGGTATAGTTCTCTTCCATCAGCCCGTGCGTTTTTACCGTTGATGTCTACGCTTGCGGCTTCTTTAATTTGTTCATCGTGAAGAATGGTGTTCGGAATCACATGAAGCAGATCTACAGTCCCGTCGCCGGAAGAAAGCATCTTATCGGCGACCCGGCATGCTTTTTCTGAATCTTCGGAAAAGTCAGTTGGTATCAGAATGTGATCTATCAGATTCATGACAACAGAAGGTTAAGGTTCCTGCAGGCGCACAATACACTAATACGAGTCGACAGTAATATCGATTAAGTCAATGAGTTTCATACATGAGTCATCTTTTGTTTCTCCGTAGGCAGACAACACATTCCCCTTATTATTTCTTGCAACAGAAATGATTTGTCCGCGGTAATCATCAAACTCTATATTTATGACTTTGTATCCGAAATACCCATAGTTCACAAGATGGTTTATGCGTTCATTTACTAAATAATCGGGTGTTTCTATATAATCTGTATTCATCATCTCCTCCCTGGATTTAACTTTTAGGGTTGATTAGCTGGGTAAGCAAATAAAGTGTTCACTAAACATTCATTACTTACCCGTTGTATCTTTTTTTAATTACGTGAATTCACAGGTAAATGGTATAGTTGAATTACCGAAAGATACGTAGGGAAAAACCTTACAACAGGAGGCGGGTATGGAGATTGTGGAAATAAAAAGAGGAGCACGAAGCTCCTCTTTAAAATAGTGCATAAGCTCTTGGACTCCATTGATTTAGTCTGCCGGGCAGCCAAGTATTAGCTCAACTTTATTATTTTCCTGGCTCTGGCTGACAGTACCGGTAAGGGTTATGTCTGCGCTCAGGGTAAAACCTGATGAGATGTCGATGTTTTGAAGAGTAAAGAACCGGCTATTATTTGTTCCGCTGGATGTGATCGAAAATGACTCACCCATGGCTGATCCTGAGAGTGTGACGCTCGTGCCTGCGTCGCGTGCTGCGATCCACAGTTCAGCCCGATCAATTTCTGAAACAGAGCAGTTGGCCGGCATTTTAGTGGAAACATCTTCGAAAATAACATAATCGTTGCCGGCAGATGCACTTAACTCATCCAGAGCCGGATTGTAAGAAAAGTCAACGGCAGTGGTTCCATTTTGAGTGTATGAAGCATCCTTAGATACCCGGTTTGATCCTACACCAAGATCACCTATACCCAGGTAAATCTCCTGCGTGTCAGCTGAGCTGTCGAAATTTCTGAACCGAACACCAAACCCTTTTTCTTTATCGCCGGGCCCCGGGATAATAATAATTTGATCCTGTGCGTCGGGTACCTGGGCATAATATGCGCGGTTACCCGGCATGGCGGGGTCGAACGTCGTTTTGTTTTCCTTTACATCGTCGAGGATAGAGTCGATCAGCTCTTGATTGAAGTTCCCATCACGCACATAGCTTGGCAGTTCATTTCGGGGAATTTCATTCATGTCGAATTTCTTGTGGTCCATAATTGACCAGAGGGCAATTTGAACTTCAAGCCAGGTAAGACCTTCGTTCTCTTCATAATAACGGTCCACATTATTGACCAGGTAGTTTACTCCCTGCCAGTAAGATTCACCTTTAATTGAGTGTAGTTTTACGCCGCCATACGATCCGTTTGAGGAGTTGATTGGCGTATCCCAGAGTGCACAAAAAGCAGCGTACTCGCCGGCTTCAATCCCGGACTTCTCCTCCATACCATCGATATTGATAGTAAAATTGGATGTACGCCGGTCTTTATTGACGGTAGCCACAACCTGTTCAGCGCCCTCGATTAAATTGAGGTTTGGTATATCAGAAAGAGATTTTTCAAGGCCGTCTACACTATTTGCAGACTCGCAAGCCATTAAGCCGGTTGCAGCTATGAAAAGCAGAAGAAGTGCTCTTCGCATCAGTTGATTCATTGTCATAATTGATAGTTTAATTGCTGTTAAAAGCGATAACCAAAATCAGTTCGCTTTTTAGGGTCCGATTTTCCTCTAAATTATCGGTAGAAGTGATAAGTATAAATTAAGATTGCTTTAAGAATGGAGGATTGTCATGCCTCTGTATGATTTAAATCATCTCTTAAAGAATTGTAATATTAAATGACATAAAGTACGCGTTTCGGTTCGTCTGCACCTGAGTTCTATCAATGATAAGTTGCCAGGGATGCAAAAGGGCGTCAGCTCGTGTCTGGGAATTTCGGAATGGGATCTTTTATAGTTGTAAAGTCGGGTGGTGCCACGCTATGGTGTGGTCTCGGCGCTGATAATAGTGAAAAACTACCCTGTCAATCATCTTTTTCAGACGCCTTCTGTCTCTTTTTTATTAAATCATAGAACCGCACCCGGTTTACAAGAACTACATTTGTACTCTTAAAAGCATACGTCTAAAAAAGCAGATTTAGGGTCAGATACGAATGTATTTGGTTAGATCGAGGTTGAGGTGCTCCGCATACTGACGGAGCAGGTTTTCTTTGTAGGAGAGAAGGTTTGGACTATCATCAGTTACAATTTCGCCGATAATTCGGTTACTGAAAAGAAACGTACTCACTTCTTTACCGTAGTCCGATTCTATCTTCTCCTTGATGGGGTTAAAGAATTCATTTTTGGCCATGTTTACCTTTTCGCGCTGTAACCGGCGCTCTGACCGCTCGTCGGCTGATGGAGGAGTATCTGCTGATTCTGAATCGGAGAGTTCGCGCTCATCGGCTTCACGTTTTGCCTGTTTTAACACGTCCGCAAACTTGTTTTGAATCTTATCATTTTTCAGCCGGCGGTGAATGCCGCGCATATTCGACCAGTTTTTAAGTTCGTCCGGATTCTTTGCAATCTCCATAAGAAGCTCTTTTTTGATCACTTTAAACGAAGGCCTGTTAAGGCTTTCGGAAAGCTGTTCGCGGGTCTCCATCAAAGAAATATAAAGGTGCCATTCCCGCTCAGTGAACTGCCTTTTGTTCTTATGTTTTACGATGTCGGCATTAACTGTTGAAGAGTAATCCTCCATTAAAGCTGCCTCATTTTCCTGTTCAATCCAGTCGGCCACCTCTTTTTGATCCGCTTCGTCTCGAAGATGGTTATGAAGAGAAAAAAGGTGGATAACATCCTCTGATGCATATTGAACCTGTTGTGCCGACAGAGGCCGGTCGTACCAGTTGCTCATTTGAGATGATTTTCCTGTCTCAATTTCCAGAATATTTTTGAGGTGGTTCGTCAAAGACGCGGGACTATAGTTTAACAGGCTGATGGCGATATCAAGATCGTACACATTTTTCGGGAAACAACCGATGGAGTGAAGAAGCCTGAGATCTTCACCAAAAGCGAATGCTACTTTTTCTATACTCTCATCTTCGAGTACCGGAAAGATGGTTTGAATATCGAGATGGCTGCTCAGCGGATCGATCAGGTAGCAGTCAGATCCGTCGTAAATCTGCATCAGACAGAGGTTAAATCCATATCGGTAGTAGTTCTTGTCGAATTCGAGATCGATTGCAATTCTTTTTTGATTGCTGAGTTGTTGACTGATGGTTTCTAATTGCTGCTGCTGGTCTACGATTTGGACGGACATTGACGTATTTTAAGTTTTTAAAAAGTAAAAGGTAGGCAGAACCGGGGGTTTTTTAAAAGGGACTCCGGGTTTAATTTAAAGAAGTGAACGCTTAAATAGTTCTAAACACTTTGATCAGTAGTGCGATAACTATCAGATAAATTCGTTTCAGGTTTACGATCCATTGAGAGCAGACATCATTTTAAATCCACGATTGCTTTGCGCTATTGTATTAGCGCTCTGTTTATTATCCATGGCAGGGTGCTTTGGTTTTGATCAAAGTGATGAATCTATGCCGGAAAGTGTTGACCAGGTGGTCTTTGAAAGTGATAGCATCTATCCGAAGTTGGAGTTCCAGCGCGATGTGGTTTACATGGATAGCCTTTTGCTGGATTACATTCACGAAATAGAGGTGGATAAGGAGGGGACGGTTTACCTGGCAGGAGTGAAGTGGAATCATAAAGAAGTTCACAAATTTTCTGCGGATGGTGATTACCTGGGCAGCATCGGCAGCCTGGGCGAAGAGCCCGGTTCGTTCCGGGACCTGAGCAATATAAATCTGCTGGGAACCAATGTTTGGGTGGCGGATGCCGAGATGAACCGGCTGACGCGTTTCGATGCCGGTACAGGGAAATTGAAGCAGATCGTCGAATTGGATTCAGTTCTTTCGCGGTTGAAGGAGACAGCTGAAAACGGGTATGCTGCCATCAACCCGGTGGGACCAATCCAATCAAACCGCTTTCTGGTCACACTGGCAGCAGAGAGAAACCCTGCGTATCAGCCCCAGTTTGACCTTGATTATGCGTTGATCAGCTCTGGTGAGGGCGACAGCCTTACCATGACCCCGCTTTTTAAAGGTAAGGCAAGGCGCTATGTTGTTGGTGATTACGCAGGCCGCCCGGTGGCTTTTTCGCTGGAAATTAATGAGCGGCCCCTGGTAGATTTTAATGCCGACGGATTGATTTATACAGCCAATTCTTCTGATTTTTATATTCGGGTTTATAATCAGGAAGGTGCATTTCTCAGGACCTACAGGTATCCGTACGAACGTTTCAGGCTAATTCCGGAAGAAGATATATTTCCATCATATACCTATAACCGACAGCTTTTTATGGTTCGGGAGAGCGCCGACTATCCGGAATTCTGGCCTGCACTGCATCATATGTTTTTAGATGACGAGCAGAGACTATGGGTTTCAACAGTTACCGCAGACAGGGATGTTGCTGAGTGGTTTGTGATTGACGATCGTAGCCAGAATATGATCGCCCGGTTCAGCTGGCCGGTAGCCAAGCAATTTTATACTGTCAGGGATGGGTATGGATATTCAATAGAGAAAAATTCAGCCGGGTTTAAAATCGTTGTAAGATATAAACTTATCCCGGACGATTAGCGAAGATCTCATCCTTTATCCCTTCGGTACAAACGACTGAATTCCTGTAATCTCCCGTCCCAGAATCAGCCCGTGAATATCGTAGGTTCCTTCGTAGGTATTAACCGATTCCAGGTTGACCATATGGTGAATCACCCGGTATTCGCCGGAGATTCCGTTGCCGCCATGCATATCGCGCGCCACACGGGCGATGTTTAATGCTTTGGCAACGTTATTTCGCTTGGCCAGAGAGACCATGGACGGGTGGAGGCGGCCCTCATCTTTTAATTTGCCAAGACGCCATGCCAGCATTTGCATGGAAGTGATATCGGTAAGCATATCGGCAAGCTTGGTTTGAGGAAGCTGGTTAGCGGCTATAGGTTTTCCAAATTGCTTGCGGTCGAGCGTGTACTGGCGTGCTTTTTGATAGCAAAATTCAGCAGCGCCAACTGCACCCCACGCGATACCGTAACGTGCACTGTTCAGGCACATAA
>Ga0102934_1002948_pt1 | contig 11702 bp, 11 predicted proteins | sample SalPonR2_A_D1_MG_FD_78175 | JGI IMG/M metagenome (GOLD analysis project Ga0102934, IMG submission 78175) | Salt pond soil microbial communities from South San Francisco under conditions of wetland restoration - Salt Pond MetaG R2_A_D1_MG | ecosystem: Environmental > Aquatic > Marine > Intertidal...
AGAAGGGCTGTTAAACGACTAGAAGAACTATTTGAAGGTGAGGGGGAGGTTAAATGATTCAATTTGAACCGATTGGGAAGATAATTACTCCCTATAAAGAGCGTAAAAATATTCCCCGGCAGCCCGATATGGATGCTGAGGGAGAATTTATTTTAGAAATAGACAAAAATTTACAAGAAGGGCTTGAAGGACTAGAGAAGTATGATTATATAATTGTGGTATTTTATCTTGATAAAATAGAAGATAAAGACCCCGAACTAATAATCAATCCCACTTATTCCACAAGTAATAAGATGAGGGGATTATTTGCTACTAGAACTCCTAATCGACCCAATAAAATTGGGATCAGTACAGTTGGACTTAAATATATCGAAGATAATAAAGTATATATTTCTGGTATTGATGCAGTAAATGGGACTCCCATCTTAGATATAAAACCATATTATAGATCCTTAGATTCAAAAGATGAATATTATAATTACAATAAAGACGAGATAATAATTTATACCGATGGGGCCTGTTATAAAAATCCAGGGCCGGGTGGTTATGCAGCAGTTATCTTAGATGAAGATAAAGAAATTGAGATTATGGGTTATGAACCCGATACCACTAACAACAGAATGGAATTAAGGGCAGTTATCGAAGCCTTAAAGGTGGTAAGAAAGAACAAAAAGATAGTACTTTATTCTGATTCAAACTATGTAGTTAAAGGTATAAATGAATGGATTAAAAACTGGAAAAAACGAGGTTGGCGTACTAGTAGTGATAAACCGGTTAAAAATCTAGATTTATGGAAAAAGCTAGACAAATTATTTGATAAAAAGAATGTCAAGCTAAAAAAGGTTGCAGGACATTCTGGTAATGAATATAATGAAAAAGTAGATAGTTTAGCAAAAGAAGAAATAGAAAAGAATATAAAATAACTTGGGGGAATTTATTAATGCTTAGTTATAAAGAAAAGAGGAAAGAAGCGAAAGACTATATTCTTCAAAGAGTTGACATCAAACCGGAGATAGGACTAATTTTAGGTTCTGGTCTGGGAGAATACAGTGAGCAGTTAGAAAATCGAACAAAATTAAAATATGATGATATTCCTGGGATGCCTGTTTCAACGGTAGAAGGTCATGCTGGTGAATTTGTATTTGGAGAAAAACATGGTAAAAAGATAGTAGCTATGAACGGCCGAGTACATTATTATGAAGGATATAGTATGAAAGAGATCGCTTTCCCAGTTTGGGTCATGAAAGAACTGGGCATTAAAAAAATGATTGTAACTAATGCGGCCGGAGGTTTGAATACCACCTTTAGACCCGGAGATTTAATGATTGTGACAGACCATCTTAATTTTATGGGTTCTAATCCGCTTATTGGTGAAAATGATGAGGAAATAGGACCACGCTTTCCCGCTATGACGGATGCACATACTGCTCATATGGTGGATATAGCAGAAAAGGCAGCTGACAGAGCTAATATTCATATTATGAAGGGTGTTTATTTAGCTATAACAGGACCAGTTTATGAAACTTATGCAATGAGTAAATTTCAAAGATTAATCGGAGCAGATGCGGTGGGAATGTCAACCGTACCTGAGCTAATTGCAGGTACCCATGCAGGATTAGAAAACTTAGCAATATCTTGTATTACAGATGTTGTAAAAGGAAAAGATGAAGAATCATTAACACATGAAGAAGTGATGGAAGTTGCCCAAAAAGTTAAACCAAAGTTTAAAGAACTTGTTAATAATGTGATTAAAGAACTTTAATGATTTAATTCCGGCAGTGAGGGCAGATACCATAAAATTCTAAGCGATGTGTATCAACTTCAAATTCAGTATTATTATCAACTATTTTATCAATTTCTTTTTCAAAAAGTTTTAGATCTAAATCATAAACATTACCACATTTTTTGCACCTAAAATGGTAATGATTTTCAGTATTACCATCATAATGACTTTGATCATTGGCATAGTTGATAACATTTATTTTGCCCTTTTCTGCTAGTAAATTTAAGTTCCGATAAACAGTTCCTAAGCTAATATTAGGAATATCCTTTTTAACCTCTTCATAAATCCAATCAGCGGTTGGATGGGAATCTGTACTCTTTAATACTTCTAAGATAGTCTTACGTTGTTTTGTCATTCTTGTTTTAGCCATTTTCGATAACCTCTCTTACTTTAGTAATGCAAAGTCGTAAATATATATTATCAAATACTACATATTTAGTCAAGATATCAGGAAGGTGATGAATTGTGGAAAAAGAAAAGAGAATACTTACAGGAGATAGACCAACAGGTAAATTGCATTTAGGCCATTATGTGGGAAGTTTAGAAAATAGATTAAAGCTGCAAAAAGAATATGATACTTTTCTCATAATAGCTGATGTTCAGGCTCTCACTACTAACTTCGAAGAGCCTGAAAGATTGTCAGATGATGTACATCAGGTGGCAGAAGATTATCTATCAGTGGGAATAGATCCCGAAGAAACAACTATATTAGTCCAGTCTATGATACCAGAAATAGCGGAATTAACTGTTTTTTATTCAATGATTGTAACGGTTAACCAACTACAGAGAAATCCAACTATAAAAGAAGAATCGGCTCAATATGGATATGATGAGATGACTTATGGATTTTTAGGTTATCCGGTTAGTCAGGCAGCTGATATTACATTCTGTAAAGCTGACCTTGTCCCGGTAGGACAGGACCAACTTCCTCATATAGAACAGACCAGAAGAATCGTAAGGAAGTTTAACCAATTATATGAACCAGTATTTAAAGAGCCAGAGCCAAAAATTAGTAGAATTCCAAGGTTGGTAGGCCTTGATGGTGAAAACAAAATGAGCAAATCATTAGATAATGCCATATATCTAAATGATGATGAAGATGAAGTATTGAAAAAAGTAATGTCTGCTAAGACCGACCCTGCTCGAATAAGGGCGACTGACCCTGGTCATCCCGAGGTGTGTACAGTTTTTCAGTACCATAAAGCCTTTAACGAAGAAGATGTACCTGAAATTGAAGAAAGGTGTAAGGCGGGAACTATTGGATGTGTAGCTTGCAAGAAACGTCTTGCTAAAGCAATAAATGAACTTTTAGAACCGATTAGAGAAAGAAGACAAAAGTATTTAGAAAAACCAGAATTAGTTGATGAAATAATAATGGCCGGTACCAAACATGCCAGAAGTATAGCCAAAGAGACCATGAAAGAAGTTAGAGAAGCTATGAAACTAGATTATTTTAAGGATAAGTAGTAGGTGATATTTTTTGAGTAAATTAAAATTAGGGATTCTTTTCGGAGGTAAATCAGAAGAACATGAAGTATCTTTGATGTCAGCTAGATCAGTCTATAATAATGCTGATCAAACCAAATATGAAATTTATCCAATTGCAGTTGATAAAAAGGGTAATTGGGTTAATAAGGCAGAATCGAGAAGTATAATAGAAAAGGACAGTATAGAAGAAGTACCTGTCCAAACAAATCCCATTAAAAAAGGTTTAAATAATTTTTTAAAGGTAGATTTGGATGTTATCTTTCCCCTGATCCATGGACCATATGGAGAAGATGGTAAGATACAGGGCTTTTTTGATCTATTAGATATCCCCTATGTAGGAGCTAATGTATTAGGTAGTGCGGTTGGTATGGACAAGGGGATAATGAAAAAATTATTTGATTACAATAACTTAAGGCAGACTGAATTTATGACTGTAAGAAAATATAACGATAAAAAATATGAAATTATCAATGATTTCATAGAAAAAACTGGTCTCCCCATCTTCATAAAACCGGCTAATTTAGGTTCCAGTATAGGGATCTCTAAAGTTTCTAGCCAACAAGATATTAAAGAAGCGGTAGAAATTGCCTTTCAATATGATAGTAAAATAATTATTGAAAAAGGCATAAAGGCCAGAGAAATAGAATGTTCGGTTTTAGGTAAAAATAAATTTAAAGCATCTTTACCGGGGGAAATAATACCTTCTCATGATTTTTATGATTATCAATCCAAGTATGAAGATGAAAAAACAAAATTGATTATCCCAGCTGATTTAGATGATAAAACAATTAAAGAAGTCCAGACAACTGCCATAAAAGCCTTTGAAATTATAGAAGGAGAGGGACTGGCCCGGGTAGATTTCTTTTTAAAAGATGAAAAAGTTTATATAAATGAAATTAATACAATTCCCGGTTTTACGAAATATAGCATGTATCCCAAACTATGGGAAGCAAGTGGCATATCATACCCCGATTTGATCGACGATTTAGTTAATATTGCCTTAGAGAAAAATTAAAAGGGGTTTAATTAATTATGGAGCAAAATTTAAATATAATCCATGTTGATATGGATGCTTTTTATGCTTCTGTAGAACAACTGGATAATCCCGAATTAGAGGGAAAAGCTGTTATTGTGGGAGGAGTTGGCTTAGATAACCGGGGCGTAGTATCAACAGCTTCCTATGAAGCCCGAAAGTTTGGCGTCCATTCAGCGATGCCCATTGCCCAAGCTAAGAAACTCTGTCCTCACGGTATATACTTACCGGGGCGGGGAGATAGATATTCTGAACTATCCCAGCAAATATTTGAGATATTATTAAAATTCACCCCTGAGGTAGAAAAAATATCAATAGATGAAGCTTATTTAAATGTAAAAGGTTGTCATAGATTATATGGAAGTTCGGCCCAAATAGCTAAAAAAATTAAAGAAGCTGTAAAAAACAAAACAGGACTTGTCTGTTCGGTGGGAGTGGCTAGAAATAAATTTCTAGCAAAGATAGCTTCTGATTTAGATAAGCCGGATGGATTAGTTGTCATAAAAAATGATGAGATAGATGAGGTCTTAGATTCTTTATCTATTAAAAAGATACCAGGGGTGGGGGATAAGACAGCTGAGAAGTTAAATGAAATTGGGATATATAAGATAAAGCAGTTAAAGAAGTTAGAATTAAGTGAGTTAACTAAATTATTTGGTAAACATGGTAAACAGCTTTTTGAACTCATAAGAGGTCGAGATGATAGAAAAGTACACACTGAGGACAAAGCAAAATCAATAAGTAACGAAACTACCTTTCATGATGATATTGAAGAAATGGAATTATTATTAAAACATCTTTCTCAACTGTGTCAGAAAGTGACCCGGAGATTAAGAAAAAACAAATTAATTGGCAATACAGTATTTATTAAAGTTAAAGATAACAAATTCAATGTAAGAACTAGAAGGATTACTGTCCAGCGTTACATAGATAGTACTGATGACCTTTATTATTTAAGCAAACAGCTCTTAGAAAAAGTGAAGATAAAAAACCCCATAAGATTAATTGGAGTGGGGATAGCAGGCTTAAAAGAAAAAGAAAAAGAGCAGATGTCCTTATTTGCAAAAAGTGAAAATAAAGATGAATTTAATTTAGCGATTGACACCATTAAAGATAAGTTTGGGAACAGGAGTATAAGGAGAGCGAGAGACCTTTTAGAAAAAGATAATAAGTAAGAAAAAATCCGATGTGGGGGCAACCCCACATTTTTTTGTCTAAATATAGTACTTTAGTACTAATATTTTTTTATTATTTTAAAGGATTTTTTTTATATACATAGAAATAGTATACTAAGTGGTGATTAGTGGTAGATGGTGGTAAAATTGGGGTTAAGGTGATAAATATGTTAATCGGTGAATATCTACATAAAATGGATAGTAAAGGAAGAGTCATAATCCCCGCCAAATTTAGGGAAGAACTTGGCGATAATTTTGTTGCGACCAGAGGGCTAGATGACTGTCTATTTATCTTCCCCATGGATGAATGGAAAAATTTCAGTGAAAAAATAGCTTCAACCCCTGTAACTAATAAAAATGCAAGATTTTTCTCCCGTTTTTTCATTTCGGGAGCCACCGAATCTACTTTAGATAAACAGGGTAGAATAAATATTCCTTCCAACTTAAAAGAATATGCCGGATTAGATAAGGAAGTTGTTGTGATTGGTCTGACCAATAGAATTGAGTTATGGGCTAAGGAAAATTGGGATCAATTCTTGGAAACTGCTGAAGAGTCGACCGACGAGATAGCTTCTGCAATGGAAGATTTAGGCATCTAATGGAGGCCAATTATATGCACAATAATCATAAACCAGTTCTACTAGAAGAGACAATAGAATATCTGTCTATTAAAAAGGATGGAATTTATGTGGACGGAACGTTAGGTAGAGGTGGACACACAGCTGGTATTTTAGAGAACTTAGGAGAAAAAGGATTAGTCATAGCTTTAGATAGAGACAAAGATGCGATTGAGGCAGTTAAGGATAGTATAGAAAGCAGTAATTTGATATTGGAACACGCCAATTATATCAATATAGGTGATGTTTTAGATAAGCACGAGATAGATGAAGTTGATGGGATGATTTTTGATCTCGGTGTATCCTCCCCTCAGTTAGACAATTCTGACAGAGGTTTTAGTTATAAAAACAACGGCCCCCTTGATATGAGGATGAACCGGGATCAAAAATTAACTGCCGCAGATATTGTCAACAATTATCGAAAAGATAAACTTGAAGAGATAATTTATGATTATGGAGAAGAAAACTGGGCAGCAAGAATTGCTGAATTCATAGTAGCTTATAGAAAGAAAAAAGAGATTGAAACCACCTTTGAATTAGTTGATATTATTAAAGCAGCTATTCCTGCATCAGCCAGAAGGTCGGGAGGGCATCCTGCTCGTAGAACATTTCAAGCCCTGAGAATTGCTACAAATAATGAATTAAACCAGTTAGAGGATATGATTTCAAGTGCTACAAATAGGCTAAAAAAAGGAGGGAGGATCTGTATAATTAGCTTTCATTCACTTGAAGATAGAATAGTTAAACACAAGTTTAAAGATTTGGCAAGTGATTGTGTATGTCCTCCTGAACTTCCGGTTTGTGTTTGTGATAAAGAGCCTTTGGTCAAAATTATTACGAAAAGTCCTATTCGAGCAACTGAAGAAGAAGTTGAAGAAAATTATAGAGCAAGAAGTGCAAAACTAAGAGTAGCCGAGAAAATATGAAGAGGGTAGGTGATAGCCGTGTTTAAAAGAGATAATAAAAAAGGATATAATAACAATACAAATAATTATAATCATTATGAAAATGGTGAATATGCAGAACAAAATAATGAAGACAAAAAAAATATCTATATATATTTAATTTTGCTGACTATTTGTGCTATAATATTATTGGTTTATATAAGTTATACTTTAAGAATTAATAATTTAAGTTACCGTATTGATCAAATGCAAAATGAGATACAGGCTCTAGAAGAAAAAAATCATAAATTAGGGATAAAGTTGTCGAATGCAAGTTCACTTTCTCAGGTTGATCAGTTGGCCCGCAGTGAATTAAATATGGTTGAACCGGATTCTATGCAGACGCTTGTTCTAAAGACAGAAGAAGTAGAAGTAGCCAATACACCTGAAAGGAGTTATTTCCTTAGTGAAGTTACCGACTTTATCACTAATTTAGGTACTGCACGAGCATACTCACCTGAATAGGATGATCTAAATGGATGATAACAAGGTTGATAACGATAGAAAAAAAAGAATTAAAATCCTCTTTTTCATTTTTACTTTTATATTTTTATTATTAATTGCTAGATTAGCCTGGATACAAATTATTAATAATGAGGAATATTATAATAAGGCTTTAAAACAAAGGATGAAAGAATTAAAAGTTAATCCGGATAGAGGAAAGATTTATGATATTAACGGCAAGGAACTGGCTGTAAGTATTAAGAGCAAGACGGTAGTGGGTCTGCCTAAGCAGATTTCCCACCCCACTCAAACAGCCGGGCAACTTGCCGATATTTTGTCTATAGGGTATGAAACTTTATTAAATAGGTTAAAAAGAGATGCCTATGCTGTTTATTTGGAAAGAAAAATACCGGACCAAAAAGTGCAAGAGATTAAAGATTTAAAACTGGATGGAATTACCTTTATAGATGAAAGCAAAAGAATCTATCCTAAAGATAAGTTGGCCAGCCAGCTGGTAGGATTTGTAGGTGTTGATGGGAACGGATTGGAAGGAATTGAGTTAACCTACAATAAATATCTAACTGGTAATGCAGGTAGAATTTTAACAGAAAGAGATGCAGCCGGTAAGATGATCCCAGAAGGGATTATTGATTATATACCAGAAGAAAATGGTAGTAACCTGTATTTAACAATTAATGAAGCAATCCAGCATAGTTCTGAAAGAGAATTGGCCAAGGCGGCCGAGGAGTATAAGGCGGCCGGTGGTACAATTATTATCATGGAACCGGAAACAGGTAATATACTATCAATGGCCAATTATCCTACTTATGATCCCAACAATTTTTCCCAATATAAGCAAAAATACTGGAGAAACCGGGCAATTACCGATAATTATGAACCCGGTTCTACTTTTAAAATTATTACTACTGCTTCTGCAATAGAAGAAGGGGTAGTAAATAAAAATGACGTCTTTTTTGATTCCGGCAAGGTAAAAGTCGAAAGAGAATATATACAATGTTGGGAAGAAGAGGGGCATGGTAAAGAACTGTTTTCACAGGTAGTACAAAATTCTTGTAATCCCGGCTTTGTCCAGGTCGGTCTCAGAATGGGCAAGGATTCTTTTTATAAATACATAGATGCTTTTGGTTTCGGTCAAAAAACCGAAATAGAATTACCAGGAGAAGCGATTGGCTTAATTCCCGATTATGAACAGATTGGTGATATAGAACTGGCGACTATCTCCTTTGGACGCGGTATTTCTGTAACTCCCATTCAGCTAATAACCGCAGTCTCAGCTGTTGCAAATGACGGGGTATTAATGAAGCCTAATTTTATTGATAGAATTACCAACCAAAAGGGTAAAGTTGAAAAGAGACTTTCTCCCACCGAGGTCAGAAAGGTAGTTTCAAGTAGAACAGCCCATAAAACATTGAATCTCCTGGAAAATGTCGTAAGTAATGGAACCGGGGTTAATGCTTATATAGAAGGTTATAGAGTTGGTGGAAAAACTGGTACGGCCCAATATTATAATCAAGATAAATATGATTCTTCTTTCATTGGAATATTCCCCGTTAATGACCCCCAGTTTGTGGTTTTAGTCGTACTCTACGGGATAGAGGGAAATACTTATTATGCCAGTCAGACGGCTGCTCCGCTTTTTAAAAAGATCGCCAATGATCTAATTAGATACTATAAGTTGCCTTCCCAAGAAAAACAGAAGGAACCTCCCGTTAATGAAACGTTAAAATTAGCGGATTATTCAAGACAAAATTTATATAATGTGAAAAATACATTGAAAGAATTAGGTTTGGAATATAAAATAGTAGGTAATGGTAATGAAATAATAGACCAAATACCTAAAGCAGGTTCGGAAGTATATAAAAATTCAACAGTATTTCTTTTTACAGAAAAGAGTGATAGTATAGCAGCTAGTTACAGGATAATGACTCCCGATTTTAGAGGTATGGAGAAAAAAGAAGCTTTAAATCTAGCTGAAAAAATGGGTATTAAATTAAAGTTTCAGGGCCAGGCCGGTCAAGTAGTTGGCCAAAGTGTAGATCCTGGTCTAAGAATTGATGACGATAAAGAGGTTATACTTAAATTAAAAGGGTGAATTATAATGTATTTAGATAAGGTTATTGACAACCTGGATGTTGAATATATTAAAGGCAACAAAATGGTAGAAATTAATGAATTAAGATATGATTCCCGTAATATTGAGCCGGGTGATTTATTTATTTGTGTACAAGGGTTTAAAACCGACGGCCACAAGTATATTGATGCTGCCCTCAAAAAGGAGGCCAATGCGGTAGTAATTGATAAAGATTTAGATAATTATGATGAAAATATAACTTATGTAAAAGTTCCTAATAGTAGAATAGCAATGCCCCAACTTGCTAAAAATTTCTTTGAAAATCCCTTACAAGAGATTGATTTGATAGGGGTAACCGGTACAAACGGCAAAACCACCACTACCTATTTAATCAAAGAAATATTAAACCATCAGGGGTATAAAACCGGTTTAATCGGTACGATTGAAGTTTTTGATGGCGAGAAAAGTATTGATGCTTCTCGTACTACACCGGAGTCAATAGATATTTATAGATATCTGGCTGAGATGCGGGATAAAGGTGTGAAGTATACAGTTATGGAAGTATCCTCACATGCTTTAGCCCTACATAGAGTTGATACTATGGACTTTACAGCCGGAGTCTTCACTAATCTTACCCAAGACCATTTGGATTACCATGAAACGATGGAAGAATATGCAGGCGAGAAAGCTAAATTATTTAAAAAGTTAAAAACTAATGGTAAGGCTGTAATTAATAATGATGATGATTTCTCTCAGTTCTTTAAGGACTCAACCACAAATGAAATTATTACTTATGGCATTAAAAACGTCTCCGATTTAAGGGCCGAAGATTTGGAACTTTCTTTAGAGGGAGTAAAATTCACTCTTAATAATTTAAGATATGAGCTTAACTTAACAGGTAAGTTCAATATTTATAATAGTCTGGCTGCCGTGGGAGCAGCAAAAAGTCTGGGTATTTCAGAAGAGTTGATCAAGGAATCACTAGAAAGTGTAAAGGGTATTCCCGGTCGGTTTGAAACCATAAATATTGGTCAAGATTTTACTGTTATTGTCGATTATGCCCATACTCCGGATAGTATGATAAATGTCCTGGAGGCAGTCAAACATTTTGAACATAAAGATATTATCGTAGTATTCGGCTGTGGGGGAGAAAGAGATAAAGGGAAAAGACCCATTATGGGCCAAATTGCTGTAGAGAAAGGTGATTATGTAGTTGTTACTACAGATAACCCCCGTTCAGAAGAGCCCGAAATCATTATTAAAGAAATTCTGAAAGGTATTAAATCCAGTCAATATGATACACCTTATACAGTTGAAGTGGAAAGGGAAGCTGCGATCTATGAGGCAATTAACAAAGCCCGAAAAGATGATGTGGTAGTGATTATCGGCAAGGGTCACGAAACATACCAGGTTTTTGCTGATAAAACAATTGATTTTAATGATAAAGTGGTTGCTAAAAAAGCATTAAAAGAGAAAATGAGTGAATTTAAAGATGTTTAAATATAAAGTGAAAGAAATAATTCGGGCTACTGAAGGTAAGTTGCTAAAAGGGAATAGAGAACAGATTCTTAAAGGAGTTTCTACAGATACAAGGAAATTAAATGATGAGGATATATTTATTGCCTTACAAGGTGAAAACTTTGATGCTCATAACTTTATTGATGATAATTTGGCTAAACAAGTAAAAGCTTTGGTTATACAGGAGAATATAGAGGTTGAATGTGAGAACATAATTAAAGTTGATGATACTACAAAAGCCCTACAGGCGATGGCTAAATTTCATAGGGCAAATTTTAAAGATGTTAAGGTAATCGGAATAACCGGTAGTTCCGGTAAAACTTCTACAAAAGATATATTATTTAATCTTTTAAATAAAAAATATAATGTAAAAAGAAATGAAGGGAATTTAAACAATCATATCGGGGTTCCCCTTACTTTATTCCGATTAAATGGTGATGAAGATTTTTTTATTGTCGAGATGGGAATGAGCGACAAAGGCGAAATAAGCCTTTTGGCCGATATATCTGACCCCCAAATTGGTTTGATAACTAATGTGGGGAGGGCTCATATCGAATTTTTTGATTCGGTGGAAGATATTGCCCGGGCCAAAGGAGAGTTAATTGAAA
>Ga0102934_1002950_pt1 | contig 11695 bp, 11 predicted proteins | sample SalPonR2_A_D1_MG_FD_78175 | JGI IMG/M metagenome (GOLD analysis project Ga0102934, IMG submission 78175) | Salt pond soil microbial communities from South San Francisco under conditions of wetland restoration - Salt Pond MetaG R2_A_D1_MG | ecosystem: Environmental > Aquatic > Marine > Intertidal...
ACCGCAATTGCTACCAGAAAAGATCTGATTATGGCGAGCGGACGCAGCGATTATCCCAACCAGATCAATAATGTGCTGGGATTTCCCTTTATCTTCCGGGGAGCTCTTGATGTACGGGCAACCTCGATTACCGAGGGTATGAAAATGGCCGCCTCCCGGGCGCTGGCCGAGCTGGCGAAACAGCCGGTACCCGAAGTCGTGAAAAAGGCCTACGGTGGAACCGAGTTTACCTTCGGTCCCAGCTATATCGTACCCAAACCCTTTGACCCTCGGGTCATAGAGTATGAATCAGTGGCGGTTGCGAAAGCTGCCTGTGAGGAGGGCGTCGCCCGTCAGCCCATCACCGATTGGGATGCCTACGCCGCGCAGCTGCGCGAACGTATGCAAAAATATTGGGAACAATAAATACAAGGAGTATACAATGGCTGAAAAAAAGAAGGTTGGAGTAATACACACATTTCTTAAATCGATTGATGATTTGAACAATCTGTTCGCCGAAATCGTACCTGAGGTAGAAATGGTGAACATCATTGACGATAGTTTGCTGAAGGAGGTGCTGGCGAACGGCGCCCCCACGCCGGCGGTTATCCGCCGTATCTGCAACTATGCCCAGGAGCTCGAGAAGCTGGGCTGTGATGCAATTTTGAACCAGTGTTCGTCCGTTGGTGAGGCATCTGAGATAGCTCAAAAAATCATCTCTATTCCGTATGTGAAGGTTGATGCGCCGATGGCCAAGAAAGCTGCGACTATGGGCAAACAGGTCGGCATGGTTGCAACTGCCCATAGTACCCTCGGCCCGTCGGCCCGACTGGTAGAAACCATGGCCAAAGAATTGGGCCAAGATGTCGTAGTGAATCGCTGTTTCGCCGAAGGTGCGTATGATGCGCTGTTGAAGGAAGGCGACAAACCGAAGCATGACCGTATCCTGATGGACACTATCGATAAAGCGGTGGCCGACAACGATGTGGTCTGTCTTGCTCAGGGCAGTATGTACAGCCTTGTGGATAAATGCAAAGACAAGGCGGTGCCTGTCCTGCACAGTTTTCGAAGTGGTGTTGAACAACTCCGTCCTCTCCTTGGACTGGATTAAATAGTCCCGGCCCGCCGGTCCTTTGCGCGAGAACCAGGCGGGGCTCCGTCTGGTCGTAACCTGGTCGCAACCTGGCCGTAAAGAGCTCAGCGGGCTGGAGTTGTTATCGGTAAATTTTGGTTTATGTGCGTCCCCTGTGCGTTTCAGCCCGGGGGGCGCACATTTTTTTCGTAGGCCCCTAAAACCTTCGGCGGCATTGTCTCCCAACTCACCTGAGCACACAGAAGGGAGGCCAGGCCTAACAGCTGTTCCCGCTGATGCTCTGCCACCGGAAGATAAAAGAAGCGTCCCTTTGGTATAAGCTGGGCAAGCTTTGGATAATGATTTTGATCATGAATTTTATCTTTTACCCCGTTCATAACAAAGACCTCTTGTCCGATAAGGGGCATTTCTTGATATAAATCTATATTTTGGACTTGCAGAGCGGTATGCTTCCATTTCCACAGATCCGCGCTGTCAACAAACATCTCCGCCCGTCTGCGCTGGGTTGGTTCTTTCATTCCCCCTAAAGCGATGCGTTTTCCAATCGGTCGTATAATATGCCATGCCCAAAGCGGTACAAGGGGTACGATCCATTTTAACAAGTACTTTGGAAACCAGAGGCGGTACATAGGGTCAAAGAGTACCACCGTCGGTGCCGAAAGAAACCCCCTCGCTAAGCCGTGGGCAAGAATTGTCGACCCCCAACAGGTGCCCATAAGTACAAAATCCCCTGTGCCGGCTACCTCGCTTTGTGTGAGGACTGTACGAACATCACGGGCAAGCTGGTCCATCCCCATAAGCGCTCGACGGCGATCGAGACGGCTGCTGTTTTTTTCTCTGGTTTCAACGTAGTAACATTCTATTCGTCGATTCACTACATCGAAAAAGTCTCTAAACCCCTCTGGAATAGTGCCCCAGCCGGGAATAAACACTACCGGTCGATAGGTACTCGGGCGAGGAGGCGTATGGTGAAAGACGCGGATATATCCGTCCTCCACTTTATAATACTCTTCCCGGGTGTAGGGGGATTCGAAAAAGCCCGATTCTCTTGAGTCACTTGAGCTGGGCGATCCACCCGGGCTGCGTGATCCACCCCGGCCGCCTTGGGCGCCGACACTACTAGGGCCTTCCGAGCTTTCCAAGTCGCCCGGGCTGTTTTGGTTGACTGGGCCGTCTGGGTTGGATAGGCCGGCTTCCGCGGTGCCGGCATTATCGCGAAGCAGGGTTTGCAGTTTTCGCACATTTTCATTGCGTTTCATCAATGAAATAATAACACTTTTTTTGTAAATGGGGTAGAATAGGCGGGAGTTTTACGCACTACCCGAGGAGGCTGCAATGAATTTTCCATGGAAGCTGTGGGTTGATATCGGAATTATTTCCGCCGCTCTACTGGGGGCAACATACCTGCGGGTGAAAATCAGATTTTTTCAGAAGTATTTGATACCAAACGCCCTAAGTGCCGGGTTTATACTGCTTCTTTTCTATAATTTTGTTGCTCCCTATCTTCACCTCTCTTCTGAAGGCTTGGGAGCTATGGTGTACCATTTGCTGAGCATCTCGTTTATCGCTATGACTCTGAGGAGAAGTCCTGAAAAGCAGGTCAAGGAAAATCATGGAATAATGGCTACGGCTATTGCGATAGTATTTCAGTACGGGCTGCAGGCAAGTGTCGGTTTATTGTTGACCCTCTTTTTTATCAGTACGTATATCCCCGATCTGTTTCCGTCGATGGGTTTTTTTATTCCCCTCGGCTTTGCCCTGGGGCCCGGACAATCCTATGCTATTGGAGAGGGGTGGGCAGCCTTCGGTTTTGAGGACGGGGGCAGTGTCGGGCTTACCTTTGCGGCAATCGGGTTTTTGTTTGCATGTTTCGGCGGTGTGGGGCTGATCAATTATGGAATTCGGAAAGATTGGATATCAGCAGATAAAAAGGAAACTATTCAGAAACAGGGTATTCGCACCGGTGTGTTACCACGGCAAAGGAAAAAACCCCTGGGCATGTATTTGACCACCGACTCTGAAGCTATAGATTCGTTAAGTTACACAGCGGCAATGGTATTTGTAGTCTACTTTCTCAGTTACCTGTTTTTAAAGCTGATTTCCTACCTTCTTTCCTTTATCGGACCACTGGGCGAAGAGCTGGCGGTGAACCTCTGGGGTATAAACTTTGTCTTTGCCGCAATAACCGCGATCCTGGCGAAGCAGCTTATCAAGTTTTTCAAAATGCAATACACTATTGATAATCATGCCCTCACACGCATTGCCGGATTTTCTGTAGATGTGATGGTTGCCGCCGCGGTAGGCGCCATTTCAATAGTGGTGGTGATGCGCTATTGGGTCCCGATTGTTGTAATGAGTGTGACCGGCGGAGTTTTGGTACTTATTACAGTGCCCTGGATGGGCTCGCGGATTTTTAAGGACCATCGCTTTGACCGCTTGATGATTCTCTATGGGGGGATGACCGGAACTATGCCGACCGGCCTTGCCTTGCTTCGGGTGATTGACCCGGACTTTGAAACACCCGCCGCATCGGATTATATGTTCTCATCGGCGGTGGTTTTTGTAATCTGCATTCCCTTAATCCTGGGCATTAACCTGCCCGCCTACACCTATACTACGGGAAATCCCCTCTATTTTTGGCTTGGTTTGGCTATATCCCTGACCTATGTACTCATAGGGTTTATTGGATTTCTGGTAATTGCAAAAAAGCGGGCATTTATGAAGCCGCGTAGTCACTGGCTTCCACTCGAAGGGCCTGAAGGGCCTGAAAGTTCTGAAGCCCCATAAGCCCCATAAGACAGCGAACATGCCTGGGTTTAGCTTACTATTTGACCGGGAACATGCGGTGGCGGAGGCCTGCGGCGCCAGTTGGTGAGGGTGACCCCGGCAATTATAATTAAACCACCTGCCAATTGATTAAGTCCGAGCCGTTCGCCGAGTAGAAGCGCCGAAATTCCCACCGACACCAGTGGAATACCGTTCAGAAATACCGAAGCCCGAGACACGTGGATCCTGGATATTGCCCAGTTGTAGGAGAGAAAGGCAATGAGAGTAGCCCCAAAAATGAGAAACAGCAGTGCAACTACGGAAATCCCATGGACCGCATCCCACTGCACACGGTCTCCCCGAATTAGAAAAACCGGCAACAGAAGAATCATGCCGTAGGTAATTTGATAAAAGGTTAATTCTATCACCGACACCTGAGTAGAAATGTGCCGGGCCAGTATCATGTAGAAGGCTGAGGAAAAGACCGCCAGAAGAATCAAGCTGTTTCCAAGCAGCGCACTGCCGGTGTAGAGCGGGTTATCATCAAAACCGACCAGTAGTGTTACTCCTACAATCGAGAGGACTACCCCGGACCACTGCTGCACATTCAAATGTTCCTTGAGAAAAATACCGGCCATAAGACCGACAACTCCAGGTATTGCGGCAATAATAATGGAGGCGCTCGAGGCGGAAGTATACTGCATGCCGGTACCTTCAAAGAGGAAGTAGAGGGTCGGCTCAAAAAGGGCAATAAGCGCCAACTTAAGATGGGTCCGGAGTGAAAGCCGCCTGAACTTTCGTATCATCAGTATACCGAAAAGAATAGAGGCCCCGGTAAACCGTAAAAATACATACGCAATAGGGGTGAAACTGCGTAACACTAATTTAGTTGCCGGAAAAGAACCGCCCCAAAACAAAACGGTAACTACCAGGGCAATCACCACAGGAAGCATGGAAGTTGTACTTGTGCGGTTGTGCATGGGCCCATCTTCCTAGAATTGATATCTTTTGTCTACTGAGGTGATTTTAGATTAGGAATGACTAATCTCAACCAGTAGCCGTTACGGTTCTGCAGATCCAAGAGGGCACCAATTTGACGGCCCAATATGTAAATTAGACTGAGCCCCAGTGAGGCCCGTTGTGCAGTAAAATCAAAATCAGGGTCGATCCCAATGCCGTCATCCGAGTAGATAAACTCCCAATTATCCGCATCCATATGCCGAATGCTAATTTCTATCCTTCCGGATGTGCGATTTGGAAAGGCGTGTAATAGAGAGTTCGTAATAAGTTCATTTAGAATAAGACCGAAGGGCATAGCAACAGTCAGATTTACATAAAAATCTTCCACATGAATATGTTTTTCAATGTGCTTATTCTGTGCATAGATGCTGAATAGCTGATCTACTATTGTTTCTGTATAATCCTGAAGATCAATTTGTGAAAAATTCTCCGATTGATACAGTTTTTCGTGGATCAATGCCATAGAGTAAATACGATCACAGCTGCTTTTCAATATTTGCCGGGGGTCTTCCACTTTTTCGGCTTGGTCAAATTGAAGGTGAAGCAGACTAACCACCACATTGAGATTATTTTTAACCCGGTGATGGATTTCCTGCAATAAAACACTTTTTTCTGCAATAGAGTTTTGTAAAGCCCTATGGTTTTCTTTTAGGTGGCTGGACATATCATTGACCGCAGCAGTTACTTTTCCGATTTCATCTTGCCGTGTTGATTGGATCTGTGGAAAAGAACCCTCACTAATTTGTTTTGTAGCCTCGATAATGCGGTTCAGGGGACGTTTGATAGCAAATTGGACAGTAATAAGCAGGGTAACTAAAAGGACTATACTTATTCCAATAAGCGAGAAAATGAGCCCGCCTTCAATCATTCTAACCGGAGCAGATATAGCCTCCAGGGGTACCAGGGCGACTACGTGTAAACGCCAAAAGGGAAAATAGCGGGAATGATATAGTAGTGCGCGGCCGTCCTTTTTGAACTCCTGCACCTCGGATATGCCTGGGTCCGGTAGGGTGAAATTCGAATTCACGGGAATAGCTGGGTAGGTGCTCGCTTCGACGGTACCCTTACGAAGTATCGCTAAAAGGTGTACTGAGGGTAACCGATCATGGACCTGGGTGATTTCCCGCAGGGTTTCCTGATACATCGTTGCAGTCATCATTTCATTATCGCTCAAACGTTGGGACAAGAGGTCATGAAAGTTTTCCTCACAACGCTCAAATGCCAAAGAGGAGGCGAGTTTTAGATCTGTAGTACTTTTCTCAGTAAAGTAGTCTATAAAGACCGGCGTAAGTAATGCATTTAAAATCACTGCGCTGATGATACCTGCGAAGGCGACTGGTCCAAGAATATATAAGAAAATTGTGGTTGGAAAGAGACGATGAAGTTTCACAACAGTTTTTATCCGTTACTTAACCGGAAAGCGGGGTTTCGCAGTGTGCATACTTAACGGATACACCACCTCCTTTTTGCCGTCTTGCCATTGGATGAGAAGGGTGTTGTGTCCAATTTGCTTCCCATACATATCAACCTTAAACCGTCCTATCACAGTTACCGTGTCCATAGCCGTAATATAGTCACGCAATTTTGAGTGGTCGAGGCCCTGAGTAGCCTCTATTGCCCGGGAAAGCACTTGTCCGGCGGCATACGCGGAGCCGGCATGATACGAGGGGGTCATCTGAGTGAAATTCCGAAACGCCCTGATAAACTCACGAGTGCCGGGGTAGGGAATTCGCTCTTCCGGTTCCCACTGGGAAGGACCAAATACGCCTTCGGCCATTGCCCCCGCTTTGTAGGAAAATAGGGGATGTATTGGCGTTATTGTCATGCAAATTGCGGAGGGCTGTTGCTCCTTTGTTGAAAGGGCCTGGAGAAAGGCGTACCCCTCCTCAGGATAAGTACACAGAATTAGTGCCTCATCATCGGAAAAAGACACCCCCTTCAGAAGCTGTGCAGGCGAGGTAATATCGGGATTGTATCCGACCCATTGATCTACAGATACACCCATCTTTTCAGCCCATTCCACCGCGCCAAGTGCGGCTTCATTGTTAAAGGGGTTGTCCTCATGCAGGATAGTTACATTTTGAATGCCCTTTCGAGCAATTAAGTCTATAAATCCAATAAAAAATCTATCGGCGGTGGAATACACCCCAAATACATACTTGTACCCCCGGTCCCAAATTTCAGTTCCGGAGGCTCCGCCGGATACCAGTACATATCCTGCGGATTCAGTGATCTCGCTTACCGCAAGGGTAATCGGGGTCCCATAGGGTGCAAGTAATAAATCAACCTGCTCTTCTTCAATAAGGTGGCGGTATATTCGGCGCGCCTCTCCAATGCTGCTTCGGTCGTCAATGATATGCAGCTCTACCGGCCTTCCAAGAAGCCCCCCGTTGCGATTAGTCTCTTGTGCCCATACCTGGTAGCCCTTCTTGATCATATTTCCCGGCTCTTCATACTTACCGCTGAGGGAAAGACCGGCGCCGATTTTAATTGGTTCCTGAGCATCTGCTGATAGGATAGGCACGGCAAGGAAGATCAGAATAAAGAGGAGGTGATAAAAGCTGCTGCCGCATAAACCTGCCATCTTGAAATACAATGATTTCCCCATACTATAAGTATAGTACTAAATAGGGATTTTTCGCTATATCAAATTTTTTTATGCTCTTGTACGCCCACACTTTTTCAACATCAGGCTGAGCAGTGCACCCTTTGGTATGGTAAAAACCAACCGGCAGCACATACACTCATGGCCCAAAAAGCGGAGGTCCACCATCTCCTGCGGAATCTTAAGTCAGGCCCAAGCCGACAGAAAAATATAGGTGTTGGCCACCCGGCCACACTAGCATCCAGCCACCCGGCCACCCGGCCACCCGGCCACATGGCCACACGGCCACCTTGTCCCGCAGGTAGTCCCATGTTGAGACCTGCATTTTCTATTCAAAGATTTACTATATCACCAAGATGTGATAAAATTTGAAACACCTTGTGAAAATACCATAAGTTGGGGGGGATGTGAAAAAACCTTTGGGACTTCTTGTAAAATCTTATCTGGGTCTTCCCCTCATGCTCCTCATGTTTTTCAGCAGTCTTTCCGCTGCGTATAGCCAGGATGAAGCTTTTTATATCAGTACCTCCTACAAAAACCTACTCTCCAATCCTGAACAGACCGGTATGCTCGACAGGATAATGGAAGATATCTTCCGCAGAATCGGTTTGGATGCGAGAATCGTTTTTACCCCCACCGAAAAATCCTTGGTGGATGTGAATGCGGGGCTGCTTGATGCTGAGCTGAACCGGATCGCCGGAATGGAGGCGGAGTATCCCAACCTGATCCAAGTACCCGAGCCGAACATGACCATGGAGTTTGTCGCCTTTGCCAAAAAGGAATTTCCCATCAACGGCTGGGACAGTATCCATGATCTTTACATAGGAATAGTCAGGGGCTGGAAAATTCTGGAAAAAAATACCGCCGGTTTTCCCCAGCGCACCCTCGTCCCAACGGAAACAGAATTGTTTACTATGCTGCACAAGAACAGGCTTGACGTCGCCCTCTATTCTAAACTGACCGGTTATGCAGCGCTGAAAGAAATGAACTATGAGGGTATATTTCACCTCAAGCCGCCCCTGGCGAGCAGGAAAATGTATTTGTATGTGCATAAGCGCCACGCCGATCTTGTACCTAAAATTGCTGCGGCCTTGCAAGGCATGAAAAAGGACGGCAGTTACGCGCGTATCGTCAGCGAGGCTACCGGGCCTTATATAAAAGATTGAGGGGTACTATGTCGATTGCCCGCCGCTATACATTGTACACCTTACTCCTCATGCTGTTTCTCACAGCGATATTTGCTCCACTTATGAGCCTGTCCTCGTACCGGCGGGAGTATCAGCGGGTTTCAGTACAAATTGAACAAATTCACCGCAGCCATATTCCCGCCCTTGTTTCGAGCCTGTGGATGACCCACTACGATTTGCTGCAGACACAGATTGAAAGCATTGTACAATTTCCCTATATTGACCGGGTCGAAATAATCGATGACGAAGGGCGTCTGTACGGGGTGAACTATAACGAGAGATCCCTCCCGCAGCCGGAAAAACTGGAGAAGCACAGTCATTCCCTCACCTATGAGTACCGGGGTGAAGATATAGAAGTCGGAAAATTATTCATGTACGTGAATACCCGGCGGCTGCGCAATGACGTTCTCAAAGGGCAGCTTCCCTTTCTTCTCTACAACCTTTTGGTGGCCCTTAGCCTTGCCCTGGCGGTTTCACTCCTGTTTCATAGGATGGTCGGGCGGCATCTACGGCGGTTTGTCGAATTTCTTCGACACCATAGCGACTCCGCTTCACTATCCCAGTCCTTCTCCTTCGGGCGCAAAAATACTTACAATGATGAACTCGCTCAACTCGCTGAGGCGGTGAACACCATGCGCAGAAAACTGAACGGCCAGTTCGAAGAAAAGGAGATGCTGCTGAGGGAAGTGCATCACCGCATAAAAAACAATATGAGCTCTGTCCAGGCGCTTCTACGAATGCAGGCTGATACATTGGACAACCCTGATGCTAATACTGCTCTTGAAGAGGCAGCAAGCCGTCTGCAAAGCATGATGGTGCTGTACGATAAGCTCTACAGGCAGGGAACCGTGGAGTCCATGTCGGCGGCGGAGTATCTGCCCGCCCTTATCTCAGAAATTCTGTCAGTTTTTCCGGGGGGCGAAAAGGTACATCTGCACAGCGAAATCGACGATATTCTCTTCGATGTTCAGGAACTCTCGTTTATAGGTATTCTGATCAATGAGCTGCTGACCAACTCCCTAAAGCATGCCTTTGAAGGCCCCACTGCGGGGCATATTAGTGTGAAGCTGCACCGGTACACCGACAACAGTATGGAGCTTATCTATAAGGACGACGGGGTCGGCATGCCCGAAGCGGTAATTCGCGGCGAAAAAGAGGGGCTTGGCTTGATGCTTGTCCGTTCTATGGCCGACCAGTTCGAAGGAAGCCTAGAAATTCTGGGGTTGGACGGCACCACAGTTCGGATGCGGTTTCAAAGGTAAACTCAATAAAAGCGCCACGGACAAATAACCGTTCAGCATCAACTTCCAGGCTCAAATTCGGGCTCATCTTGTTGAAAAATCGCCGGAAATAGCGTATGATCAATCCGGATTTATACCATCTAACACCTTAATAGGAGATTGATATGTATGTAATTAGTGACGACTGCATCAGCTGCGGCGTGTGCCAAGCAGAATGCCCGGTTGATGCAATTGAAGAGGGTGAGGACAAATACGTCATTACCGATGCGTGCACCGACTGCGGCTCCTGTGCCGAAGTCTGCCCCACCGAAGCAATTTCACCCGGAAACTAAGCTTGTTATATAGCCGGCACCCTGTGTGTCGGCTGTATTTTCTTGGCGGGGGAGCGCCCCCGCGCTCCATAGCCGCCGGGACGTACTCGCCCGGGGCGTTCAATCACATTCCACACGCCCCAGCCCCAAAAGCCTCTCCCAACTCCAACCAAACCCCAAACCCAAGCCCCAAACCTAACCCCAAACCCAAGCCCAAACATAAGCCCAGCAATTAACACCATTTTCACGCCCCGGGCGGAGGCTCCCCGTCGCCTCGCCACTATTCCGGCTCCGCTCCTCCGCTCCGCCGGGCGGCTCGGGCGGCTATTCCGCTCCCCCCTTAGAGCGTCTTTTGACTTATGATAATATGTAATTCATACTCATACATATGAGTATACGTCTTCAAATACTTTTACCTGAGGAAGAGTTGCAGGAAATCAAACGGCTCGCCTCACAGGAACATATGACTGTCTCTGCCTGGGTGCGGCGGGCTATTCAGCACGAACAGCGCGAACGGCTGCGCAGTGTTATGCAGGAGAAACAGCACATAATCCGGAAAGCTGCGAAGTTTCAGTTTCCTGCTGCCGACTATGAGGATATTGCAGCAGATATCGAGTCCGATTACCTCGAAGGGCTGAAGAGCGCCTTGTAAGCGATGCCGAGGTGATGCAGGAAATCCTGCATCACTATTCTGCAATCCGACGCGTAGATGCAATACAGCCGGCCTTCGATGCTCTGTTAGGGCTTGTAGATGAAGTTTTTGAAATCAGTGCGGCTGATATGCTGCGGGCAAAAGACCTTTTTGTAGCATATTCTTCCATCTTCGCCCGTGATGCGGTCCATGCAGCAGTTATGAGCACTCATGATATCTCCCGTATCTTTAGTTTTGATGCCCGCTTTGACAAGTTCACTTTTTTAACCCGCATTTTGTAAAAAAAACAGCCGGCACTGCGCCGACTGCCTCAACCACGCTCGGCTATGACTAGTGATTCCAGGTAAGGCCTCCGCGCAGACCGATGCGGACTGGCCCCATTTCCCCTCTATTTTTCGTTACGAGAGGTGACATGGGAACTACCGTAATGCCCAAGCGAGTAACAAATCTGAAGTCTTTCCCCAAAGGCAGGCCGCCTTCGAGTCCGAGTTCGAAGATCGGTCCGACAGGTTCATCAAGGAGAACTGCAATATTATCGCCATCCGAATTATTAATTTCAATGTCGGCACCGCCGGCAGCTATACCCGCCCCCAGCTCGAAACCGAACACCGGGCTGTAATCTCCTGTGCCCAGGGAAAAGCGGTAGCCGTGTTTTACCATTAAAAATCCGGTGGCTGCCATCATACTTTCTACAGTGCCCGGTACCATAGTACCACTCACATCGAACAGGGATTCCGCTTCTCCTAGGTAAAAATTGGCTAACAGACCAATCTCGTACCCGTAATAGAAGCCGCCGCTGCGCGGCACGTTCACCCCGTTGAAGTGGCGTAAATCAATGCCC
>Ga0102934_1002951_pt1 | contig 11694 bp, 6 predicted proteins | sample SalPonR2_A_D1_MG_FD_78175 | JGI IMG/M metagenome (GOLD analysis project Ga0102934, IMG submission 78175) | Salt pond soil microbial communities from South San Francisco under conditions of wetland restoration - Salt Pond MetaG R2_A_D1_MG | ecosystem: Environmental > Aquatic > Marine > Intertidal...
GGTGTAGGATTTGAAGTATATGGGGAAAGTGAGATTGGCGCTGGTTTTTATATTAATTTAAGAAGCAGCCACCTTTATTTAAATATAGACCAGGACAATACTCTGGAGCACTGGAACTGGGAATATTGGGATCAAATTTATGGAAATACAATTGCAAGTGTAAGACAGCAAGAAAGATATGAATGTGAAATAAAACCTGTCCAAAAACTTTTCATCAAACCTTATACTTTAGAAATGAAATATAGTTTAGAGGCCGGGAATAAATTAACTTTCAGTACAAATTTGGGCTTTGGAATTGCCTGGTTTAAAAGGCAACTATTGTTGAGTGAACATTGGGACAAGTATTTTGAGACTTTAGATTATACTTATGAATATAATTATCAAAATATTGCTCGACCTAAAAGGGATGGTTTTGCCTATGTCGGTAGTGTGAAAATTGGAGCAAGTTATAGTCTCTCAAAATATCTTTCTGTTTATGCCGAAGCAGGAGGCTATTATTATCCTAAAATACGTGATGATTCACAGAATTTACCTTTAGACAAGTCTATGAATGTTTCTCTTGGAATAGGAATTTTATATTAAAACTAAAGAAATATTATGAAAAAATATTTAATATCAATCAACCACAGAATTTTTTTGGTAATAATCTTGCTTGTAGTTTTATTGGGGAAAAACAGTATAGCTCAGAATGCATATTTTGGGGGGGCAGGATATGAACAAATAACGCCAGTACTAAATTTGGGCAATAGGTTTAAATCTACATCGTCACTTGTTTATCAATTTGGCAAAACTGTAAATAGTACTGATAGAATTAATTTTATTTACCAAAAAATCGATTTTGATAAAACGGATAAGAATGAACTATATTATGAAGATCTAAATCTTCAGCTGGAAATTCATTCAATAGGAAGTGTTTATAATTATAGATTTTTTGATAGATGGGGAATGTCATTATTCTTTAATGCTGGTGTCTCTTTAAACAATTGGAAATCAAAAAGAGAGGCCTTCTTTCATCAAGATACATCCGGAACAATCGATCTACCTGATTTTGAAAGAGGTGAATGGAGTTGGGGAGCAAAAACAGGACTCCAGCTTGATTATTCTCCCTGGAATTTTGTCACAATTGGAGCATCAGCTGATTACAGTTTTATAGTTGCTTCATTATGGCCATCAACTGAGGTTAGATTAGAACAAATATCAGGATGGCAATTTATTCATACAAAATTATTCCTGCAATTCAATATAAATCTTTAAACTGCTTGATAATTCGAATCCATTCAAAAGTAACCAATATATGAGGAAAGGATTTCAATGAGAAGATTTTTATCAGTTTTAATAGTTCTAACTATGATTTTATATTCCGGACAAAATAAAAATAAAAGAAAAATATTATGGGTTGATGGATCTGCCAATTTTGCCAGTTTAAGTGATCCTGATAAAATTTCAGAGGTACTGGATAAGGCAGTAGATACGGGTATTGATCTGATTATTCTGGATATAAAACTTATTACTGGCGAAGTATTATATTCAAGCCAGTATGCTCCTCAGGTTGTCGAATGGAAAGGAGACCATCGCGATCCAAAAATGAAATATTCGCAAATATTTATTGAAGAGGCCCATGAACGTGGGCTAGAAATTCATGCTTCTATCAATGTTTTTTCTGAAGGATGGAAAACAAAAAATAGAGGAGTGGTTTATTCAAAATTCCCGGAGTGGGAAACCTATTTAAACACTCCAGAAGGAATTGTCCCAACAACTGAGTATGACCAAGGCTTTTCAACCTTTGTAAATCCAATTTTACCTGAAGTTCAGAAACACGAATTAAATATTGTTAAAGAGATTATAAATAAATTTGATTTTGATGGAATTGTACTTGATAGAGCAAGATATAATAATATAAAATCAGATTTTTCTGAATATTCCAAAGAGCAGTTTGAAAAATTTGCAAAAATATCAATAGAAAATTGGCCGGAAGACATTTTCTCCTGGAAAAAAAATAATGGTGAATGGGAAATAGATGAAGGCCCTTACTACAAAAAGTGGTTATACTGGCGATCCAAAAACATTCATGATTTTTTTACTAAAGCCCAAAAAATTGTTAAGAATTATGATAGTGATATGGATTTTGCAACTTATGTTGGGGCCTGGTATCCTAGTTATTACAATGTGGGAGTTAATTGGGCTCATCCTGATTATAAGGTGCCTTACGACTGGGCTGTCGAAAATTATAATACAACTGGTTATGCAGATGTACTCGACTATCTAATGACAGGCTGTTATTTTTATCATGTCACTATAGATGAAATTAAGTCTATAAATAAAGAGAGAAAAGCTAATCAGGAAGCCGGTATAGAAGATGAAATAAAAAGCTATCATACAGTCGAGGGTAGCGCTAATTTATCTATGAAAGTTACCCAGGGAAAATTGCCGGTTTACGGAAGCCTCTATATTCAGCAATACAAAGATGAAAATGATCCCCAGCAATTTGTTGACGCCATGAAAATGATTTTAGACAAAACTGATGGAATTATGATTTTTGATCTTATCCATTTAGAGGATTTTGGTTGGTGGAATTATCTAAAGAGCGGTCTTAAATAAAAACTGGAAAGCTATTATTTCGCTATGTATGAGCAAGTACAGCTTGGATTTTGGGATGGGGCAGGAATTATTGGTTACCTGGTACTATTACTGGGGATGGGCTTTTACTTTAAAAAATATAGTGAAAAAGGCATTGAAAATTACTTTTTAGCAGGAAGAAATCTGCCTGGTTGGATGAATGGTTTCTCAGCTGCTGCTACGGCCATGAACGCTGATGTAGCACCTACATACTGTGGAATGGCTGTTGTATCCGGAGTTTTTATCTACTGGTTTTTTATTTCCCGCTTTGGTTTGGCTTTGATGATCGCTGCTGTACTTTTTGCTGTTTTTTGGCATAAATTGGGCTTGTTCACCTCGCCAGAATTCTATGAAATTCGGTTTTCAGGAAAAATTGCTACTACAATGCGAAGCTGGATAGCTTTTAGAAGTGCTTTTATATCTATTGTTGCCTGGACAGGAGCAGGATTACTTGGATTGCATAAGATTCTAAAGCCGACTCTGGGATGGTCACAACTCACAACTTTTGGAATAGTCATTCCTGTAGTAATTATTTACGTTTTTCTTTCTGGTTATGTCGGTGTTGTCTTTAGCGACGTCATTCAAACAATAATAATTTTAATCTCATACATTATTTTATGCGGAGCAGTTTTAATCGATTTTAATGGTCCATCAGGACTGTTTAATGCTCTGGTAGAAACCCACGGTCAATCAGTTGTGCAGTGGCATCCGCCTATGCATCATGAACTCCTTGGTTTGACCGGAATAATAGCCTGGACAATAGGAACAGCGATAGGTTATGGTGGAGATGCAGCACCTATGGGCGGTGCAATGGAAGGGCAGAGAATATTCTCAAGTAAGAGCCGAAGAGAAGCCTCAAAAATGTATATTTGGGCGCTAATAATTTTAATGGCTCTTCTGACATTTTTAACTTTGCCAGCTTTAGGCGCTATGGTAAGATGGCCGGGATTATATACTGGGGAGGTTAACAAAGAGACTGCATTTGGACTCCTGATAGCACACTATATGCCCCCGGGAATTTTATGGCTAGCTATTGCTGGATTAGCTGCCAGTATAATGTCAACTATTGATTCAAATTTAAATTTTGGATCTCAGGTTTTTGTAAATGATATTTATAAACGCTTTATAAAATCTGACAAATCTGATCAGCATTATCTTTTTGTCGGCAGAATAGTAATATTTGTTATAATGCTATTAGCACTTTTTGTTGCTTTGAGGGCGAAAAATGTAATTGATATAGCAATTTTTATGTTAGGTATCAGCTCAGCCGAATTGACTGCTAATTGGGCCCAATGGTGGTGGTGGCGTTTTAATGCAAAGGCCCGAATTACTGCATCTTTCGGAGGCCCTTTAATTTTTATTTTGGTCAAATTTATATTTTTTGCCAATTTGAGTGCCTACTGGCATGTCTTAATTTCGATTGGTTTGACAACTGTAGCCTGGGTTACTGTGGCTCTAGCAACAAGTCCAGATAATGAGGAACTTTTAATAAAATTTTACAAAAGAATTTTACCCTTAGGGAGATGGAAACCGATCGCCGATAAAGCCGAAGTAGAAAAAATTAACCCTGTTAGTATTTGGAAAGGTTTGGGCATTGCCTTACTCGGTATGTTGGCTATATCAAGTGGGGCTATTTTAATTTCTCAACTATATATTGGCAGGTGGTCTTTGGTAAAATTGCTCATACCTATTGTAATTATACTTTCTGTATTTGCGATCAAATTTTATAGAGCATATATGGATAAATTAGAACACAGATTAAAATAATATTTAATCTCTAATATGCACCTGTTTCAAACGTTTATGCTTTATATAGGGTTTATAAATCACCTGCAGAGCAAGCGATAAAGCACCTTTTAAACAGGCTGTATCACCACCTAATTCACCTATAACAATCGAACTAGCATCAAAAGGAATATCTCGCATATTGCTTTTGACAAACTGCTGAACTTTTGAGAACAGGTATCTGGAATTTTCGATCACAGTTCCTGATAAAATTATTAGATTTGTATTAATTGTTTTAATCAATTCTGTACAAACAATAGCTAAAATCATAGCGTATTCATCAAGAATTTCCTGAATATCCTTATTTCCTTGATCTGCTAATTCTAAGAACTCAATTAAGTCATAATTATCAATAGGCTTTTCGAGATGATCTTCCTTGAATTCCATTTTCATTTTCAAAACATCGTAAAGGTGCTCTTCCGATAATAGATCACCAATGTATTTTTGGTTTGTATACAAATTTCGTAAAAAAGAGTGGTTGGCTAAAAAATTGCCGATTTCAAGATAACCAATTTCACCGGCAATTCCAGAAGCTCCTCTTATTAACTGATTATCCATAATAATGCCAGCACCTACACCGGCGCCAATCCATATGGAGACAATATTAGATTCATTTTTCCCTGCACCAACCAGATCTTCGCCAATTGCTACCATGTTGACATCATTTTCAATTAAAACTGGAAGGTTATAGTGCTTTGAAAAGCGGCTGGCAAAGGGTTTCTTTTCCCAGCCTTTCATTGTATCGGCAAAAGTCAATTCACCTTTTTCATAATCGATAAAGCCCGGAACACCTATAGCGATGCTAATTAATTTTTCAGAAGAGATATCTTCATCTTCTAAAAGCTTATCTATATGCTGAAAAGTTTGGTCGATAACTGTCTGCAGATCCGTACCTACCTGATAAGAAAAATTAGTTTTTGCTACAATATCAGCTTCAATATTGGCAACAGCAATATGTGCTTGCTTACGTTTATATTCAATTCCGATCACAAAGCCCTTATTCGGATTTAATTTTATTAAAGTCGGCCGTTTTCCGCCTTTGCTAGTGGATTCTCCTTTTCCAGCTACCAGAATATAGCCCTCTTTATCAAGTCGTTTGATAATTTCAGATATAGTAACTTTTGTAATACTAGTTTTCTCAGCTAATTCACTCCGGGAAATGGGAGCTTCATTCTTAAGGAGATTTAATATTTTAATTTCATTTAATTCTTTGAGGATCTGAATATTTTTGTTATTCATAGTAATCTCATATTATTTAATCAAAACCATTTTTTTTATCAGACTTTTTGCAGACGAACTAAGCCGATAAAAATAAAGACCGCTTGACAATTCATCCATATTGCAATTGACTCGATAACTTCCTTGATTAAGTTCTCTGTCAAGTAACAATTTAACTCTATTTCCTCTAATATCAAAAATTGAGAGAGTGTAATCATTCCTTTGCTTTATATTAAATTTTATTATTGTAGAAGCATTGAAGGGATTAGGATAATTCTGAAGCAATTCAAAGGAATCATATGTTTGTATTGTGGAATTATTTTTATTTCGTTCTAGGCTAGAGGTGATAAACTTTTCGGGACGATTTGTATTTAGAAGCATGACAGCGTCAGCAAACACATAGTCTCCATCACTAGAGTCAGTTGTTAATTCAATAATTTCTTTCTGATAACTTTTTTCAAAATAGAAATCACCTATTTTTTCCCATCTACCAGTATTTCCATATTTTTTCAGATTAATTTTATAAAATTTAGTTCCATTTGAATGTGTAATTTTATAATCAACTCTAGAAGAATAATCCGCTGATGTATTTTTTTCAACATTTACAAATATATATAATTCGTACCATCCAGTGGATGAAAAATTTGCATAATATTTTAAAGTATCGGAAGAATCAGAATTTACATAAAGACAGCTGTTGCCAAATTGTACACTGGCCTTACTATAAGAATCCCAGCCTTTAGTTTTATAAATATTATCAGATGTATCATCAATTACAATAGCAGATTGACGCCAATCAGAAGAGCGATAGGGGATTACTGAGGGTTGATTATACACCGTCTCTTTTAAGTGAGTTAGATAGTCATTTTGATGCCATATTAAGTTAGCGTGATACCAGTGTACATTCCCGCCTAACTCTTTTTCTCTGGTAGTATTAATCATAGCTTCGAGCTGATTGGGATCTGTGTAAGAACCATTGGCAACAGTGGTTACACCTGGATAAATTAGATTGGAATTATTTACCTGTGTGAGTTCGGAGTTATTCTCTAGTTGGTAGGTAAAATAACTATCTGTATTGTAATAGAGCATTGGCACAAGAATGTCTAGATAACCATTATTAGCCCATTCTGACCAGTCCTGACAAAAATCCATAGGACCCCAGGGTATAGTAGCATTGGATATGATTATTTCAGAATTTGTAGTTTTCAAAGAATCATAAAAGCGACCAACAAAATCCGTTAGTTTATCGGCTCGCCATTGGACCCATTCCTGATCAGAAATATTGCTAGGAGGCGCAGTTCCATCATGCTCCTGTTTATATAGGTTGATAGTCAAACTATCATACCCGCAATCATGCGAAGGATATCGAATCCGATCCAGCTGAATACCATCTACATCATATTTTTCTACAATCTCCTGAGCTAAATCAATGAGAAATTGCTGCACTTCAAGGTGACAATGGATCATAGATGGACCAGCTTGGCCATAGTAAGCTGTGCTGCCGTCCTTCTTTTTGGCAAACCATTCCGGTTGTTTTTGAAAAAGAGGACTACTTGTGTTAGCAGCTCCATTAAAACCTGCTTCAAACCAGGCTTCTACTTGAAGACCGGCTTGATGTGCTTCCACAATCATTTCAGCAAGCACATCTCGAGCTGGCTGATCATGGTCATTCAGCGAAGGATCAGTGTAATGGCCTGAATATTTATGAAATACTTCACTTTTGAAATAGGGGTAACCATAGCGCCATACATCTACATAGACTATATTAAAATTAGCGTCAGCAAGTTTGTTCATAGTTGTCACTATCTGATCAGTTGAAGGAATATTAGTACCAGCCCAGGCAACCCAGGCACCCCTTAGTTCCTGGGTTTGCCCTGATAAAGCCGAAAAAATAAAAATTATTACTATTATTGAGTATATAAGTTTTTTCATTTATCTCTCAAAAATCATTTACTATTTACAAAAACCTTATTTGAGTAAGGCCATTTTTCTAACTCCGATTACTTTGCCATTAAGGGAAAGTTTGTAAAAATAGATACCGCTAGCCTGATTTTGGGCGTGAAAATCATATTTATAATGGCCACTCTTCTGTTTCCGGTTTACAATCTCTTTAATCAGACGACCCTGAAGATCAAAAACAGACAGTTCGACATTGCCACTTTTTGCCAATGTGTATTCAATTGTTGTAATCGGGTTGAATGGATTGGGATAATTTTGCGAAAGCTGGAATTTTTTGGCCACTGATCTATTTTCAACAACATCTGTTCCCGTTCCTACTCTTTCCCCATCGAAAGCTGGATATATTCCATGTCCAAGATCATTAAAATCATAATAACTGGAGAAGGAAACACTATTACCGGTTTCATTGTTATTGGGGAAAGCTGCCAATACTTCGCCATCAGAGGCTGTTTCAGCAAGATAGACTTTTACCTGCATATTGCTGACATCAGTACCAATTCCCTGCGGACTGCGAGCAACTCCTATTTCAGTGATTAAACTGTCATGGCCATCTCCAATAATACACATGGCACCATAATTAATATCCAGGCCTTCTATAGTACTTTCAGTCCACTCAGAGCCATTCCATTGATACATAATTCCCGTTGTCCATTTGTCAGCAACAGGATCATTGATCAAGTCAGCCCAATCATCAGAATCGAATTTTACAACTACATCGGCATTAAAAGGAAGTTCCTGAATACTAGAAGCACCATCTGGGGGAGAAGTAGTGCCATCTGAACCATCGGGATCAGTATTAAAGGCTACATACAAGCCTCGTTCTTGATAAGGAGCATAGAGCGTATTACCGCTAATTGCAGTATAAATAATGTCATCTGACCAGGTCAGATATAGTTCTCTGCTATCTTTTGATTTTATGTTTTCGTAATGGGTGTATTCTTTCTTTTTACCATCAAGCTGAATGGCTAGCATTCCAGTATCTCTAGGAGTGCCAACTTGAACTAAGCTATCCATATCAAAGGATGAAATAAACTCAGTTCCATCTAAAACATATAGGTTGTGTCGGGTAGTATCATAATCTAATACTGATGTTGCATTAATATTACCAGTTGCTAAAGAATCAGATCTGTTACCAAAATAATCAAGAGTATAAGTGCCCAACTCGTCAACATTATATTTGATTGTCAGGATTGTATGGGCTTGGGCATTGGTGTGAATAGCAGAAACCAGGTTATAAGGACCGACTTTCCAATGGTGAGCTGCCCCTGCTGCTGCTCCGATCATTGTATCCGTTGGAACTTCTACCAGCGTATTCCCTAATTCATCAATTAAACGGACTGGAGGATCAGAAGTACCAGCTCCGCTAATCCATAAACTACCTCCTGGCTCTATCGGTGAAATACTATGGCGAGCCGCATTTATTGATGGCAGACCAATAGTATTTTCCACATAAGCATCAGTTGATGTAACCCTAATAATAGCCAGAGTATCACTATTGTAAGCACTTGAATATAGATAGGTATTATCACCAGAACCTACTGCTGTGAACGAATCACCATATCTATTACCATTCAAAGCATCTTCAAATATTAATTCAGGTTCAGAGGATTCATCTGCGTATCTATATATCTTAAATTTGTCATTCGGACTATATTGGGGTACACTTAAGTTACAAACGTAGATAGTGCCATCATCTGAAACTGAAACTTGGTTCAGCCGATATGTTCCACCCTGAAAACCAGTTTCCGTAGTATCAAGCATACCAATAGTCTCACCATTCTCAGGATTTAGAATTACAACCCTGGCTTTGTTATCAACCCGGGTTGCAACATAGATATGGTCAGTTTGGGGACTGTAAGCCATACCTCTTGTTAAATCATTGGGTGTCATATATTCTTCATTGGTCCAATTCAGAGAATAAGAAAATGCTGTCGTGGCAAATAGCAAAATTAGTAATATACAACTTAGTAAACGTTTCATCATTTCCTCCATAATTATTTTATTAAAGCCATTTTTTTAATTCCTAAAATTCTACTATTCAGACTAAGTTTATAAAAATAAATACCACTAGAAATTTGGGAACCATTAAATTTGATTTGATACTTTCCTGAATTTTGCTTCTCATTAACCAGAGTTTTTACAAGTTGTCCGCTTAAATTATAAATTGATAGGTTAACTTTTCCAGAATGTGGAAGAGTGTATCTAATGTTTGTAACCGGATTGAAAGGATTGGGATAATTTTGCTGAAGTTTGTATTTAGAGACATTTTTAGGAGTTTGATCAATTCCAGTGCAAGTGCCTACTTTTTCAACTTCGTAAGCAGGATAAATTCCATGTCCTAAATCATTAAAGTGATAATAACTTGAAAAACTTACTCCATTACCGGTTTCATTATTATTGGGAAATGAGGCCAGTACCTCACCATCAGCAGCATTTTCTGCAAGATACACTTTAAGTTGAATATTGCTTATATCAGCACCAATTCCCTGTGGAGTGCGGGTAAATCCAATTTCAGTAATTAAACTGTCATTGCCATCTCCAATAATACCCATTGCTCCATAATTAATGTCCAAACCTTCGATGGTACTTTCAGTCCACTCTGAACCGTTCCATTGATACACAATTCCCGTTGTCCATTTATCAGCAACAGGATCATTGGCCAGGTCAGCAAAATCATCAGAATCGAATTTTACCACCACATCAGCATTAAAAGGAAGTTCCTGAACACTAGAAGCAGCATCTGGTGGGGAGGTCGTGCCATTTGAACCATCAGGATCAGTGTTAAAAGCAACATACAGGCCTCGTGCTTGATAAGGAGCATACAGCGTATTACCGCTAATAGCAGTATAAATAATGTCATCTGACCAGGTTGTGTAAAGAGTTCTATTTTCATATTTATTGAGTCGGTCGTAATGGGTGTATTCTTTCTTTTTGCCATTAAGCTGAATGGCAAATAGGCCGCTATCACGAGGAGTTGTAACTTTGGCCAGATTATTAAGGTCGAGAGCAGCCAGGAAATTGTTCCCATCGAGACAATACATCCAATTGCGTGTGCTATCATATCGCAAAACTGCAGTGGCGTTAATGTTTCCTGTCGCCAGGCTATCAGAAATATCACCAAAATAGTCAAAATTTATAGTCCCTAATTGATCTTCCTGATACTGGATTGTTGTAATTGTATGGGCATCAGCATTGGCATTAATTGCAGAAATGAGATTATAATGACCAAGATTCCACTGAATTGCTTCACTAGCAGCTCCTCCTATCATTGTATCACTGGGAACTTCAGCTAAAACATCACCTTGATTGGAAATTAATCTAACGGGTGGATCAGTTGTACCCGCACCACTTATCCACAAGTTTCCACCGGGCTCAAGAGCAGCAATACCATGTCTGGCGCTATTTTTTGTAGGAATTGGGATAAAATGATCCAGTTCAAACATATTACTGCTATTTAGCTTTAGAACAGCGATTTGATTATTTTCCCAGCCGCTTGTATATAGATAAGTGCTGTCGCCGGAACCAATTACTTCAAAAGAGGCACCATACCATTCACGAGAATTGGAATCATCACCGGAATCTAACATTTGATCAAAAATAAGACTGGGAGTGGATTCTTCGTCTTCATAGCGCCATACTTTAAAATTCCAGCCACTTATATCATCGCCAAGATTGCAAACATAAATATGGCCATCATCGTCAATATCAATCTGACTTAACCCTTCTTCTGATCGAATAGTTGTGAGGCCTGTAGTGTCAAGTTGGCCTAATGTTTCTCCTGTCTCAGGATCAAGTACTTCAATTCGTGGATAGGGATCTGATCGAGTAACGACAAGTAAATGATCGGTATGGGGATTCCAGACAACTCCGCGAGTAGGATCATAATCTCCGCTCTCAAAAAGTTCGGTATTCTTCCAGACAATCTCATAGGGACTGCCAATAACTAAAAAAAAGCTTAAAATTGTGAACAAAATTAATGCTAATGATAATTTAATTTTATTCATGACAAAACCCTTTTTAAGAAATTTATAATGAGTAATAAATTCCTGCGTTAATATTAAAACTTTGAAAACCATTGACTCCATCAAGTTCGATATATTCCTGCATAGTCGGATA
>Ga0102934_1002952_pt1 | contig 11691 bp, 7 predicted proteins | sample SalPonR2_A_D1_MG_FD_78175 | JGI IMG/M metagenome (GOLD analysis project Ga0102934, IMG submission 78175) | Salt pond soil microbial communities from South San Francisco under conditions of wetland restoration - Salt Pond MetaG R2_A_D1_MG | ecosystem: Environmental > Aquatic > Marine > Intertidal...
CCCGCCGAGGCAGCCGTCCACATGGCATCCGACACCATATTTTAAAGCGATCCCGGATAATTCTTCGAGCGGATCAATCAGCCCATAGGGATAATTGCCGGCACTTCCCACAATCGCCACGGTATTGGCCGTGATACGGGCCTCCACGGCCTCTGGATCGACCCGGAAATCCGGAAAATCCACCGGCGCCATCACCATTTTCACCCCGAAATACTCGCCCGCCTTATTGAACGCCGGATGCGCGGTTTTGGGCATGATGATCTCCGGTTCGGTAATGCCCTTTTCCGCCCGGGCCTTGTCCCGGTAGACCTTAACGGCCATGGCAATGCTCTCGCTGCCGCCCGAGGTCACGGTGCCGCATACCTCGTCTGCAGGGCTCATCTCTTTTACGGCATCGCCATTTAACATCCCGGCCGTCATGGCAATGATTTCGCTTTCAAACCTGGCCATGCTGGGACACAGGTCAAACTGAATGGTATTCACGTGCGAAAAAAAAGAAAATGTTTGATTCAAAAACGCCCGGTGCGCATCCCCGGCGTGATAATACGTGCCCGAGATTTTACCGGTCTTCCAGGCGACGTTTTCTTCTTTGGCCATCACCGAGATCTCTTCGAGTATGTCACTCGGGTTGCGGCCGTTTTCAGGCATCCGGTCATAGGTTTTAAATCGGCCCTTGTAGGGTTTAAACGGATCTTGCGGGCTGCCGCCATCTGCTTGATCAGACATTTTTCACCTCATTTACACTAAGCCAGTGATTGGTTAAGGGACCTAAAAATTCGTCTGTTCTTTTTAAACAGCCGCCGATATTGGGTGTATAGGTTATCGTAGATTGCCCGATTTGCCGGAGCCGGGGTATAAACCTGCTGAGTGCGGATAATCCCGGGGATATCCGAAGCTCTTAGCTTCCCCAAAGCCACCAGCGCCATCAGGGCGCATCCCCGCACCGTGGTATTGACTGGATCTTTCACCTGATGGATCGGGACATTTAAAATATCCGCGTGGATCTGAGCCCACAGATCGGACATCGCCCCGCCACCTGAAAACCGAAACGAGCGAATCGGTTGTTTAATATACTTTTCCGCCGCCTCACCGGTCCATCGGCTGTTATAGGCAAGCCCCTCCATAACGGCCCGGGCCATATGGCACCTTTGGGTATGCAAGGAAATATTCATGAATCCGGCTCGGACAAATGAGTCTTCATCCGGTACAATGGATCCGTTTAACCACGGCAAAAACACAAGCCCGCCGCTGCCGGCCGGCGCCTGCGCCGCCATCCGGTTAAACCGGTCATAGGCGTCATCCGGGAGCGCTCCGGTTTCAAACCCATCATCGGCATATACCATCTGTTTAAGAAACACTTCCAGGCATTTGCCGCCCACCCCCTGCTCGCCTAAAAGATAGTAGCGAGCGGGAAACGGGCTTGGCAGGGAGGTCATCAGGTAAAACATATTGGTTTTTTTGTAAGGCACATGAAAGGTGAGGTACTGCGAGGTGCCGATATAAATGATCGCATCAAAATCGTTCACCGCGCCGGAGCCGACAAGCGATGCATTGGAGTCTGAAATGCCGGCGATCACTTGGGTAGCGGCTGACAATCCCAATGATTCCGAAACATCCGGAGATAACGTCCCCACAATCCCATTATTGGCGATGAGTTCCGGAAACTTGTCCCGGTCCAGCCCGGTTTCCCTCAATAGCTTGTCACTATAGGTCTGATTGTCCCACTGCCGGTTGTCGGTGATCATAAATATGGCCATGGATTTCTGGGTCGCCGTGATCCGGCCGGTCAGCCGCGCGGTCAAAAAATCCATAGGCTCCAAAAACTTGTATGTATTTCGGTATATCTCCGGTAATTCGTTCTTGATAAACAGGACATGGCCAAGGGAGTCCACGCCGGATTGCGATGGGGCCAGACCGGTCTGGCGAATGAAACGGGCGAGTTTAAAAAGATTATACCCCTTTATCATCGGCAATCCGCCGGTCAGCCGGCGATTATAAATGCCGCCCCGGGTGTCCAGCCAATGAACCGCATTCATCAATGGCTTGCAGACGGCATCCACCGGAACTGCCAAAGACCATTGGGAATCACAGGCAACGGCGATGATATGTTGGGGCGGCACGCCGGATTGTGCGATGGCCTGCCGGCCGGTTCGAAGGGCACTCGTCCACCAGGCCTCGGGATCCTGTTCAGCACCGCCGTTCGGCAGCATCTGCGTCGTTATGGGTTCAGCGGCACAGGCGAGGACGGTGCCGCCATCGGATACAATGGCGGCCTTAATGCTGCCGCTGCCCAGATCGAACGCCAGAACATACCGGGCCGATCTGTCAGCAGCCGCGGGCGAAGAGATTTCGGCTTGCATGCGGACGTCGACAAATAATTCTAAATTTCAAGTGATTCAAGATAATTTCGAACATTGGCGAGGGTGGTGAGAAACATCTTGGCGCCGGTCATATAGGTGAACATGTCTTCTTTGTTGCCGCAGATGGATGCAAACTCGGGACCGATGACCGTTGCCGGTTCCGGCGCTCCCGGGTTTCTGGCCAATGCGTCCACATATAAATCCAGGCGCTCCTTTAAAATTTGAAAATAATCCAGGTCCTGGCCGATCATCAGGCCAGTGGTATGGGATAGATTCCGGGCGTATTCCTGGACTGACCGCCAGTAAAGCTCAAGCAGCGGGTTCTTTTGATCGCTGTTTTCAAGAAAATAAGAAATGCTCCAGCCCACGGCCACGATCTTGAGTATCTGCAGTTCGTATTCAACGGTCACCCGATTGATATCCGCTTCGCTGGAAAGATACTCCATGAGCCATTTCACATCTTCGCGGTCTACCGCATAGTTGAACAGTTCCTCGCCAGCCTGCTCGGTTACACTCTTTTCTGATTCGTTGTTCGGTTCTGCCATATGTCCCCTGGGATGATACAAAGCATCATTAATTTTTTTGGATTAATCGGTATTATACAGATCATAGGGCAGCTTAGAGGGATGAGATTGTGTTGTCAAATCCAAAAACGCCTTTTGAAAAGCTCGCCTTGAAGTGTGGGGCTTAACCATGGTAAGTATCACTTAAATTGAGATATTAAATATCAACATAACTGCGGAGTACACATGGAAGAATTCTCCCTGGCCGATCAATCCCGACTGGCTATTCGGACCTTTAAAACCATTGCGGATGCGGCGCTTTTGCGCGGCTATTACCGCTTGGGCGGACGCACCGGCAACACGCTGGAAACCGCCCTTCGCACGTTAAGGCCGGAAATTTACGGGGCCATCAATGACACCCGGAGCATCGAACTTAAAGGGCTTGAATATGTGATAGATCGCCTGCCCAAGGGCATTGATGCCTGCCACCGAATCGTCATGACAGCCCGGGAGGACTATCAGGACGCCTCTTTTGAAAAAATCCAGCCCCACAAACGGCGGCGGGTTTCCTACCGGATCAGTCCCACAGAGATGAGCTTTGTGATCACGCGCGGCCACAGCGAAATCTATGACATCCTGACACACATGACGTTTCTCTACATTGAGGCCAAAAAAATTCACGATCAAATGCGGGATGATTACGGGGTCATCACCACGGAATGGACAACACTGGAAAAACATCTGGACCGCGTGGAAGAAATGTCAGATGGAGAACTGGATCAGGCGCTATGGAACCTGAGCCTGCTTTTGGGCCGAACCTTTCACGATACCAAGGCTACCTACACTTACCTGGAGAACAACCGGAAAACTCATGATACCAACTCCGGACTGTTTCATATCATTTATAATCTGGGCCGCTGCGTGGACGGGGAATGCGAGATTGTCAATGCCATATCCATTCATTTTACCCCTTCGCTTAGCAACTGGATTTTAAACCGCACTCATGCCAGGCAATGGGCGGCAGGAATTAAATCCGCCATCTGCCGGCTGGGCATTCAAAACCGGCCGCTGCATATTATTAGCGCCAACCGGCACAGCATAATCAACCTTTTATACGGATATGCGGCGACTAAAGACAAAGCAGATATAACCGCTGAAAGCAACCTCTATGAATTTATCAAAGCCCTCAAACCTTACACGGATGATGTCAAGGCCTTTGCAGCAGCGCATGGCTGCCATATGATTCCGGATCATAGCGGCTCCCAGATCGACTGCCAGCTGATTGATACCATGGCGCTCGAGTCGGTTGACCGACGTCCGGAGCTGTCGTTTCCCAATGTGAAGAGTGATATGGAAAAACCGGTGATCCTGGTGATGGATTACGCATTCGGCGAGCAGGCATTTGAACTGATGGATGAGCTCTTATACCCGTGGACCGAAGACGGAGACACCCGGATGTTAAACACCCGCTCCGTATCCATTATCGGAAAAGCCGGGATACTGCCCGGCGACAAGGGTGACATCATGCTGGCCAATGCCCATGTGCTGGAAGGCACCCCGCATAACTACATTATCTATAATGATCTCTCGGAAGCCGACTTTGATGATTCGATCGATGTATACACGGGCCCGATCATCACCGTGCTCGGCACATCGCTGCAGAACCGATATGTATTGAAAAAATTCCAGCATTCGAGCTGGAAGGCGGTGGGTCTTGAAATGGAGGGCGGCCATTACCAGCGGGCCATCAATGCCGCCATCATACGCGGCCATGTATCAAAAAACCTTAAAATCCGCTACGGCTACTATGCGTCGGACAATCCGCTGAAAAGCGGACAGACGCTGGCTTCCGGCAGCATGGGCGAGGAGGGCATCAAGCCGACATATATGATCAGCCGGGTCATCCTGGAAAAAATCTTGGGTTAGTCCTTTCTATACTCCGTGGCGGCTGTTTGAGAATCAATCTGCCAGGTGATAAAGGGAGAGAGCACATAGAGCATCATCTGGAAAAACACCAGATAGCCGAAATACGGGGTGAAAACAAAGATCAGCATCAGGGCCAGGTTGACCCAGGTAAACCAGGGATTGCGGTCCATGAATCGGCCGATGTGGATGTATTTCACCGGATAAAGATTCATGATAAATGCGGTGAAAAACATCAGCCCGTAGGAAAAAACCGCGATCCCGTCTCCCCAGTCCGTTCCCATAATATGGGTCCGTGTTAATATCAACAAGGGGGCGGTCACGAACAAAGCGCCGGCGGGCGTTGGCATCCCTTTGAAAAAGCCGGGAATTGGGCTGCTGTCTGTGGTAAAATAGATCAGCCGCGCAAAGCCGGCCAGCACATAGACAAGTGCGGGAACCGCCGGGCTTAAGCCCATCAAGCTCGCCTCCGGATACTGCGACAGACAGATATAAAAAATCCATCCCGGGGCAATGCAGAAGCTCACCCCGTCGGCGACATCATCCAGAATCCCGCCCAGAGTGATATTTCGCATATGGGAAGTGCCGGGCAGCGGCTCAGTCAGCCCAAGTTTCCGGGCCATGGCCCCGTCCAGCTTGTCAAATATGGCCGCACCGATAAGCAGCAGATAGGATTCGGTAAATTTTCCCTGATAGGCAAAAAACACCGCCAGCATCCCCATCATCGCATTCATAACGGTCAACGCATTGGGAAAGACAGCCAGAATCCGGCGCCGGAGCAGCTCATCGTCCTCGCAAAGGGCATCCAGGCAGTAATTGCCGTATTTCCGACAGTAGCCGGCAATGGAGCCAAAATTGATGATCAGAAAAAGGATTTCAATGACGAACAGATGGCGCACCGGCAGGGTGCCCAGCCAGGTAAACGGCGTGTAAAAATCGAAAAATGCACCGGAATCTGGAATGTAAAACGCATGCACATACAGCAAAAGACCTAGCGGGGCGGCCACAATGGTTCGTAGCCGATTCAGTTCCCGCAGTCCGGGCTCCTGGCCGAACTGCGAGGCAAAATCCCGCATGAAACGGGCAAAATTATCTCTTACCAGAACTGTTACACAGACGATCAGGATAAATATGGCGTGCAGCAGTTCCAGCCGGGTATGCTCGGGAACGCTAAAGAGCAGCCGCCACATCATGCCCACCGCCACAAGCGGAAACACAATCGAATAGACGATCCGGTCCATGATCCGGTCAGCCAGCTGGGCAAAGGCGGTGTTTCGGCTGAACCGGGCCGCAAACCAGCCGTCCACCAAGTCAAACATCATCGAAGCAAACAGAAACAGCGCCCCGGTGGAATAAAGCCAGGTATTGCGGGTCAGCATCACCCCAATGGCGCACACCATACCGGCAAACACAAGCGGCGGCCGCCCATAGACGAGGATCAGGGTGATCCGTCTGGATATTTTGGGATTCTTTAACATCTCGAATAGGTTAAACCGGCAAAATTGGCTGCCTGAAATATGGATAAAAGAAGACTTCAAAGCCCCCTACAACTGGGAACGCTCGCCTAAATTCCCATAGCGATGGTAATTATTGGAAATCGCCTGTTCCTGGATGTACTGCAGAAGTTCCAGCCGGCCCTCCATGTAGACGGGCGCCCGGGACACGTAAAATCCGGTTTCCGCTGCCTTTTCATAAACCACCTTGGGCACGCGGTCCGGTGCGGCATACCGGATGCGGTGAATCTTGGGAATAATGCCGCAAAGCTCTTCATCGGTCTGTTCCGTCACCAGGGCATCCTCAATAAGCCGCTGCCCGTCTTTTCCGTTTAAAAATGCGGTCACCCGTCTGGAAAGCCCGGCCGGCAGACTGATTATCGGGTTGCACCTGGCAATGCGGGCCGCCGCAATCCGGGCCAACACTTCAAACAGCGAATCATCCGGATGGATACGGATGGCCACCCGTCCTTTGGGCATATAGCGAAAATGGTTGTCCTGGCCGCGCAGGTTGAAAAAATCGTGCTCCCGGCCGAACTCATTTTCCCACTGATACACATAGCTCTTGATGGCCCGCACGGTCTTTCCCATATCTTCGGCAATATCTTCCGGAAAGCGGTCCCAGCGGCATTCGATTTCCCATTCATTGGCCAGCCGCAGCAGCCGGGTCTCTTTCTGGATGTCGCCGAACGCGGGGTATCCCGTCTCCCGGACATCCATAAACTGGTACACGTAGTTGGGGCTTCCGGCCTTGATGCCGGCCCCCAGGGCGGATTTATTCATGCCGCCGAACGGCTGGCGCAGGACAATCGCACCGGTGGTCCCCCTGTTGATATAGAGATTGCCGGCCATAATCTTGGACTTCCACTTGGCCTGCTCCCGGCGGTCCAGACTCTCCAGCCCGGAGGTCAGCCCGTAGCCGGTCTGGTTGACGAGATCAATCGCATGATCCAGGTTATCCGCCCGCATGGCGCCTATCACCGGGCCGAAGAATTCGGTCATGTGTGTATAGCTGCCGGGCTGCACATTCCATTTGATCCCCGGCGTCCAGAGATAGGGGTTGTCACTGATCTGCTCCGGCTTTAGGGCCCAGGATTCGCCTTTTTCCAGGGTAGTCAGCGCGCGCAGCAGATCCCCCTTGGGCGGCGAAATAATCGCCCCCATCTTGTTTTCAAACTGCCAGCAGGAGCCGGTTTTGTAACTCTTTGCCGCATCCACCAGCTGCCTGCGAAAATCCTTGTCCTCATAGATTTCCTTTTCCAGAATCAGAAGCGAAGTGGCGCTGCACTTCTGCCCGGAGTTGGAGAATGCAGAGTGGATGATGTTTTTAATCGCCTGATCCCGGTCTGACATGGCGGTGACGATGGTGGCGTTTTTGCCGCCGGTTTCCGCGGCCAGCTGAATCTCCGGCCGGTCATTTAATATCTGCATCCCGGTTTCCGTCCCGCCGGTCAAAATAATATAGTCAACATCCGGATGATTGGTCAACCGGCTGCCCACCTCACCGCCGGAACAGGGAACAAACTGCAGCGCGTTTTTGGAAACCCCGGCCCGGTAAAAACACTGGACCAGCTCCCAGGCTGTTAGCACCGCCGCAGACGCCGGCTTAAACAGCACCGTATTGCCGGCCGCCAGCGAGGCCGCCACCCCGCCGCAGGGAATGGCTATCGGAAAGTTCCAGGGCGTGAGCACCAGCCCCACGCCCTTGGGGGCGCATGTCAAATTGGGCGCATCTTCATACATATGGGCCGTATGCGCATAGAGCTCGACAAAGTCGATCCCCTCGGACACCTCGGGGTCACTTTCGGTAAAAATTTTGCCCCAGTTGGCAGAGGCGGCGCCGATCAGATCGCCCCGGGCCTTTCGGATTTCGTGGGAGACACGGTCTAAAATCCGGTGACGCTCATCCAGGCTTTTCTGCCGCCATCCGTCCGGGTCCTCCCGGGCAATCTGAGCTGCTTTATCAATATCCTTGGCACCGGCCATGGCATAGTTGGCCGTGACGATCCGTTTGCCGCCCTTTTCCTCATACCTGGGCACATCAATGATTTCTCTGGTTTTGCATCCCTCAAAGCGCTCCTCACCGGCCACCACAATGGGGATCTGGATGGGCGCCTCATCTTCGCTTTTCATCCATTTGTCGCGGATGCTCTCCGCCCATACCCGGTTGGCGCCAATCGCCCAGTCGGTATCCGGCTCATTGGTAAAACGCCCCGTCCAATAGGTGCCCATCTTTTCGTCAAATACTTCCGTGTTCCGGTCCTGAACCCGGTTCGGCGAATCCGGCGCCTGCTCAATCTGCCGGCAGGAGGCCAGAAACTGGTTGCACAGAAACGTCCACGCCTCGGAGTCGGTGGTTAGATGCGGGGGATAACGCAGAAAGTTCTCCGGCGAGGTATTCTCGTCCAGCCGCCGGATCAGGTAGGCGATGGCATTGATAAAATCCTCTTTGGTGGCCACCGGCGCATACAGCAGAATATCCTTGACGCTTTCCTGAAGGGACCGGCGTACATGATCAGCCATGCCTTCAAGCATTTCAAACCAGAAGTAATCGGTCACGCCTAAGGCATGGCCCAGTTCATGGGCGTAGGCCAACTCGAACAGGTTGTGAGAGGCCACCCCAAGGTGCACCGCCTTGATATTCTCGGGCTGCATGGCATACTGCAGCATCCGCTTGTAGTTGGCATCCACGTCCACCTTGTTGTCATAGGGGGCGAGCGGCCAGTTGAAATGCGCGGACTCGATCTGCTCGACCTCCATGTTGGCACCCTTCACAATCCGAAGCTTGACCGGCGCCCCACCGTCCGCCACCCGCTTTCTGGCCCATTCGGTGAGTTTCTGCTGAAGCTTATAGGAATCGGGCACATAGGCCTGCAGCACGATGCCGGCGGAATAATCCTTAAAGTCCGCCTTCTCAAGAGTACGGACAAAGGACTCATAGGTGATATCCAGGTCCCGGTACTCCTCCATGTCCATATTGACGATCTTGGGCACCCGTTCCCCGGATTTTCGCGTAAAAAAGTTTTCCTTGGCCACCCGGATAAGCTCGGTCAACCGGTCCACCATGACGGAGACGGTATGTTCGAATGCCAGCGATGAAATCTGGGAGTACAGGGTAGAGATCTTAACCGATATATATTCGATTTCCGGATCCCGCATGTCCCGGATATAGGTATCCAGGCGGTGCCTGGCCTCATCCTCACCCAGCAAAGCTTCGCCCAGATGATTGATGTTCATTCGCACGCCCTGGGCTTTACGTTTTTCCAAATGCGTGTGCAGAGGCTTATGTTCGCCCGGAATGATGGCCCGGGATGAGGACATGCGCATCTTATCGACCATCCGCGGTACGGATACATCCGGAAAACGCCGGCCCAAGCCCATAAACATCTGGATTAGCAGCCGCTCGACCCGGGAAAAAAAATTGGGGACGCCGTATTCGCGAAGCAGATGATTGACCTGGTCCGCCACCCGGTCATTGTCATGGGAGCGGAAGCACTGGTCGATCATCCGGGTCAGCACGACTTTATCGAGCGGATTGGTGAGCAGATGAAGCATCTGCTCCTGGATGGCTTTTTCTTCAGAGGTCAGCATCCGGTTGGCCCGGTCCTGCCACTGGGCGGCCAGATCCACGGCCTGTTGCTCAATTTTTTGAAAATCAATGGTATTCGTCATGATGGCTCCATAAAAAAATCTATAGCTCTAATCTGCCCCGCCCAGATAAGCCTGGACCACCTCCGGATTCTCCAGCAAAGCGCCGGCCGTATCAGACATGACAATATGGCCGACCTCCATGACATACCCGCGATGGGCGAGTTTTAAAGCAATTCGCGCATTCTGCTCCACCAGGATCACCGTGACGCCGGCTTCATTGATCTGGCGGATGGTTTTAAATATCTGGCGCACCAGCACCGGCGCAAGGCCCAGGCTAGGCTCATCCAAAAGCAGCAGCTTGGGGTTTGACATAAGGGCCCGACCGATGGCAAGCATCTGCTGCTCTCCGCCGGAAAGCGTGCCGGCAAGCTGATTTTGCCGCTCCTTTAACCGGGGAAACAATTCAAAAATCCATTCCAGGCTGTTTTTAATCCGCTGCGGATTTTTCGAGGTAAATGCCCCCAGATTCAAGTTTTCCTGAACCGTCAGGGTGCCAAAGACCCGCCGGCCCTCCGGTGCCTGGGTAATCTTTTTGGCCACCACTTTATAGGGCGGCAGCCGGTGAATGGCTTCGCCGGCAAAATACACCTCCCCGGCCCGGGGCTTGACCAGACCGCAGATGGCATTCAGCGTGGTCGATTTGCCTGCGCCGTTAGCCCCTAAAATAGTGACGATCTCACCCTCATCCACCGTCAAAGCGATCCCGTGAAGGGCCCGGACATTGCCGTAGTTGACCTCCAGATTCTTAACTTCAAGCAGCATCCGCAGCCCTCCTACAAATCATCATTTTCATCCTCACTGCCCAGATATGCTTCAATCACGAGCGGATCCTCCTTGACGGCATCCGGCACGCCTTCGGCGATTTTCTTGCCGTATTCAAGGACGACCAGGTATTCGCAGGCCTTCATCACCAGGCTCATGTCATGTTCAATCAAAAGCACCGTAATCCCGCGATCCCGGATGCGGAAAATAAGATCCACCAGCCGCGCGGTCTCCTGTTCATTCATTCCGCCGGCCGGCTCATCCAGAATGATCAGCCGGGGGTTGGAGGCCAGTGCCCGGGCGATTTCCAAAAGCCGCTGGTTGCCGTAGGAAAGATTTCTGGCGAGATTCCGGGCCTGATCGGCAAGCCCCACAAACTTGAGCTCAGCCAGGGCTTTTCCCATGGCCCGGCGCTCCTCCCGGTACTGCCAGGGCATCCGGAACATGGCGGCCAGAATACCGGATGTCATACGGCAATGATACCCTGAAAGGACATTTTCCATCAACGACATATTAGCAAACAGCCGGATGGTCTGAAAGGTCCGGGCAATGCCCAGTTTAACGATCTTATGGGTGACCCGATTGGTAATATCCTGATCTTCAAAAACGATATTGCCGCCGTCCACCTTGTAATTGCCGGTGATCAGGTTAAACACCGTGGTCTTGCCGGCCCCGTTCGGCCCGATCATCCCGAACACCGAGCCTCCCGGGATATCAAAGGAAACCGCATCCACCGCCACAAGCCCGCCGAATCGCTTGGTCACATTGTTGACGCGCAGCAGGCTCATAGGGTCACCTCGCTTTCATCAAGCGACTCCACCGGATACTCGTGGGGCTTGGGCGGCAGAATCCCCTGCGGCCGAAAAACCATCATGGCCACAAGGGCCAAGCCGAAAATAAGCAGCCGGTACTGCTGAAGCTCCTGGAAGACCTCCGGCAGACCGATAATCAGAATCGCACCCAGAAGCACGCCCGGGATGCTTCCGGAGCCGCCCAGAA
>Ga0102934_1002954_pt1 | contig 11689 bp, 9 predicted proteins | sample SalPonR2_A_D1_MG_FD_78175 | JGI IMG/M metagenome (GOLD analysis project Ga0102934, IMG submission 78175) | Salt pond soil microbial communities from South San Francisco under conditions of wetland restoration - Salt Pond MetaG R2_A_D1_MG | ecosystem: Environmental > Aquatic > Marine > Intertidal...
AATATTTTCGGGGCTGATATCATATCACTGGGTAAAGGCGCGCGTATGAACCACATTAAAAATGTGACCAGACTGGTGCAGGGATACCTTATCGAGTATTTCGGTTATGATCTTAAACGCTCCTCTGCCGCAGCCTATTTCATTCTGGTTTACAATGCTGTTAAACGCAACGACACTGACTACTATCAGCAGCGTTTTGTACCGGAAGTTATGGATTATGTTCCTGCCGGCAAGTTCGGCATTGCTACCCACTACTCCAACTGGCCGGGCAACACCTATATTATCATCCCTACTGCCAGCGGCTTTGACGCAGCAGAAGTAGGACAGGTTGCCACAGATGAGGTTGCCAAAGACGGTAAACACATAACTGAAAGAGAAGAGATGCTGAAGACCAGAAAAGAGCAGGCCGCCCGCAAGGCCAAAGAGATTGAAGAGGAGAGGCAAAATCTAAAAAACAACAAGAGCTTAAGCGAAGAGGAAAGAGCAGCCAAAGAAAAGGAACTGCAGCAGAAAGAGGTAGCCCTGGCTGATGAGACAGAAAGTATCAAGGATGAAGAAGAAAAACTTGCTGCTGACAAGGCAGCTTCCGATGATGATTCCCAAAGCGGTGAAGACAGTGTACAGGAAGCCCAGGCTAATATCTCCGAAGGCAAAGTATTTTTTCTGAAAACCAAAGGACGTACGGGCATGCATCTGCAGCAGGAGTTAAATGTTATTGACCCTACTACTGACCAGGCTATGGCGCTTGAGTATGACAAGATCAGCGGACGCCACTTAAACTTTGTCGAAGATGATCCTGTACTTATTGTCTATGACAACCCGGCTACCATGGAACTGCATTTAGCCCGTATGGACCGTGCTACTGGTGAGATTATCAATGAGGCTGAGGAAGATATCTTTCATGATTCCAAAATATGGAAAAACAAGGATGCTTTATATGTCATCGGCTGTTTTGGTGTAGAATATTATCTTCTGAAATATGACAAAAAGCTTGATTTAAAAGCCAAAAGTTCAGTACCGGTCTTTCCGGATACAGATATAACTTTTTTTGAGGATAAGCTTTACTGTACGGTTATGAATAAAAATTTTAACTCGCATATCCTTGTACTTGATGCAGACAATCTTATTAAAAAAACGGAAATAAAAAAAGACGGTAATTTCGATACAGAGAAAACCGCCAGTCAGCAATAATTGTCTCCGAAGCATATCCGGATCAAATCCGGTAAAACCGGCCGTAATAATAAAAAAACAGAGCTAAGCAGGAACCAGAAAAAAAAGTTACAGTCTTCTGAATATATCTTAAATAATAAAATCCAGACAACTGTAGATAAAATTTATAATAAAATTAGTAACCGCACTTTTGCTAAAAAGATAAACAGAGTGGAAAAAAAAATAACTGATTTGATGCAAAAAGGAAAATTCAAATGAAAGCTGTTTTTTTTGATCTGGGCAGCGGTATCTCCGGGGATATGATTCTGGCCGGTTTGCTGGGACACTGCCCTGACCGGGACAAAGCCCTGTCTCTGCTGCAGCAGATTACTGTTTCTGACCAGTTTACGGTTAAACTTCGAAAGGTTAAAAGAAACAGTATCAATACACTGCATGCAGATATTAAAACCACCGCCGTGCAAACCCACCGCCATCTTAAAGATATAAAAAATATAATAAACAACTCCCGAATTTCCGAAAGAGCAAAAGAGCTGGCTCTGGCTGTGTTTACCAGTCTGGCCCGCTGTGAAGCACGGGTCCATGCCCAAAATATTGACCAAATCCATTTTCATGAGGTCGGCGCTGTAGATTCCATAGCGGATATCATAGGAAGCGCTGTATTAATTGATCATCTTAAGCTTGATAAAATTTATTTTAACAATTTTATTTTCGGTCAGGGCTCTGTCCGGATTCAGCATGGTATGGTACAACTGCCGGTTCCTGCAGTAGATTGTTTAACCGCCGGATTTGTTTTCCGTACTTCAGCGGTCAGCCGGGAACTGGTTACCCCGACCGGAGCAGCTATCCTGACCACTCTGGGAGAACAGATTGATTATTATAATGGAAAGGTTGTCTCCACAGCTTATAGTTGCGGCAGCAGGTATAATGACAACATTGCTCCCTATTGCCGGTCTGTTGTCTTTAATACAGCCGTTCCTGTTGCAAAATTGCCGTTTAAGCAGCATAAGGAATGGATGATCGAAACCAATATTGATGATGACACACCGGAAAATATGGCTTATTTGATAACAAAGCTTTTACAGGCAGGTGCCAGGGATGCTTATTACGATACGGTAAATATGAAAAAAAACCGGCAGGGTTTTCTTTTAAAGATTTTATGCGGTGATGACCAGTTGAGTGTTTTACGTGAGTATCTGCTTAAGCACAGTTCCAGTTTCGGATGCCGCACTTATCCGGTTTATAAAAACAGTCTTTATGTCAATATTCAGGAGAAAAAAACATCTCTCGGTAAAATACGGGTTAAATACGCCTGGAACCCTGACCGGGATAAACCTTTAGCCGTTAACAGTCATTGTAAATTTAAACTGGAATATGAGGATGTAGCTGCTGCGGCCGGAAAGCATAACCTGCCGTTAATCAAATGCCGGGAAATTATTTTGAACGAACTGCAGCAAAACAACGATTAACTTATTTTGCTTTCTGTTTTTCGTAAAGCTCATTATATTCTATTTCCATATCATCAAGTTCATCCTCATCAGTAATTTTAAACTGCCCTAAAATTTCATGATCTGCCATAATGAAATTGAAGCGGCCTTCCCGGTAAGCACATAAAGAGTTGGCAAAATAAATTATATTAACTATATCTTTGTACTGATCCGGAGCCAGCTGCGGTGTATGATGATATCTGATCGAGGTAACCAGATGTTCCGGGAAATTCCATTTTTCCGCAATCATGGCTCCTATCTGCGCGTGACTTACTCCCACAGCCAAACCCTCTATAAAATCACTCTCTATATTCCTTTCCACACAATAACTGTTAATTTTTTTTAATAAATTGGGATGCAGTTCTTTTACCACAATACGGCCGATATCATGCAGAATGCCGCCGAGATAAACATCATCTACTATTTTACGTTTCTTAAAATTGCGCGCTATATTATATGCATAGGAAGCACACCGGTAAGCGTGTTCCCATAAATCATCCAGTCTTTTATATTTTGCTCCAAGAGTTTTTTGGGTACCGTAGGAATAAAGCAAAGACTTCAAACCTTTAACACCAATCATAGACAGTGCATTGGTGATATTACTAACTTTGGAGCGCAGCATATACTGGGCTGAGTTGACTATTTTTAACAATTCCGCAGTCAAACCAGGGTCCCTGTTTATAATTTTGGCAATTTCGGAAAAAGCAATATCTTTATTTGAAAGCATCTGCTGCAATTTATAAATATTATCCGGAAACTGGGGAATGTATTCTATCTCTTCCGCTATGCGCCGGGATATTTCCTCTGCCTGTTCTACTGTAACAGAGTTCAGCGGAATACTTACCTGACTTATAGTTTCCTCTTTTTCCGGATCACATTTAAAAGTATAGGCAGAATCACCAATCCCCAGGCTGCGGAGCATCATCATAATTGTAATAGTGCCCAGTCCCGCCCCTTCATCCGCGTCCTGCATAAGCAGATAAGTTTCTGAAATATCATTTAATTTTTTCGACTGAGCTATTTTCTGATTAATTTTTTCCTGTTCCTCTTTGGTTGGTAAGTTATTATTTTTTACAGCAATGATAAGTACTTTGTTTTTCAGAAAATAGACGATTCTGGTATAGTATTTTTTTTTTACCAGCTCTTTTTGATATTTTTCCAGATTTTCGCGGAAAGAAGCCGCAAAATTTTTCATTCCTTTTTTATAATCATTTTTATTATTAATATTAAGGTTATTCAGATCAAAGTGTACTCTTTTCAGATTTGATTTATCAGCATTAAATAAAAGTTCTCTTATTATGTAGTTAAGCTGATTTTGCATGTATTCCATCTTCAGTTCTTTCAGTATCTCATTAACAGTTTTAATAAAAAAAGTGCTGTTTTCTTCGGTAATACTGTTTACGGAATATACTAACGGTTTTCCGTCATGGATTACTTTTTTAATTTTTTGCTTATCAATTTTCTGCGGCATTGTTTTTTCTTTTAATGCTTTGTTCTATTATCGAAAAAATGAATATTAAAATTGAGTTTTCCGGCAGTAATATATATATGTTATAACCGGCTACAAGAAGATAATAGTTAAACTCGTAAGCAATAAGGCTTGATTTTATTGTTAAACAATATCATAATTATTGCCGGATATGGATAAAGCAGCAAAAAATGAGCTTTATATTTTAAAGATAAAATGTCCGGACCAAAAAGGCCTTATTTATAAAATTACATCTGTTCTTTATGAAAATCAATTCAACATAGTGGAAAATGATGAATTTGTTGATCCTGATTGTCATGTTTTTTTTATGAGGACCTGTTTCCAGGGATTTATTAAAAACAAAAAAAAACTTATAAAAACTTTAGAAGCAAATATTCCTGATAACAGCGAAATCCAGCTCTTGCCCAGAAGTAAAAAAAAAATAATAATTTTTGCCACCAGGGAAACTCATTGTCTTGGCGACCTGCTGCTGAGATGCTCTTCCGGAGAAATGGAAGCGGAAATAGCAGCAGTTATTGCCAACCATAAAAATCTTCAGTATCTGACGGAAAAGTTCAATGTTCCCTTTCATTATATACCTGTAAATGATCTTACCCGTCCGGAACACGAAAAAAAAGTGCTTAATACTCTGAATATATATGCTTTTGATTACATTGTCCTGGCTAAATATATGAGAATTTTATCTTCCTTGATTATAGACCGTTTCCCCGGGCGTATTATAAATATTCACCACTCTTTTTTACCAGCTTTTAGTGGTGCCCGTCCGTATAAACAGGCTTTTAACCGGGGAGTTAAAATTATCGGAGCTACTGCCCATTTTGCCACTGTAGAGCTGGACAGCGGACCGATTATTCAGCAAAACGTTATCAGTGTTAACCATTCCCATTCCGCCGCAGATATGGCCCGGGCCGGTAAAAATATTGAAAAAATTACACTGGCTCAGGCACTGGAACTGGTCTTTAAGCAGCGGGTTTTTGTACACCGGAATAAAACAGTTATTTTTTCCTGATAAAACAATTGTTGCATTTACAGCTATCTTCGGGAAATTCATCCGTAAAAAGTGGCTTATTTTATACAAAAATTTTTAAAAAAAATACTTGCAAAAGTTGTTAATATATAGTATATTTTATATATAATAAATAAAGGTATATACTTATATATGTATTATATCGGTTTGCAAAAAACTTGAGTTAAAAGGAGTCAGACTATGAAAAAATCATCAATTAAAAGAATTATTATATTATTTATGATAACCTTAACATGTCTTATTGCACAAAATACTTCCGGTTTAAATTCACTCGCTTTTCTGAAACTGCCCAAAAGTGCCAATGCTGCCAGTCTTGCTGAAGCTGTTACCGGTATACGCGGTGATGTATTTTCTCTTTTCTATAACCCGGCCGGTGTATTCTCAGCCAAGATCGGTCAGGATTATATGTTAAACTATACCCGGTTACATGGTCAGATGAACTACTTTACCGGCGCTGCCAAGGTCAAGTTTGAAAGAATCGGCGATCTCGGTGTTGGTGCCCGTTTTCTGGTTCCGGGCGAGCAGCAGGGAACCAAACTGGAAGGCGGTGAACTGGTGGAAACCAGCACTTTTCAAAATGTAAATTTTGAGATAACAGCCAACTACAGCCGCTCCTTCTTAAGAGACCGTTTACTGGCCGGCGCAAATATAAAAACAGCCGTAGCCAATCTGGGTAACAAGACTACAGACCGCCTGCCGGCCCTGGTTATGGATTTTGGCGGTATTTTCAATTTCGGCCTGATAACACCGTTTCTACACAGTTTAAATCTGGGTGTATCGGTTAATAATGTTGGTTTCCAGCTTGGCGATGACGCTGGCGGCACCAATAAATCAAACAAGGATTATCCCTTACCCACTAAAATTCATGGCGGTTTATCCTATCTTTGGTGGATCAACTCCCAACACGAACTCCTCTTCTGCGGCGATGCCGAGACCTTGTTTGCCGGAAAAGATACAGCAGGCAATTATTTACCGGAGTTTAAATTTTTAACCGCAGTACGTTATACGTTTAACAAGATGCTCAGTGCAAGTGTCGGATATAAAATCGGTGAAGGCAAATCCGGTTTCAAAGCTGGCATCGGCTTTTCATGGAAAGGACTTAATGTAAATTACGGTTTTGCTTACCGGGAGATGGATCAATACAATATTATAAACAGTATTGACATCGGCTATTCCATAAAACATAAAAAGAAACCGATAAATGTTGATGCCTTGTATTTTGCCGGCCAAAAAGCTTTTGCTAAAAAGGAATATGAAAAAGCAGAGGAACTTTATAACCAGGTGGTAAAACTCAAACCTGATTATAAGGATGCCAAAGCCAGACTGGATGAGATTAAAAAGATCAGACAAAAACAGAAACGGTTAAAAATGTTTGAACAGGCTATGCAGGAAATTGAATAAGGAGTACACTGATGAAAAAAATAATTTTCACTGTTATATTACTGGTATCAGCTGTCAGCTATCTGACCGCTGCGCAGATGAAAAAACTGGAAGGTTCGGAAAAAGAAAAAATAAAATTTCTGTATAAAGAGATGTATTACAGTCTGGACCGGGACAATGAACAAAGGGCTGCTGTTTTACGTAAACTTATAAACGAGCTTAAAGACGGAAAAGAAGTTACCGATTATCCGGCCCGTAAACAGGTCGAAAAAGGGCCCAGTGAAGAGGATCTGGAAGCTTTGGAAAGCAGAGAAGTAAGAAAAATTGAACGGGAGATAAACCGCCGCGATGGTGAGGAACTGAGAGAAAAATTAAACAAAGAGCAGGAAAATGAATACAACGCCCGCCGCCTTTTTCTTGACGGAAAAAAAGGACTGGTAAAAAATGATTATAAATATGCCCGTAATGCGCTTACTGAAGCCCATAAATTAAAACCTGACGATGAAGATATTGAACATTATTATCATCTGGCCCATTTTCCGGAGTTTACTGTTACTTCCGAAAAAAATATCATATCCTTAAAAAAAGATAAGCAAGTAAATATAAACATAAGCCATGAAAAACATGAAAACGGATACGAAGCGAAAAAATGGTGTACCAGCTGGAAATTAAATATAATCCGTAAAAGACGGGAAAAAATTATTAAGACCTTTAAAGGTAAAGAAGTACCGCCCGAAAATATTGTCTGGGACGGTAAAGATGAAAAAGGCAGATTAAGCCGTGACGGTATATATTTTGCTGATTTAATTATTAAAGGAAAATATTATACCAAAACCAAAGCCAAACGCTACACTTTTGAACTGCAGGCCAAACCGCCCAGTGTACAGCTGCAGGTTGATAAAGAGGCTTTTGTTGCTCAGGATGAAAATGTGGAGATCAAAATAAGTTGTGAAAATCCTGAGGAGATTGCCGAATGGAAAATTATAATTATTAATCAGGTAGGTGAACTGATCTACAAAATCGAAGGCAAAGAGATAAAAGAAAGCATTATCTGGGACGGTAAGAATATGAAAGGCCAGTATGTTGGTGAAGGTGAAACTCTGACTGTAAAAATGAGCGGTAAAGATACACTTGGTAAAAAATGGGACAGTAATGAGGATACTATTATTTCAGATATACGTATTGTTGATAATAAAATCTCACTCAATAATATACGTTTTGAAACTGCCAAGGCCAAGCTGAAAAAAGTATCATTGCCTATTCTGGATAAGGTGGTAGATCTTTTATCAAGATATCCCTACTTTGATATCAAAGTAGTCGGTCATACTGACAGCGTAGGTAATGAATCCTACAACCTGGGTCTCTCCAAACGCAGAGCCAAGTCCGTAATGAACTATCTTGTTAAACAAGGTGTTGCCCAGAGCCGTTTAACCTCGGAAGGTAAAGGTGAAAGCGAGCCTATAGCCTCCAATGATACTGAAGAGGGACGGGCGCAAAACCGCCGTGTGGAATTTTTACTGAAAGAAAACAAAGAAAAAAAGAAAGCCTATTACGAACGTAAACGTCAGGAAATGATTGAAAAGGCCAAAGAGTAACCAATTTTCTGATAACTAAATTTTTATATATTTTATCAGCAGATTTAACTCTTAATGGCCAAGCTGAATATTAAAGAAGTAGCCCGCCGGGCAAATGTTTCCACAGCTACAATATCGCGTGTATTCAACAATAAAAATAATGTTTCGGAAAAAACCAAAACCAAAGTAAATGCCATAATTCAAAAAGAAAATTATTGTCCCAATTTCTATGCCAAAGGATTATCTGCAGGGAAGACTGCCTTTATCGGCTGTATTGTACCTAATATTGCCAATACTTATTTCAGTATTTTATTAAGAGAGATCGTTAAAACCGCTGAAAACAAAAACTATTTCGTTTTTTCCTATGATTATGCTGCTAATGCAGCCAAGGAACGGGAACTGGTCCAGAGTTTTATTGAGAAAGGTATTACACAGCTTATAATCAGCTCGGTAGATATTGAACAAAACTTCAGTTTCTATAATGAACATATAGAAGGCGGCAAAAAAATTATAATCCTAAACAGAAATTATTATGCTAAACTTACAGAGCATCTTTTTCCCTATTTTGCTGTGAATGTGAATAAAGGTATTGACTTTGCTGTTGATTATCTGCGCCAAAAAAAGGTTAAAAAACTGGCGTATATTAAAGCTGATCTCTCTTACGGTGAACCTCTCTATCTCTTAAACAGAATTCAAAATGCTTTAAAAAAGAATAATATAATGCTTCCCGGGAAAAATATTTTTTCAACCAAAACCAATGTCGATTTCAAACGGCAATACCTGAATGAAAAACTGGAAGATATTATTGAAACCATTGACGCTATTATTACTCCGGAAGATATTATTGCTTTCAGTATTTTATCCACTTTTAATAAAACTATAAAGGATAACAAGATAGATTTATTAAGTCTTACCCGTAACAAGATACATGATTACTTTGACAAATCTTTTCCATCAGTAGAACATCCGATCAAAAAACTGGCTTCCAGCTCCATTAATGCTTTAATTAAATGGTCTGAAGAAAACATTAAACCGAAATCGTGTGAGTATACTCCGCGACTTATTACCTGACACGCTGTTTTTGTATATGTTTAACCCTGTTATACCAGGTACATCACCTGATCCTTCAATATGTTACAGTAAGGGGTACTACTACCTTGTAAACAGCAGTTTCCGTTATTTCCCCGGTTTACCCTTGTATTACAGTAAAGATCTTCAAAACTGGCATTTTTTAACTAACTGTCTAAACCGCAGCAAACAGCTGGATTTTTCCGGGTTTAACTACAGTTCCGAGCTGTTTGCAGCTACCATCCGCTATATTAATAACTGTTTTTATATTATAACAACCGACTGGCGCGGCCGGGGTAATTTTTTTGTCAAAGCCCGGAATCCGGCCGGACCCTGGTCTGATCCTGTGCTAATAGAAAAAAGTCCGGCTGATCCTCAAAAACTGCATTTTGACCCCTCTCTCTTTCAGGACCGGGACGGAACCATTTATTATACCAGAAGAGGAAAAAAAGGTATTGATCAGGCAATAATCAACCTTGAAACCGGAAAATTAAGGCATAAACCCAGACAAATCTGCACCGGTTTCTGTTCCTGGGATATAGAGGGACCTCATTTATACCGTATAAACAATTACTATTATCTGCTTGCAGCTGAAGGCGGCTCCCGTTACGGGCATATGGTCACAGTAAGCCGCAGCCGTACTCCCTGGGGGCCGTTTAAGCCCTGTCCCCGTAATCCGGTCTTAACCCATCGTCATATCTCTATGGCTCATTTCCGGGATACAGGGCATGGCGATATTATAAAGACTGCTGCCGGCAAGTGGTTTATCCTCTTTCACGCTACCCGCAATTATTCCTATAACAGTTTTGCTCACTTGGGCAGAGAAACCTGTATATTACCGCTAAAATGGACCAAAGATAAATGGCCGCTGATCGGCAGCCGCGGAACTATGCCGGATAAAGGCGCATTTAACCGCCCTGCCCTTTTGCCGGCACAAAAAACAACTTTTACAGATAAATTTACAGGCAGTAAACTGAACAAAGCTTATGTCAGCCCTTATAAACGGCAAAAAAGATACATTAAAATACAGCAAAACAAACTGCATTTATGGGGAAATAAATACAGCCTCCGTAATAAATTGCCGGTTATGCTCGGCTTTAAACAAAGACAATTTGATTTTGTGTGGGAAACAAGCTTGAGTTTCAATCCCCGGTATGCTGAAGAAGAAGCGGGTCTGGTTCTATATGTTAATCCTGACTACTACTATGCCTGTTCTGTAAAAAAACAGCACAAACAAAAATCATGTGTTTTAACACGTCAAATCGGTGATATCCATTATGTACAGAACAGTCTGCCTATAAAGGCCGGAGAAACACTCAAAATCAAAATCAGAGGAGGAACGGATCATTATAAGTTTTATATCAGTACAACAGCTAACTATAAAACTTTAGGCAAAGCACAGACCAAATTCCTTTCTCCTGAAATAAACGGCAGCTGGACCGGAGTATTTCTGATGTTATTTGCCTCCGGTAACGGCAGAAAATGTAAAACACCGGCACTGTTTTCTTTTAATAAATATCAGGATCTTTAAAAACAGCTAAGCTGAAATTTGGTAAACTGTAGCAGCTATAATAATTATTACTATTAAGAAAGTCTGTACACGCCATAAATAGGGAAAAATTATTTTAATATAGAGATCTTTGATATCATTTTGTTTGTTATTTTTATTTAAACGGCGGTTTATAATAAAAAGCAAACAAGCCGAGATCAGTTCTGTGCTTAATAACATAAAGAAAAAATATATATTAATAAAATAATACAGAAACAGAGCAAGCGATATAAATAAAAAAAAATTAAGTAAAAAGTATACTGCTTTAAATTTATTAAAGGCGGCGGTTTCTCTTTTTAAAATAACAGCAAGCTGTATGGTTATAAACTGATATCCGTAATATAATAAATATAAGAGCAGGAGGAGAACAGGTTCAGTACACAACAAAATATCATGATATGTTTAATATGGTTTTACCTATCCGTATGGCATCACCTGCTTTTAATTTGACATATTTTTCTTTGGGTGTCTGACGGTCATTCACAAAAGTACCGTTGGTACTGCCCAGATCCTGGATAAAAAAATCATTTTTAATTTTTTGAATAACAGCATGATATCTGGAAGTCATTTTATCATCAATGACAATATCATTTTCTTTATCACGGCCGATAGTTATTTTACTTACCAGGGGAATTTTTTTATTATTTAGCAATAACGCCGAACTCTCAGATTTTTTAAATTTTTCAAATCTTTTTCCCAGAGCGCTGCCCTTAAACACAGTACTTTTATCTTTCATATTTTCTCCCTCATCTTATCTCTCATTATATTATACATAAAAACTGCTATTATTTCAACTTTTACTCAAGCAACCAGTTTTTAAACTAAAAACTTAACAGCCTGAATTTGGGGTGTGATTTTTAATACCTGTAAAATTGCTTAACATGTTATATTTTGGACACTGAGGGCCACGAGAGAATCTCAGAGGACACGGAGTTAAATAGTATGGAA
>Ga0102934_1002957_pt1 | contig 11685 bp, 7 predicted proteins | sample SalPonR2_A_D1_MG_FD_78175 | JGI IMG/M metagenome (GOLD analysis project Ga0102934, IMG submission 78175) | Salt pond soil microbial communities from South San Francisco under conditions of wetland restoration - Salt Pond MetaG R2_A_D1_MG | ecosystem: Environmental > Aquatic > Marine > Intertidal...
AACGTTTGGGAGTGGTGCCATGATTTTTATTATTCTTCTTATCAGAGTATCCCGGGAAACAACCCAATCAATTTGATACGCTCTACTTACAGGATTGGACGCGGCGGAAGCTGGTTCCTTTATGCGAAAAGTTCCAGGGTCTCGAATCGTTTCAAGTTCTACCCGTTCCTTGGCGACTACGATATTGGGTTTCGTATCGCCCGGACAGTAATCAACCGGAACGCCGGTTTAGAGTAAGGAAAGTTGAGAAACTGAAAAAGCGCTGCAGAAAAGAGTCAGTTACGCATTTTTCTAACAAATTTACCGATGACTTGGTTGAAATCTTCCCTTTTAAAGGGTTTCACGATGTAATCATCCATTCCATTGGCAAGACACTTTTCCCGTGTTCCACTGACGGCCTCTGCCGTTAAAGCAATGATAAGAGGCTTTTCCCCGTTTTTGGTGCTCCGGATCATACCGGCAGCTTCATATCCGTTTAATTCCGGCATCTGAAGATCCATCAACACTAAATCAGGACTTGATTTCTTATATTCGTCAACTGCTTCTTGACCGTCTTTTGCGTTATAGATGGTTAATGTCGGGTAATGTTTTTGAAGGAATCGGGCAATAAGCTTTCGATTGATAGGATCATCCTCCGCAACAAGCACATCCTTGATGGGATAAAGCGAACGTAGTTCTTCCGCTTCTTTTCTTTGCTTCCTGTCGTTTTGTTCAATCTCCGTTGGATTATTCGTGTATTCGCAATTCACGGTAAAAAAGAAAAGGCTTCCCTTTCCCGGGGAGCTTTTCAATTCAAGTTGAGTGCCCATCTTTTCAAGGAGTTGATTACATATTGTTAAACCCAGTCCGGTTCCCCCGTATTTCCTCGTTGTTGAACCATCTGCCTGGGTAAAATCGTTAAATATCTTTTGCCTGTCTTGTTCTGAAATACCGATCCCTGAATCTTCAACAGAGATCTTGAGTTTAACTGCTCTCTCTTTCAACTCAAGGACTTTAATCTTCGCCTTAACAAAACCGCTTTCGGTGAATTTAAAGGCATTTGACAACAAATTGATGGCAATCTGCCGGACTCTGATCGGGTCTGTCTTGATATATAGAGGCAACCGATCGTCTATTTCAACGGCAAAATCAATCCCCTTATTTTTTGCCTCAAGTGAAAAGGCCTTTTTGAGACTACCTGCTTCTTTTCTGAAATCGACATAGGTGTAATCCAATTCTAATTTTCCGGCCTCAATTTTCGAAAAGTCGAGAATGTCGTTTATCAGTTCAAGCAATACATCAGCAGAGCTCTTAATGTTATCGATATATTCACGATATTGCCCGTTGCTTATACTGCTTCTTAATAGATCCGTGAATCCAACGATACCATTCAGCGGGGTCCGGATCTCATGGCTCATATTGGCTAAAAATTGGGATTTTGCTTTATTTGCGGATTTCGCTGACAATTCTGATTGTATTAATTTCTTCTCCGTAATCTTCAGTTGTACGATCTTGCCGATCAATTCTGCAGATGTCCTTATCTTTTTCTTGGCCAGTTCTATGATATACGGGGGACGTTTTTGGTAGGTTTCTTTTTTTTCAATGAGGATTTCAACGGGAATATGGAATACCTCGGAGAGTCTTTGTAGAGTTTGGGTGTCCTCCGGGGGATTGGTGTATCCAGCGCTGAGGGCTCCCACCACCTCTTTTCCGGCAAAGACCGGAACGGCGTATATTTTTAAACCGCCCGCACAGGGCGAATCCACTACCTTGCCCGTTTTGATGGCCTTTCTGGCGTGTGCCCAGCAACTCTCGTGACAAATCCACTTGCCCGAATTCAGGGCTTCGCGATTTGACACATCTCCGCACAGCATTCGGGATTGGCTATCGAGTAATCGGCACCACGCTGAAGAGAAAAGGCCCGTCGCATAATCACCGTTCTTCTCGTAAATCGCTATCGATGATTCCAACAGATCTATCGTTTCACCGGCGATCTTCTGCAGGGTCTCCTTGCCAACAGAATCCAGAATGGTTCTGTCGGTATTCAGTTCCGTGAGATCCCCATAAGCAGAGGAGTCGGATCTTTTATACAAGTCTTCGGTGTTTCTGGTCAACAACCACTTGATTTGCTCTAACTCCTCCTGGAGTTTCTTTTCCTGTGTGATATCCCGGAAAATACAGTAGGTCTGCTTGAAATTTCCGTTATCATCATAGGCGATCTTACCGTCAAAAGAGACAAATATAGGCGGGGCATCCTTCCTCTTCATCTTGAATTGAACGTTGTAGATAAATCCCTTCTTCTTAAAAAAGGTAAAGTTTTTGGCAAACTCTTTTCGCTGTTTCTCATCATAAAGAAAATCACCAAACCATTGACCGATGACTTCCTCCCGTTTATAACCCATAATCTCCAGCCAGATTTCGTTAACATCCAGGAATCGACCCTCTTCATCTAAAGATTGAAAAGGTAAAGGCGCCTTTCTAAAAAAAGTCTCATATTTTTCTTTTTCCGTCATCAACTCTAAAAAGCGTTGTTTCGGGATCATTGAAATCCATCTCCTCAAGAACCACTTAATTATATCATATATCAAATTCTAAGACCTAATTTGAAACGAATTCAGAAGGCTACCATAATCTCATATATCATTCATCTACGGCCTTGTCAATTAATCACTTGGAAATCAAAGGGTTAATAAAGATCCATTTATCTAACAAAAAAAACAAGAATGATTTCTTTTTTCCAAAAAGGTATCAGCTGAATAGTTGTTGCCTTCTTTTAAATGCTAAATACCTTCTATCGCACATACCGCAAAATATGAGGTTCTTTCAAACAAATGATGTTTTGAACAGAGGGGAACAGTAAGGTATAATGGAATCCGAACTGGATAGCCTCAGGTATCTGACCTGTATTGATGAGCTATAAAGGCCAAAAATCTTTCATTATTATTGACAGGGAGAAATAATATCGCCGATTCTTGAAGTACACCAACACCTAATAAAGAAAGGAGAATCCTGAAGTATGAGATTAAACAGAACAATGTGGATCATTATGATTGTATTACTGATGGTGGCACTAATCGTCGGTTGCAAGAAACAAAGCGAGGGGATCGAGGAAGAGGGTACCCCCTTCACAGGCCCGGAGACTGTGAAAGTTGAGTCCGGTACTTTTAAGATGGGCAACACGAGAGATGATAGCGAAGGCTACAAAGACGAAAAACCGGTTCACGAAGTGGAGCTGACGTATGACTACGAAATCGGCAAATACGAAGTAACAATTGAAGAGTTTCTGAAATTCATGAATGATGCCGGCGTTTCCTCTGAAGGGGGACTCAATGGAAAAACTATAATCCCGCGTCCAGATCCTTTTTTCAAATACGAGGACGGAACTTTCAGCTTGAAAGAAGGTATAAAAAAGAAGTGGCCTATCAACTTTGTAACATGGTATGGAGCCATCGAATACTGTAACTGGCTGAGCCAGAAAGAAGATCTACCGAAGGCGTATGACAATGACGGAGATCTTATCGGATCTGATGGAGTTGAAAGTGATGATATCACTTCAATCAAAGGCTACCGACTGCCAACAGAGGCTGAATGGGAATACGCCGCCAGAGGAGCCGAGAACGATGACGGAACCAACCAAGACTACAAATACGCCGGCAGCAACGAATTGGACAAAGTTGGCTGGTACAAAGAGAACCACGGTGATCTGGCCGTCCATATGGTAGGAAAAAAAGAACCTAATGAAATTGGAATCTACGACATGAGCGGGAACGTTTTAGAATGGTGCCATGACCAAGACGGAGATTATACATCCGGCAAAAAGGTTAATCCCATCAAGGAGTATGATCCGGACTTCAACCGTGTTAACCGCGGAGGTAATTGGAATGCCGTTCAGTCATGGTCTCGTGTATCCTTCCGCAACAGTGACGAACCGTCTTATTCCTCTTCTGGAATCGGCTTCCGAATCGTAAAGACATTATTTGGGGATTAATAACTCATATCACACGCAAATGTAACGATGAGCTTTACAAACCAGAATCTCCACCCCGGAATACAGCTTTTATGCAATAAACGACTGAGACGTTCCCTCCGGAAGGAACGTCTCAGTTGTTTTATATTATGGAGCGACAGATATCCTTGTTGACTACACGTTAAATCTGATGCGAGAAGTGAAGCGTCGGTTTTGGGATTAGTCTCGATTATGATAATATTTTACTTGTTGCAGAAATATACCGTGAAGGTTTAACTAAAGGAGCTGTTAAGGCATGAAAAACCGAGCAAGGATTGGGTATGAGATTTTTCCAGACCGTTTTTTTTCTTCATCGCAAAAGAAAAACACACTGGATTGGAATACACCCGTCAAGAGAAAAGAAAAAGGGGCCCATCAATTTGAATTTTACGGCGGGGATTTAAAAGGGATTAGCCAAAAACTGGGTTATCTTGACAATTTGGGAATCGACTTCATCTATCTGACACCGGTTTTTGAAGCCGTTACAAATCATCGGTACGATAGCACCGACTTTTTTAAAATTGATCCCCTGCTGGGCGATGAAAAAGACCTGAAAGAACTGATAAAAAGAATGCATGAGCGAAATATGCGCCTTTGCTTTGACGGAGTTTTCAACCATATCAGCCTGAAGCATGACTGGTACAAAAACAGGGACGAAAACGACTTCATCCTGCACAAAAACGGAAAACCCACCATGTGGAGCGGAGCGCCCGGTCTGCCTGAACTTAATCTCGATAACAAAGAAGTGCGCGATATTCTCTGGAATGACAACAATTCGGTGGTCAAAAAGTGGACTTCACTCGGTGTGGATGACTGGCGGCTTGATTGTGCTTATGACATCGGATATGATTATTTAACGGAGCTGACAGCTGCATTAAAGGATATGGGCGATCATGAGACCATCGGTGAAATCTGGTCCTATCCCGGGGAGTGGATTTCAGACGGTGTGCTGGACGGGGTGATGAACTATTATTTCAGAGAACTCATCAAGGCCTTTGTAGAAGGCAACATAGACGGCCGGTTATTCAACAAAATGGTCGATGAAACGGTTCGCGAATGCGGGGCCCAAAACCTGCTCAGAAGTTGGAATATGCTTTCAAGCCACGATACCCCCCGGCTTAAAAGAGACTTCGGCAAGCTGTGGAAACCGGCCCTTGTTTTGCAGTTCACGCTTCCGGGCAGTCCGCTGATATACTACGGGGAAGAACTGGGTCTCGAGTCCGACACAGACCCCTATTGTCGCCAGCCGATGCCATGGGATGTAGCGGAAAAAGGCAATGCCGATCTTGATTTTTACAAAACCCTGATCAAAGCGTTTAAATCCTCAAAAGCACTTCATTCCGGCGATTTCAAACAGCTGAATTGTCAGGACAGTGACATCATCGCCTTTTCAAGAACCACCGATGATATCCGCGATTACCGGGTGATTGCGATCAATCCCACCAACGAAAAGAAGGATGTCCGGCTGATCACCAAAGAATCATCGCTGATGAACGTATCCCGTGTCGTTGACATCTTCACCGGTGACAAATCAACCATCTATTTCTCAATGATTTTCAGTCAGATAGAACCCCATTCGTTTAGAATTTACAAGCTCGATATTAACGAAAACGGTTATTCTCCTTATAAAAGGGTTTAAAAACAAGGTTGTTTCAAAGAAATTAAACAAGAGAGTAGATGGCATTGTTTTCACCAAGGCTTTAAAGGGAACTCTAATCGAGCCTTTAAAGCATTACGCCGAAGTCCATTTGAAACTGGAACCGGGAAAGCGCGGTAGCGGAATCACCTTTGACAACGCCTGCCAACCTGACAGACTCTCCACCGGCTATCAAAACTTAATCCGCCAACATCTCCTCGAAAAAGACCATCATAGACTGTTGACAGGCTCACCCCTGACCGATATCCGAACAGTTCCTGGCAGGAGGCAGAGAAAGAGATGCTGTAAATGTCAAGTTTTTTCAATCCCCGGCTTTGTTATTAGTCTGGACAAGTGTAATTGAAAACGGTATACTGTTTGAGATCCCGGAAACTGTACCTTTTTCAATGTGTTCTTCAACAATAACGATCAAAGGGGGAATCAATATGTTTAAAACCATAATTGTCAGAAAACCGGCAAAGTCCATCATCAACGGGATTACTTCTAATCCTCAACTGGGAAAACCGGTTTATGAGAAGGCTGTGAAACAACATAAAGCGTATGTTCAAGCACTGGAAAAATGTGATGTAACGGTTGAGAAATTGGAAGCAGATGAACGCTATCCGGATTCGTGCTTTGTCGAGGATGTGGCGGTTTGCACACCTGTATTTGCTTTAATCACCAATCCGGGCACTTCTTCAAGAAAAGGCGAACAGAAAGAAATCACCGACGTTTTGAAGAAGTATTATGATGATTTTGTCTATATCACAGAACCCGGCACATTGGAAGGCGGAGACGTGATGAGGGCTCGAGACCATTATTATATCGGGTTGTCTGAAAGAACCAACCGGGAAGGTGCAACTCAGTTCATTGCCGCTTTGGAAAAACGGGGAATGAGCGGATCCGTGGTTGAGATGAATGAAATGCTGCATCTCAAGACCGGGATCGCCTACCTGGGAGAGAATATTCTGCTGGTAACCGGTGAGATGATCCATAAAAAGAGGTTTGTCCGGTTTGAACAGATCGTTGTCGAACCAGATGAAGCCTATGCTGCCAACAGCATTCGCGTTAATGATGTTGTCCTCGTTCCCGAAGGTTTTGAAAAAACAAAAAGAGAGATCGAGGACAGAGGACTGTCCACAATAACGGTGGATACCTCCGAGTTTATGAAAATTGACGGAGGCTTGAGCTGTTTATCGCTTCGGTTTTAAGTGATTCAAAACGTCTGAAAGACAAGATGACAGTCCCTTTGAGGCCGCATGTGAATGTCAAATATTGATAGGAAAAGAATAATAAATACAATTCCCTGATCTCAAAACTACTTTTGCGGTGATTCAGATAAAATAAAGTATTCCTTGTACAAGTATTCGAAAGTAAGTCATGCCCGTGAAAACAATCGCGATTATCTAATAATCTCGCAACAAACTGTGAGGTGTTTTTAATGAAGATAATTAGCTACGAGAACAAGCACGCCACAACCGAGATGTTTGCAAACCAGCTGGTAGAAAATTTTGGCGATAACAGCCAGACGATTCACATAAAAAAGGCGAAGAAAATAACGCTGGAAGAATGGGAATCAGTGGTTTTGGGTGCGGGAATCTATATGAGAAAAGTTAAATGATCCATCAAAGGATATACCAAACGAAGGAAAGACTAAGAGGACGATTGAAAAGATGATCGTCCCCAAAACAATTTAAGGGGGTTATCTTGTCTTCTGAGAACGTGAAACCGGTGAACAATTTCCATAAAACAAAAAACTTTCTAAAGGGGTCAATTGCAGCCGTCATACTGTTGATTCTCTTGATCTCCGCTTTGTACCTTGTTCAAGCTGGATTTACTCCATTGGAAAGTCTGTCGGTTTATCTGACCGAATCTAATCGTGCAAAATACAATCTATCTGTGCAGAATGCGCAAGAGTTCACCACTTTTAAATTCAGGATCCCAAAAGACTGGGACCATCCGGCGATTCTCTTTTCCAAAGCCCGTACCAAAGGCGTCCGGATCTTTCTCAACGGCAGAATTATCTTCGACAATGCTGAAGAAACCCGTCAAACCCTTTTTAATGGGGAGGAAAATCTGGTCGATCTAAGGAATCCCCAGATCGATTTTCCGGTGGCGTTGAAAATACAAGTGGCACAAGGGGGTGTCCTTCAACTCCAGAACGAACCGCTGATAGGAGATTATGCTTATTTAACATTTTTCGCAAAATTGAACACCTTTTTAGGGGATTACACCATGCTGATAATGTCCGGCATTACACTGATCCTCGCTCTGATTATGTTTTCACTGGCGATAAAAAACCGGGAATTGTTCTTCTCATTTTTTCCCTTTGCCCTGGGAATGTCCTACTATAGTTTCTTTTTTTTGATCAACATTCTTTATTGTAACCCCACTCATCTTTTCCGAAATGATTTTCTCAATATAGGCGGTATGCATCTATCCCTGAAACCTCTATCGTTATTCGGTTTTTTGTCTATCATGGCTTTGTTCTCCATGATGGCACTGTTTGCAGGTTTTGAAAAACACCTTTTTAACTCATGGAAGATGACCAGACTGTTGTCCATTATCAGTGCGGGTTTGTTATGTTTTGTCTCTTTTAATCCAATGTTGATTTATTATGCAATCTCCATGGCAACATATGGTTTTTTTGTAATCCTCACTTACCGATCCAATGTGACGTTCTTCAACTTTCTCGTTGTCTTTCAATCTTTTTCAGCTATGCACAGCCTGGTTTCTAACATCATCTATCCCAGGTGGAATTTTCACATTTATACGTTCGGATCTTTGATAGCGCTTTCGGGATATGGGTTTTTCTTCATTATGGATTTCAACAAACAGCACAAAGAATTGGAGAGAAAGCAAGAAGAGCTTCAGAGCTCGAACGAAGAGATGATGGCCATGAATGAAGAACTGGAGAGCTCTTATAAAGAGATCGAAAAACTGAACTATGATCTTGAAGAAACTGTGATGGAGAGAACGGAACAACTAAGAAAGACCATGAACTCCATTAAGACGCTTCTCAATAATGCAAGAGAGGGTTTTCTTAAATTCAACGCCAGCCTGATTATCGAGCCCGAATTCAGCACCGAATGCTACAACCTCTTTGATGGCGGCATCGAATGCAAATACTTTCCAGCCTTGATCAGCGGAGATGATATGAACGAGATGGAGTTGGTGGCGAATACTCTCAGAAAGATCTTAACTGAAACCGAAGAAGTAAATCGGAGAGTCCTCATCTCGTTATTACCCAAGATGGTGGAAAAGAATGATAAAATCCTTTCATTGGAATACCGCCCAATCACAGAAGAATTTACCGGACAGGAAGAACAGGAAAGAAAAATCATGGTTATCGCCCGTAACATAACAGAAAATCTTAAACTGAAAAACAAATTGAAGGAAGAAAAAGATCTTTTTGAAGAGATCATAAAAGTGATTGCCAATTACAAAGATTTCAACGAACTCACTGAGGATTATTTGAATTTCTGGGAAAATGAAGTCTATACCATCGTTCATTCACAGAAGTTGGATAATAATGACAGAAGGAACGAACTGACAAGAAGAATACACACATTCAAAGGTAATTTTGCCGGTTTCGGTTTTAAACACCTGGTTTCAGAACTGCATTCTCTTGAAACAGATTTATCTGAACCTGATAGCTCCCCATCAGAAGTGATGTTGAACATCCTGGATAATTCCAAATATACAGAGTGGCTTGAAATTGAGATGGGAAGAATTTACGAATACATCAACCCGGAGACATTGAAAAAACAAAGGAAGCAACAGACAAACCGACAAAAGATCAAAACGGCCAGGGAATGGCTGGACAAGACAGAAAAATCAACAGAAGTGGAAAAGGCCAAGGCTATCTTGATGGAATTGGAGCAAGTTCGTTTCAAAGAGGTCTTTGAAGCCAGGAAAGCGCTTGTCGAATCAACGGCAAGGCGCCTTGGAATCAACTTGAACGAGATACAAGTAAAGGGTGAAAACACCGAAATAGACGAAGTCCGTTTGAAGCCGCTTTTCAAAAGCTGGACACACATTTTCCGGAATATACTGGATCACGGAATAGAATCACCCGATGTACGCGTAAAAAAAGGCAAGGATGAACTGGGAACCATTACGGTGAGCGCTGAGAAAAGCACCGATAGCCTTTTATTCACAATCACAGACGACGGAAGGGGATTAGACCCGGACGAGATTGCAAAAAAAGCCGTCAAAAGAGGCCTAATCAGCAAGAAAGAGTCAAATACGTTGAAAAAGCAGGAAGTGTTGAACCTGATATTCCGCGATGGCTTTTCCACAAAGAAAAAGACTACCGAAATTTCAGGCAGGGGGTTTGGCCTTGCTTCTGTCAAAAGAGAAGTTGAAAAACTCGATGGAAAGATCAATGTTGATTCTATACCGGGATATTCAACAACCTTCACTATGAAAATCCCGAACCTTTCATAAGAACTTTTGAATAACCCACCGGGAACAACTCCGGATCACCAGAGCTGACGCAGAAATAGCTCCCTATTGCGTGTTTTCCAAAAGTCCTGACCCACATAGCCGACTGTTCGCTTAGCTCTCAAAAAACAATTCCTAAGCAGTCTTGTTCAAAAACCCTGTATCAGCTTTTTTAGTTTGTTTCCTTCGAATTCCAATAAATGGGGCTTTGCGTTTTTTAGCAGGTCATATATTACTTATTGAATGATCTTTGCTTGCCCACCTTTTTCTTCAATCTGGTTCTTAAAACCCTTTACAGTGCTTAAGAACTGTTCATAATCAGAACAAGCGCTTAAATCAAACGTGATTTTAATATTAGGGATCTCCATCAGACCCTTGAGTGTTGCATTCAATTCTAATGATTGTGTTTTATTCAAAACTGTGTAGATTTGAATATAGATGCTTCCCTCTATGTTCGAAACCAGATATCCCGAAGTGGGTTTGAGTTCTTTCGCCTCTTGCTGTTCATTTTTTCCCCGTGCCTTAAAGACTTCCTCCAACGCCTTGGATACCATTGATATCTTAAACGGTTTGATTAAGTAGTACTTGGCTCCTTTATTGATGGCGGTATAGACCATTCGCCTCTGATTAAGAGCTGAAATCATGATAATATTGGCATCGGGATGATCCTTTATAATCTCTTCTACCGCTTCAATGCCGTTCATATCCGGCATCGTAATATCCATTGTAACAACATCCGGTAGAAGCTGCTTATATAGTTCAGTCGCTTCACGGCCGTTAGAGGCTTCACCAACCACCTTATACCCCAATTGCTTCAGTATGCTCTTCAAATTTCTTCTCATTAGATAGGAATCATCAGCGACGAGTATCCTTAACATTAATTAACCCTCTTCATTTTCTAATAGAATAATGAACCCTTATCCCCGAGCATATTATAGCACATGGAATCAGGAGAACTCCAAACGGTCAGCGTGGTTGTTTTTGGCAACAGCCAGTTTTATTATACCAAAAACAAGACCATTCGGCAGGATTAATAAACCGTTCTCGGAATCTTCAATACGAAAGTTGTCCCAACATCTTTTTGACTTAGGACTTGTATGGTTCCGGAGAGTTTTTCAACTTCTTTTTTTACGGCGGCCAGTCCAACGCCTCTGCCGGAGGTTTCTGATAGTGTCTTTTTGGTGGAAAAGCCGTCTTCAAAGATGAAGTTCAGGATTTGCGCGTCAGATTTAGTTTTTATCTTCTCGGTGTTTGTTAAGCCTTTTTCAACAGCCTTTTTAGAAATGGAATCCGGATCGATTCCTCTTCCATCATCCTGTATTTTAAAGGTAAGATTGCGATCGTCCTTGTGAACCTCTACGTTGATTTTTCCTTTAATGTCTTTCCCTGTTTTCGCCCTTTCTTCAGGAGATTCAATCCCATGATCGATGATATTCCTGAAGATATGCACCCAGCTTCTCAATAAAGGTCTTATTCGTTCATCATCAATCATCGTCTGCGAGCCTTTTACATCAATGTCATCGATGGATACTCCCATTCTCTGGGCAGTGGATTCAAAGAGAAGTTTATGGGTTTCAAACACTTCACCAAATGGTCTTAATTGCGTTTTTCTGAGGAT
>Ga0102934_1002958_pt1 | contig 11685 bp, 9 predicted proteins | sample SalPonR2_A_D1_MG_FD_78175 | JGI IMG/M metagenome (GOLD analysis project Ga0102934, IMG submission 78175) | Salt pond soil microbial communities from South San Francisco under conditions of wetland restoration - Salt Pond MetaG R2_A_D1_MG | ecosystem: Environmental > Aquatic > Marine > Intertidal...
GAATTGCTGGTCACGGTGTACTATTATGTACGTATGAAACTATCAGTACTCGTTGACAACAATACCCTTATAGACCGCTACTACCTTGGCGAACCGGGGGTTTCTTATTTTATCGAAACCGAGCAAAGTAGAGTTCTTTTCGATGTGGGGTATTCCGATGCCTTTTTGCGCAACGCCCATACCCTTGGTATTGATCTGCTTGGCATCGATACTCTCGTTCTCTCCCACGGGCACATTGACCATACGGGTGGGCTCGATGTGCTGCTCAAGGAGTATATGGAAGCCCGTTTTGAGTGCAATCATGATAAAGTTCCTCGCCTGGTAGCACATCCCGACGCGTTTCTTCCCAAATTCCTTGAATCCTGTTCTCCCGACTCACCAGGCATCTCTATCGGCTCAACCCTTGGGCGGGAACTTCTATCCCGCAGTTTTCATCTGCGCAGCAGCCGCGAAGCGCTGTGGCTGGATGATCGGCTGGTGTTTTTAGGGGAAATCGAGCGTACTATGGATTTTGAACAGCCCGGTCCCATAGGTTATCGGACAGCCGGTGTAGAAAGCGTATCCGCTGAAAAAGAAAGCTATCTCCAGCCGGATGACCTCCTCGATGACACCGCTCTTGCGTACCTTGCCGATGAAGGGCTTGTTATCATTACCGGCTGTTCCCATGCGGGAATCTGTAACATTGTCGAAACCGCCCGTCGTGTTACGGGGATTGAAAGGGTAGTTGATATTATCGGCGGCTTTCATTTGCTCGATCCGCCCAAGAACCAGCTGGATGGAACTGTGGAGTATCTGGGCAGCCTGAATATGCCCAGCCTGCGGGCATGTCACTGCACAGACCTGCAAAGTAAAATTGCCCTGTCTACAGTCGCTCCATTGAAGGAAGTGGGCTGCGGCCTGGTGATCGAATATTAGGACGAATACTAAGAAAACAGTTGCTTAGAGTCCCATCGCTGCCATCCAGCCGGAGATACCGTTGAACACCATCTGTACACCGATAGTCATAACTACCAGACCGGTAATCCGGATGAAGGCTCCCAGTACATTGTAGCGGCTGAGCAAGGCGCTGATAGGACGGGAGAAGGCCATGATACCGAGGTTCAGAGCCAGGGCGATACTCACGGCAATGAGGGTTATCGGTATCCCAATTTCAATCGAGAGGGTGATGGAGGCGGTAATCGAGGCAGGGCCGGCGATCATGGGACATGCCAGGGGGACTATCGCCAGGTCAACAAACTTGCTGTGGTTGTCGTGGCCAAAAAACATCCCGGTTTTAAGGGCCTGAAAGCCTACAGTAGAGAGCACTAATCCACCGGCAACCCGTAAAGAGTATATCTCCACATGGAATACCTGGTTGAGTATTGCCTCACCAAAGATAATTAATGCGTACAGCAGCAGGGCACCGACAATGGTTGAACGCAGGATGAGGGGGAAAATCTTAACTTTCTCCGTCGCTGGAGATGCGGAAAGCTCACCGCTCGCTTCATGGTACGCTGCTGCAGCTTCGGCCTCCTCCGCTTGTTGGCCCATTGACAGGAGGGCCACCTTGCTCAGAGGGTTTATTACGGCTAAAAGGTAAATTGAGTTTATTATCAGGTCGATTATAACTGTCATGTTCTACTCCAACCGACAAAAGAGTAGGCCATATCAGCGGTCGCGTCAAGAAATTAATGCCCCACGCACACAGACCCTTTGTCGCCATGCCTGAGTGGTGGCTGCAGCTCTAACTGACCGGTGCTTCTGACTCTGCTGGGTCAGGAACCTCTTCGGTACCAACCGTTTTAAAGCGGAGGACTGCGTTGGTGAGGGAGCGGGCAGATTCTTCATTCTGCTGATTGAGATCGTTGATATGTTCCATAGAGGTGCTGATGTTAATAACTCCGTCTTCAATTTCGTGGATGCCATCGTTAACATGATGGCCGATGGTCTCTATATTTTCGAGGGATTTGTTTACCTCGTCAGTGTTATCGCGCATCTCTCCGGCAGATTCTTGAATGTTTTGGGTAGTTTGGCTTAGAGAGGTCATAGCCTCCATTATTTCTTTACTTCCCAGGGTCAGCTCGCCCATGCTGGAAGAGATTTCCGCCATTGAATTACTGGAGTTTTTGGATTCCTCCTTTACCTGAGTAAAAGCAGATTGACTTTCGGTGCTCATCTCCTGAATGCGGGTAATTCTGTCGGCGATAGTATTGATGGTAGTGCGAATCTGCTTGGAGTTTTCGTTGGTTGTTTCAGCCAGATTGCGGATCTCCTCGGCAACTACCGCAAAACCCCGCCCGGCCTCTCCTGCATGAGCGGCCTCAATAGCTGCATTCATCGACAGCAGGTTAGTTTTACTGGCAACATTATTGATGATGCCGATGATATCTAAAATCCGATTGGTGTCTTCGGCATTTTGGCTTATCAGCTTGTTAGTCTCATTCAGTTTTGAACCGGTCTGTTCTACAACTTCAACCAGTTGGTCGGTGGCCTCTTTACGCTGGTCGCTGATGGTATTGACGTTTTCGATGCTGGCACTCATCTGTTCGATAGACGAAGTCGATTGGGTGACTGCCGATGACTGGGTTTCGATTTTTTCAGTAAGCTCAATAATTTTTTGGGTAATTTGCTGTGTAGAACCACGAGAACTGGAGATGTGCTGTACTAGTTGTCGAATTTCCTGTGAGATAGAGCTTATGTTTGAACTCATCTGATGCACTGCCGCAGAAGATTCGTTGGTGGCACCGGTTACTTCCTCTTTTTGAGCGGCGGTAGCGGCAGCTCGCTGTTTTACCTCTTCAATTATTACAGAAAACTCATCGACAAAACTGCTTACACTATCTCCCAACAGGGAGAGTTCGTCTTTTCCTTTCAATTTGATATGATGAGTAAAATCACCTTGTCCAATTATCTGGATGGATGTCTGTAGAATATCCAGCTTTTTTCTTAAACTAAACATAATCGCAAACAGAAAGGCTACAATAATAAATAAAATGACTGCTGCTACTGCGGTGGCCATCATTTGTATAGTCACAAGCTGCTTTTCTGCAGTTTCACTAATGATGCTGGTAGCTTTATTGATAGTCGTTTCGAACACATCGCCCAGGTAGATAGTGAGGTTTTCCAGATCACGTGCGGCGCGTATTACCTGAAACAGCTCTCCCTCAAAGAACTCTTCATCAATTTCCAGGGGCCCGGGTAGATACCCTGAGGTGCTTTCTATCAGTGCTCGAGCGGTTTCTTTGGTCCCTGCGTATTTTTCATCGGTCATCTCTAAAATACGTAAAAGCGACTGCTTTTCCTTACGGCTTTTTTCAGAAACAGCAGCAATTCTTTTAAAATCCTTGTTCTCAACAAAGTCTTCAATCGAGGTGTAGAGGTCCTGGTACTGCTTTTCAAACACCTCAAAATCCCGCTTAAAATCGTCGGTAAACAGCGTGGTTTTAAGAGCAGAGTTAGTCTGGTAGACTTTGGTAGTAATTCGGTTCGCTTCAAGCTGCAGAGAATCATACCGATTAATCAAATCGCCATAAAAGTACATCACTATGACTAAACCGAGCATTCCGATGGCTACTAAAACATTAGAAAAAATCAAACGCGTCTTTATTTTCATATGGCATCCCTCTAAGGTACACATAAATATATTTACTTAAATGTAGTTATTGGTGAAAAATATGTACTCACATAATTTAACATATTTCTATCACAAAGGTAACCCAAAAAAATTGCCCCGGAAACCATTTAATGGTTCGGGGCAATAAGCGTTAGAACCTTGAGGTAATTTAACTCTGTTCGGACAGATAGTCTACCTGGATTGCAGGTACCTCTTGTTCTCCTCCGACAGCAGTTTCAAATTCTAGCGTTCCAATATATCGGCCAAACAGATGTACGCTTTGGTTCTCTTTCACCTGTGCGGTGCTATCGGCATATACCAGCATCACTTGCTGGGTCTCCATGTTTTCTGCACCTCCTTCTTCCTGTGGAAGATCAACCAGCACGTTAGCCTGACCTTTTTTCGGTTCATCTAAAGATCTGTTCACTTTGCCGGTCAATTCAAGCAGAGTTCCTTGATCGTAATTCTTTAATAGCGCATCTTCATAATTTAAATCAGATGCATCCTCTTGATATACACTCTGATTCGGCTTGGATGCATCGGTAATAAGCTCGGCTCCGGCGGGTTCGTTTGAAGTGGTGCCGAACACCAGCAGTCCCAGCAAAACCAGTATACCGATACCGGCACCGATGGTCTGCTTTGTGCTAAGCGAATTGGCCGATTGTCCTTGTGAGTTATTTTGAGAATTTTGGGTAGCCATGCTACACCTCCTTAAAATAGTTAAAGACAACAGTTTTATATAAAAGTAAACATACAAAACCTGTAACTCAAATTTAACCAGATATATTAGATTCTTCAACCCTCTATGCCGGCTGAGTAGGGCTAGGCCTGTTTTCTTGTACTATACGCATGCAGATATTCAGTATGCAGGCGCTCATTTGTGTTTAATTTATTGACATTTCTAATTTAAAGTCTTCATATATACTAGAAAGAAGTAAGAAGAAAGGAGGAAGTGGAGTATGATAAACAAAAACGTATTCGTTGTTGGTTTGGATGATAAAAACCGCTGTTTATTGGAAAGAACCCCGCATGCTTCGGAGTATATTTTTAACGGTTTACTAAATCATGCCGATTTGTTTGAGACCTACGACTTTCCTATAGCAGATATGATTCGCCGCAGTATTGAGCAGATTCGGGAGTTTCAGAAAAGGACTAACCAGTCCGTAGATGCTATCTGCGGCTATAACGATTTCCCGGTAAGCACCATGCTGCCATTAATTTGCCGAGAGTTCGGTACACGTTCTCCGAGCCTTGAATCCCTGATGAAGTGTGAACATAAGTACTGGAGCCGCCTGGAACAGCAGAAAAGTATTCCGGAACACATCCCTTCTTTTGCTTCATTTGATCCCTTTGACGATAATGCTTTAGACAACATACAGCTTGATTACCCCTTTTGGATAAAACCGATTAAATCTTCCGGCTCTTTTCTGGGCTTTAGAATCGAGAATGAGAATGAGTTCCTAGAAGCTGTACCGCTAATTCGTGAGCAGATAGGGCTTATTAGTGACCCCTTTGGCTACATCCTGGAGCAGCTTGAGCTCCCGGCAGAGGTAGCCTGGGTGCAACCACACTACTGCATGGCCGAAGGCATTATCGGCGGTCGGCAATGCACCCTGGAAGGCTATGTACTAAACGGTTGGATAGAGAGCACCGGAATAGTAGATTCGATCAGGTATGAGAACGGAATAAGTTTTTTTCGGTATGAATATCCCTCTAGTCTTCCCTATAAAATTCAGGAGCGGATGATCCGTATTACCGAGAAAATTTTATCTTCGATTGGTTTTGACAACAGCGCTTTTAACATTGAATATTACTGGGATCGGGGAAGAGATAAAATTTGGCTGTTGGAAATAAACACCAGAGTAAGTGAATCCCACTCCGATATTTTTGAAAAAGTAGACGGGGCTTCAAATCAGGCAATTACCGTAGATGTTGCGTTGGGCCGAGATCCGGAGTTTCCTTACCAGAAGGGAGAATTTCCACGGGCTGCCAAATTTTTCTGGCGGGTATTTGAAAATGGAGTTGTGAAATCCGTGCCTACAGAGGAGGAGATAAAGCGGGTTGAGCGGGAGCTTCCCGGTACGGTAATACGGCCGCAGGTAAGTCCCGGTGTACGATTAGATGAGTTGCTGGAGCAGGACAGTTACAGCTATGCTATCTGTTACCTGTTTATAGGCGGAGAGGATCAGAAAGATCTTTTGGATAAATATATCCACTGTCAGGAGATGCTAACATTTGAAATAGAGCCGATTGAAGCAGGAGAACCCCGTGAAAATAAGAAATAAATTCCCCAGGAAGGTACATGAGATTGAGCATTTTACCATCAGAATGAGCGACGGAACAGAGTTGGCAGCCCGAATGTGGCTACCTGATGACGCCGAAGCAAAGCCGGTGCCGGCCATTCTTGAGTATATTCCCTACCGTAAGCGTGATCTTACGGCCGAACGGGATGTGCGGCACCATCCATACATCGCCGGGTTCGGGTATGCTTCAGTCCGAGTTGATCTGCGGGGCAGTGGCGAATCGGAGGGGATATTAACCGATGAATACCTGCAACAGGAGTTGGACGACGGGGTAGAGGTTATTAACTGGCTGGCTCGGCAGAAATGGTGTAGTGGAGCGGTAGGAATGATTGGAATATCCTGGGGCGGTTTTAACGGATTGCAGTTAGCAGCTTTGCAGCCAGAGCCTCTAAAGGCTGTGGTAAGTATCTGCTCTACCGACGATCGTTATACCGACGATGTGCATTATATGGGGGGCTGTCTGCTTGGGGACAACCTATCCTGGGCCTCGACAATGTTTGATCAAAATACCCATCCCCCGGATCCCCTATTGGTAGGGGACAAATGGCGGGAAATGTGGATGCAGAGGCTCGAACAAAGCGGTTTGTGGCTTGAAAAGTGGATGCGTCGGCAGCACAGGGACGAGTACTGGAAGCACGGTTCTGTGTGTGAAGATTATACGGCTATCAAGTGTCCGGTAATGGCGGTGAGCGGTTGGGCGGACGGCTACTCCAACACCGTGTTTCGGCTGATGTCACATCTTTCGGTTCCGCGCAAGGGTCTGATTGGTCCCTGGAGTCACAAGTATCCCCACGAAGGAGTTCCCGGACCGGCCATCGGATTTCTGCAGGAGGTTCGCAGATGGTGGGACCGCTGGTTGAAGGCAGAGGAAAACGGGATCGAAAAAGAACCTATGTTTAGAGTGTGGATGCAGGATAGCGTACCTCCAACTACCAGTTACCGGGAACGACCCGGTCGCTGGATTGCCGAAGACAGCTGGCCAAGCAAGAACATTCGCGAGCAACACTTTATTCTTGATCAAGGCCGATTAGCGGCTACGATGGAAGGGGTACCCGAAAAACTGCTCACAATTCAATCGCCCCTGTCAGTGGGCTTGTTTGCAGGAAAATGGTGCAGCTATCAGGCTCCACCTGATCTACCCCATGATCAGCGCCAGGAGGACGGTGGTGCGCTGGTATTTGAAAGTGCACCTCTAGAGGAGGACCTGGAAATTTTCGGGTCGCCGGTAGTGGAGTTAGAGCTGTCCTCTAACCGTCCAGTGGCTATGGTGGCAGCGCGTTTGTCCGATGTAGCTCCGGATGATAAGGCAACTCGAGTTACCTATGGACTATTGAACCTTACCCACCGGGAGAGTCATGAGACCCCCCAGCCCCTGGTACCGGGAAAACGCTATAAGACTTCAGTAGCGCTCAATGGTGTCGCACAGCGGTTTCCCAAGGGGCACCGCCTGCGATTATCCCTTTCGACCAGCTATTGGCCCCTGGCGTGGCCCTCTCCTGAGCCGGTGCAGCTTACCATATACGCCGGTTGTAGCTCTTTCCTGCTTCCCCTTCGGCCCCCGCGTGCTGAAGATGCGGACTTACGCCCTTTCGACGAACCGGAAGGAGCTGCTCCTTTACCGATTACCTTGATTCGGCCGGGGGAAGAGTCCTGGAAGGTTATCAAAGAGCTGGGGAGGGATATTTCAACCCTAGAGGTGCTCCTTGATACGGGTACAAGCCGCTACGACGAAATCAATTTAGAAATCAGTTCTCGGACTCGGGAGACTTATAGCTTCACTAACGATGAGTACAACTCACTCTCAGGCGAGACGCGCTGGGAGCGGACGTTCAAACGGGAGGATTGGGAAATTCGGACGGTTACCCGCACCTTGCTTACATCCAATGAAACCGAGTTCCGCATCCGGGCCGACCTGGATGCGTATGAGGGGCCAAGCCGGGTATTCAGCCGAAGTTGGGACAGTCGGATACCGCGCAATCTGGTATAAGGCAGTTGTACATGTAAGCTGTACTGGCGATTAGAGGTGTTACTCGCTCTGAAAGCGAACTATCATATAGATTTCTGATTCACCGTCGTAGATATTTTCGATGGTATGCTCAATATCGGCGTGATACTGGATAAAGTCCCCCTCAGATAGTTCTGCTATGTTTTTGCTGGCTGAAACTTTGATTGCCCCTTTTAGAACGGTGAGGAACTCTTTAGTGCGGGCGGCATGGGGGCTGGAAGGAAGGGACTGTCCGGCCTGAAAGGTGAGGATATACATCTCAAGGTCTTCAGCCATAGAGAGCGGACTCAGGACTCTGATATGTACCCCCTCCTCTTCGGTCTCCAGACGGGTAATATACTCCTTACGGCTGACCTGAAAGCTGCGTTGAAGATGCTCCTGACCGGTCAGTAGTGAGTCGATGTCCACATCTAGGCCCTTAGCAATTTTCCATACCGTGGCAATCGTGGGGTTTACTTTTTCTGATTCTATCTGAATGAGCATGGTTTTGCTCACCCCGCATCTTTCGGCTAATATGCTCTGGGTAATCTGGTGTTTCTCGCGAATATTTTTGATATTTTTACCGATATGAAGCGGAGCTTTTTTATCCATAGACTCTCCTTATGACCTTATAAATAGTTTCGTAGGTCCCTTTGTGGCAAACGAAACGACGAAAATAGTGGTATTCGACTATTTTCTTAATAGTAGTCCCCTCCTTCCGCGCTTGTCAAGTTGAACTTTAAAGTGCAGCAGCATGTGGCCTGAAGTGGGTCTTGTGCTGTTGAATATATAATATTCTTGACAGATGAACAAACTGGTACTAAAATTCACTTTACTAAAATATCATCAGTTTATTAAAAATAAGATTGAAAAAAGGGAGGCGTATGCAGAACAATTCCCATCCAAGTATCGGCAGTAGTATCCAGAAAATGCGCAAAGCCCATAAGCTTACTTTAAGCGTACTTTCACAAAAAAGCGGGGTTTCAGCGGCCACCCTTTCCCAGATTGAGGCTGACAAGGTTAATCCTACTATTGCCACTTTATGGAAAATCGCCGAAGGCTTAGAAATTGAAATTCAGTCTCTTCTTTCCGGGTTAGAGAAGCAGCGGCCGATGTTTGACGTGAGCAGAAAAGATGAAATTACCCGCTTTGATACTGAGGAAGAGGGGGTCCGTATTCGGGTGTTCAGTCCCCTTAGCATGGCAGAGGATCTGGAGGTGTACACCCTTACCTTTAAGCCGGGGCGGAAACTTATGTCGCAAGCCCATCCTGCAAAAACTGAAGAGTTTCTTACCGTGGTGCAGGGGAGTATTAGAGTTCAAGCTGGGGAGAATGAAGCCCGATTAGAGCCGGATGATTTTATTCGCTACCATGCGGATGTAGAGCATCTTATTGAAAATATCGGAGAAGAGATAGCACTTATCAATATGGTGGTTCGCTTTAAGAGGGGAGGAGAATAGTGAAAAAGATTCTAGTGACCGGTGCATTAGGCCAGATTGGCTCTGAACTTACTATCTTGCTTAGACAGCGTTATGGTCGGGACAATGTGTTGGCTACGGATATTCGCGATGATGTAAACCTGGAAGTTATTGAAAGCGGGCCCTTTGCGCTTCTGGATTGCCGGAATGGCAAGGCATTGTCGGAACTGGTCGGAAGCTATCGAATTGACACGTTATATCATCTAGCTGCACTGCTCTCAGCCACGGCTGAGCAGAAGCCGCAGATGGGATGGGACATTAACATTAACGGCCTCTATACAGTGCTTGAGGTGGCTCGCGAGAATAACTGCTCGGTTTTTACACCGAGTTCAATAGGTTCCTTCGGACCAACCACTATAAAGGATTATACCCCTCAGGATTCCCCGCAAAGACCGAGTTCAATGTACGGGGTAACCAAGGTGGCCGGCGAACTGTTGTGCGATTATTATTATCACAAGTTTGGAGTTGACACCCGTGGAGTAAGGTATCCAGGGCTCATTTCGAATAAAACCCCTCCCGGCGGGGGGACTACCGATTATGCGGTGGATATTTACTATGGGGCTGTTGAAAAAGGTCATTATACGTGTTTTCTAAAGGGCGATACTTACCTGGACATGATGTATATGCCGGATGCCCTCAAGGCAGCAGTTGATATTATGGAGGCGGATCCGGCTGCCCTGCGTCACCGGAATGCATTCAATGTGACGGCCATGAGTTTTTGTCCTGAGGATCAAGCTGCTTATATCCGTAAACATATACCTAAATTTGAAATTTCTTATGACATTGACCCGGTGCGACAAGCTCTTGCAAATTCTTGGCCTAACAGTCTGGAAGATTACGCAGCTAGAGTCGAGTGGGGCTGGGCGCCAGACTTTGATCTGGAGATGATGACCGAGGACATGTTAGGGACGCTGGAAAAGCGAAAAGGGGGATAAGATGTACGGGAACACAAAAAAGAGCTTACAGGATGCAATTGAGAAGCTGAAACGTGAGGGCCTCTACAAAAACGAAAGGGTACTTACTTCACCGCAAAGCAGCACTATCGAGATCGGTGGCGGTACAAGGGTAATCAACTTTTGTGCGAATAACTATCTAGGCTTGTCAAACAATCCGGGTATCGTAAAGGCCGCTCAAGAGACAATGGAAAAATGGGGATACGGACTCTCGTCGGTGCGCTTTATCTGCGGAACCCAACAGATTCATAAGGATTTAGAGCAGAGGTTCTCCCGGTTTCTGGGTACTGAGGACAGCATTCTGTATGCAGCCTGTTTTGATGCCAATGGCGGGGTGTTCGAACCGCTGATTGGTCCGGAAGATGCGATTATCTCCGATGCCTTGAACCATGCATCTATCATTGACGGGGTGAGACTTACTAAATCACAGCGCTATAGATACTCCCACTCCGATATGCAGGAGTTGGAACAGGCCCTTAAAGATGCTGAGTCGGCTCCGCGAAAGATAATATGCACTGATGGTGTGTTTTCTATGGACGGGGACATTGCAAAACTCGATAAAATATGCGATTTAGCCGACCGTTATGAGGCATTGGTATTGGTGGACGATTCCCACGCCACCGGCTATATCGGGCCCGGGGGAAGGGGTACCCCTGCGTACTACGGTGTACAGGACAGGGTTGATATTGTTACCACCACCTTTGGAAAGGCCCTGGGAGGTGCCAGCGGTGGCTGCACTTCCGGACGACGGGAGATTATCGAGATGCTGCGGCAGCGCTCGCGGCCCTACCTTTTTTCAAATACCCTGGCCCCGGCGGTAGTTGGTGGTACTATTAAAGCTCTGGAATTGGTAGAGGAGAACCCCGATCTGCCTGAACTGGTACTTAAGAATGCCGGGTATTTTAAAGAGTCAATGAAAACCGCGGGCTTCGATATTGTACCCGGCGAAACGGCTATTGTACCGGTTATGTTATACGATGAGCAGTTGGCCCTTTCTATGTCCGATGCCCTGCTGAAAGAGGGTATTTACGTAATAGGCTTTGTATATCCGGTAGTCCCGAAGGGAAGGGCCCGCATTCGGGTGCAGTTGTCGGCCGCCCATAACCGTGAAGAAATTGATAAAGCGGTCGCTGCATTCACCAAGGTGGGAAAGGCCTTGAAAGTTATTTAGAAAAATACAGACTACTTGTCGTCCTGCTTTTCGTCGGAGTAGGTACGGTAATAATAGTCATGTTCATTCTCCGCATCTGAAAGCGGTTCGGTTCTGTAGCGCACGCGGCGGGCCGTTTTTTTATCGAGGCGGACAATAGGCAGCCAGGAGACAGCCACCAGGACTACCCCGGTGGCAAAAGAGCCGAGGGCCCGTCCGGCTTCC
>Ga0102934_1002959_pt1 | contig 11683 bp, 9 predicted proteins | sample SalPonR2_A_D1_MG_FD_78175 | JGI IMG/M metagenome (GOLD analysis project Ga0102934, IMG submission 78175) | Salt pond soil microbial communities from South San Francisco under conditions of wetland restoration - Salt Pond MetaG R2_A_D1_MG | ecosystem: Environmental > Aquatic > Marine > Intertidal...
CAGATAGCCGGGTATGACGATGGGCTCGCCGGGGCCGATAAGCACGTTGGGGGTTTTGGGAAAGAGCACCGGCTCGGTGGGCCGCTCCAGGGCCAGGTTTTTGGTGTTGAGAAACACGCTCTCCTTGACGTGCTCGTCATAATTGAGCCCCAGGGCGATAATCTTGCTGGGATTGACGGTATATGTTTCATTGCTGCCGTGAATTGGTAATTCTATCATTTTTTGGCTCCTATACTCCTTTTGCCGGCGTACCGCTTTGCCGATATAATTGTGAAAAAATGCGCAGGGAGTCAACGCACAAGTCCCACAGCTTGTTTTGATTAAGTATAAAGGGTATATAAAAGCAAGACAAGTGGAAGAGGATTCGTCTAAAAAGAATAGCCCCCGCGGTTCAATCCTGCCCTTGAAATACCGGTATAGTGAAAGCCCTCCCACTTCTCAATACCTTTGGTAACATCAAGTGTGTGTCCTGCAACCGCATCATACAAAGCAAAAAGAGCAAGTCCGCGTGGATAAAAATTTAGGTTATTGCCGTAAAAGGTTTCAAAAAACAGGGTAATTTCTTGTGTATTTACTGTACACAGCCAATCCCAATACTGCTGTAGTAGATGAAGAAGATCAATACCTCGATAAAGGGCTGCTGAATCGCGAAGAAAGTTCATGGAAAGCCATCCTACTCGATTTGAAGCACCGGTGAGACCTGCATTCAATTGTCCTACTTCAGAGCTAATAAAGTCCGTATGTCGAGAACCGTATTTCGTGAGCGTACGTTTTAAAGCTGTTTGAATATCCTTCACAATCATATCTTTCGATATATCAATAGACATTCCAATCATATCCAATAGAAAAAGGCCGTTGGAAGAAAAAATATGAGAGGCGTCCCATCCATTGAGAACTCCATGAAGCTCTTTTCCGGTCCATGGATCAACAAGACCTTTCGCCGAGGAGGCACAATTTACCGCAAAATGATCTTCAAGCCATCCCTTATTTTTTATTGTATTCAGGGCTCGATTGCAAAAATCTTTATACACATCACTATTCATACCATCAATCATGCTCACCCCGGCAGTAAGCGCGGCAACCGCTTTTATTCCAAGATATACCTGTTGGTTACCAAACTGAATTGCCGGTGAAGCATCATCAATTGTATTACTACACCCGGTAGAAGGAACCCCAGTACCTTGTAGGTCAGTAGAGACAATATAGTCCATCAGGTTTATTATGATACCCCTCAATTCACTGCGAAGCTTCTCGTCCCCCGTTCTTTTCCAGTAGGCACATGCCATAAGTATGTAATTACAATTTTCCTCAACTTCCATTTGGTGAGGATAGTATTGAAGACCACAATTTAAAAATTGCCCGGTGTCATGAGAAAGATAACGACCGCAAAGTCTAGTATCTTCAGGAATATGAATAAAGTGTTTCCATTGTTTTAGTTCGAACTTGAGCAGTTGGGGCCATACTAGAAGATAGAAAGGGGTTTGACTGTACTCGACATCAACTGTAGAGGTAAAGTAACAACTTCCCTCCCATACGGCATACCATGGCTCACCATTTGGTCTTCTTACCATCCAGGTATTTATCAACCATGAATGAAAGGCATACGCACTTAGATGGGAGAAAGCTGATCCCAACTTATGCTCGTCACACAGACGATCAAACTCTTTAGAAAGATCACACAGTTTTTTTCTGTTGTTTGCCGCATATGCGACTACAGATTCAATATCAGTGAAATCCTTTGCATACCAAAATGAAGCAGATTCCCCATACACGGCCATAAGTGGTTCGTCCCACGAAGCCCAGATAGCTTCTATGCCCACAACTGACTCTCCCTGTGTGAGGTTAAAGGAATAACTTATTTTTTCTTCTGAGCAGTTGCCCCTTGAAACATGCAGTTTATCCTTCACATACACAGATTTCCGTATAGCCGGCTGGTTATCCTCGGCATATGTCCCATCTTCTGCAGGATAAGGCGCAAAAGCCTTATAACAGATATCATAAGTCCTTTCATTGCTGAGCTCGACATTAAAGGCACTACCTCCTAACTTCAATATCAGAGTCCCGGCGATATATTCATCCTCTTTTTGTCGGGTCCAACGAAAATCTCCTTTCAGTCGTTTCACCTTCATCGTAAGAAATAATACCGGAAGGGTTGAGGTGAGCAAATCGCCCGGATGAAAGGGAATTCTCACTGTAAAATCAACTTGTATACCATGCTCTGCAATAATACCCGTCAGATTGAAAGCCGTATGCATCATATCCTGTTCAACAAAGGAAAAGGGGAACCCTGTACTACTTAATGGTAACAGGTAAGTCTTACCATTTATTTGTAGTCCAGCTTGTATATCCAAAGGAATACCAGGGTGTTCCCCAAATCTGATAACATAAGCTTTTTGAGCACCGGGTTGAATAGCCATGCCTATACGTGAGCCGAACACAGCTATTGCATCACTTATTAATTGCATTGTGTACTCCTCGTTCTTGTAATAAAGGGGTATGTACCGGAGCTGACAATTCAAAGACAGCCCCTCCTTTCTTTCTGGTTATCACTTGTATATAGCCTTTGTGGGCTCGCATTATCCGATGGCTGTAGTTTAATCCAATTCCCCAGTGAGATATGCTGGTAGAACCGCTGTTCAAAGGACGAAAAAGATATCGGATATCTTTATGGCTAATTCCTTCTCCGCTATCTTCTATTACTATAGCCAGCCAAGGGTTTTCTTCAATAATGTCTATTTTTACTTTCGGTTCTCGTTTTGTATTACCGAGTGACGCTTGTACGGCATTGATACAGCAATTTCTCACTGCTTCACCAAACTTCTCTTTATCCACTTGAGCATAATAATGTGTGTCCGGGTACCGAAAAACTATGTTTACTTGAGGATATATATGACAAAGCTGCGATACTATTTCCTGTACCAGATAATTCATATCGATTAGCATATAATTCAAGTCAATAATAGTGGTACGGTCCAAGAAGTGTACAATTTTATCTAAAGAAGATTGGTACAACTCATCCTGCTCCTTAATTAGGTCTACAATTGGAGCACGATTTTTTATTGCTACTTTCTCAACCTCTTTTTTAAGGTCCTTTGAGATCAGTGTTAACGAGAAAAAATCATTTTTTAGAGAATGAAAAATAAAGCGAACTGCTTGATTTACTTTCTGCATTTTATATTCTTGATATTTAATCACTATAAGCTCTTTGAGCTCTACCCGGGAATATCTAAAAAGCGCGAACAAATTGAGTAACATAATAATTAATACAAGTAGAGGAAGGGTTGTTACATAAAACAGAGGAAGTTTATATTGCAGAGAAATGTCTATAAGCGCATACACATCCCTCTTTGCAATGAAATTCAATTTTATTGGATCAATAATAAAAAAAATAATGAACAAACCAGTGAAGCTTGCCGTTGTAGCAAAATAAGAAATTTGTTCGTACCGTCGTGCTCGTATCCTGCTTTTTCCGGCTGATTTTACAAGCAAAAGCACATGATGCACAATATAGAAAAGCAGTGCGAGGGAATTGAGGAAACACAATGCATAAAAAACTTGTAAACTAATTGAATTTGTATGCTGTTCAAACCATACATAAAGCTTCAAGCGGGCAGCTGTACTGTGTCCTATTCCATGTAAAAAGAGAAGGACTACACCTACCAATAAATTCCTAAAAGAAGGTACTTTTCGTTCATACACATAAACAAACAGAATAAGGGTAAGAATAAAGAGAATATCTACAATTGTATTAAATCTAATGATCTCATATGGGCCGTATCTAAAGTTAAAAACTTTGAGTGAGAACTGATAGTCAAATAAAAATAAAAAATAACCGGCCCGCTGATAATCTCCATATTTTGCTACAAGCAAAGTGACGGAAATTACTTTTACAGCGGTAAGAAGTGCAACGAAGAACAGGAGCCAATTGTATAGACGTTTTGGATTTTTGAACATGATAATGAGTGAGAACAGCAGGAGTATTAATATGGTGTAAAACATAGAATCTCACTCTATCAACAAGTTCAGTAATCTTTTAGCCTCTTGCACAATTCTTTCGAGGTATTTCACATCTACATCATCTTTTCCTGCTACCACCTCATAACCTCCCTGCGCATACGCTTCCTCCGTTGGTATGTACCCTACCCAGCCGTTTGTATTTGTAGCAATAAGTGTCTGTTTATACGGAGAGCTTTCTCGTATTCTCAGCCCTGCCTCGGTGAAACACTCCGCTGCAACCGCAACAAATGCAATTTCCCCGCAGGTAAAAGTAGTTATCGGGATGTCATCATCATCTGCATGATCACTTTTTAGTTCTGTGCTAGTATAACTGATGTGCTGTGAAGAATTATATGTTCGCTGTGCAAGTGCTGCAACCACACTATACGCAACAGCACCGCCGATTACATCCAGGGCTTTTATGTTCTCCTGAGTAGCAATGAGGGGTTGGGTGTCGCCACATGCTCCAAGTAGAAACATAGCACGGGTCCCATCACCAAGGGTCTCTTCAATTTTTGAGCGGGCATAACCTGGATAATCGGCACTGACAAGACGGCTGTGTTTACCCATCACAACAGGATGGAGGGCTACATTAAAAATAACAATTCTGCTGGGATTAAAGGGGTGTAGATATGTATCGAAGGACTGTTGCTCCTGCGCCTCTATCATTACTACTGGTATTTCATCATCCACCAGGCCATCTACCGTCGCACCCGGCTGCTCCCATAAACTGAAAAAATTTCGAACATCACCCTGTTCATCAACACTTCTTCGGTTGAATCCTACCGATGTACACCCAGTAGTATAAGAGCACGCGCAGGGAGTTTTTTTTAAATGGGCCTCTCCTGCTGAAGATATCATCATTTTCGTCACGAATTCCATATACTCTTCACATTCATGCTGGAAGCGTATATATGGACTGCTTTCATCATTAGAAATCTCTTCCCAGGGGTTTTCGGTGATCGGACCAGAGTGTGTATGTGAGGCGCTTATGATTATTTGATTTTCAGGAACACCTAACACAGGGGAGATGCGTTCACGCATTCTCCTCACCCGTTCATTACTCAATATACATAAGTCAACAGTTATCAAAATAAACTCACTACTATCATCGGCGAGAGAAAGTGCTCTTACGTAAAGATTATCATTGACACCACTTGGTACACCGCCATAAGTAAATCTGTGTTCGTAGCCTTCTAACGGCAGGTTATTTGGAGGGGTGATATCCGCTTCATGATACCCAAAACTAGTCATTATGCTCCTCCCTGTTCTGCTCATTTAAATCCCTTAGTAAATCTATCGCCTGGTACTGTTGTAATTGTTTGATCACATCCTTTAAGCGATTTTTCTTGAACTTTTTCAGAATATTACTCACATGGGCTCTTATAGTTGTACGTTCTGTAAAACGCTTTTGTGCTATCTCGTTGTAACTGTTTCCTTCCGCATATAGAGTAAGTATATCAAGCTCGGTCCTTGTTAAGGCGCTCATCATGTGCACGATAAAACTAACCTGCTTTTGGCGTACTCTTATCCGTGCGAATTCGGCCTTCATTTTTGTTGCTACCTCATGCCGCATTGTTGCCTTCCCCCTAAATGCATCCCGCAACGATTGCACAATAACCTCTTCAGGTTCAGTTTTAAGAATATAATCAACTATACCGGTCTCAAAAGATTTAAATATAAGATCTTCTTCCTTATGAATTGTGAGCATTACAATACACATCTGTGGAAAAACTTTGAGGACTTCCTCAGCCGCAAGAATCCCGTCATCATCCTGCTCCATTTGTATATCTAGCATCATTACATCAGGTTTGTACTGTAGTGCTGCAGATACCGCCTCCCGCCCATTTGAACATGATGCTACCACTTCCATGTCCGGCTGTTGATCGAGCATGCGTTCAAAGTACTGTCTCAAACGAGGCACATCATCAGCAATAATTATTTGAATTGGTTCTTGTTCTTCCATCGCTTCATATTTACTCCATTATTATGGAAGGGTAATCTGTCCACCGCTTTTCGACGATTCTAGAATAGATTCCATAACCCTTACAATGTGTAAAGCCCTATGCGCATCCGCCTTATAGGATGTTTCATTTTTAATGCCTTTACACATATCGGCTATACCGACCCCCCGATTATTATCCTGATATATACCTACAGGATCTACAACTTCCCATTCCTCCCTCCCGGAGACATACAGTTCAAGAGGTCCTCCAAAAAAGTTTGGGTCAGGTAACTTCAACGTCCCGTGAGTCCCATATATCTCTATGTGCGGTAAGTGCGTATTCCACACATCAAAACTCATCAACATTGTTCCGAAAATTTTCTGGTTACATGTTAATAATGTTTGCACATGTGTTGCAACTTCGACATTAATCGATGTTCCGGCACGTGGTCCTGTCTTAATTATTCGTTTTTCAGAACCTTTTTTTGCTACAGCACACACATGTGTTATATTGCCTAAAAGCTCAACCAGAGCGCTTAAGTAGTATGGCCCCATATCAAACAGTGGCCCTCCGCCTTTTTTGTAATAAAATTCAGGGTTCGGATGCCATCTTTCGTGGCCAGGACAGGTCATTGAAGCTATAAAGGAGGTCGGCTCACCTATTTTACCAGATTCAATTATCTTTTTTGCAGTCTGACACGCTGCACCGAGAAATGTGTCGGGAGCGCACCCAATTTTTAGGCGTTTCCACTCCGCTAACTGAATAAGTTTTTGGCCCTCCTCACTCGTAAGGGCAATAGGCTTTTCCGAATACAGGTGCTTCCCTGCTTCTAGTATCATTGTAGAAACTTTTACATGAGCACTTGGGGGAGTAAGATTGATTACCAAATCAATAGTCTCATCAGCTAAAAGCTCCTCTATATGTACAGCGTTACCAATCTTAGTTTCATCACACCGGGTTATCGCCGAATTCATATCTTTATCGGCGCAGCCCACTATCTCGAACTCTTCAAACCTCTTTGAGTTTTCAAGATAAGTGCTACTAATAGACCCACAGCCAATAACTCCTACTCTCATGACAATTCACCGGCGGACTTGATACAAATACTGCTAATATTTGCAAGCTCCTGTTCACTCCAGTCCGGCTTCACACTAATACACACAGTACGTGAAAGAAGATTCAAGCTTTTTGGACAACTGTCGCTTTTAAGTTCCATTTGGCGGCCTCGATTCTCTTTCATAAGATATGGATTAAAATAATCGCTAGGACCTCCTCGCTTATTAAGTATGGGAGTCCAATTCTTATACACATGCTTATCACTATCAATTGGGAGCCACCCGAAAGGACCAATTTTTTCAGAAAAGACACGAGCTTGTGATTCATTATTGAATAGAAAACAAATGGTACTGCCACAATCACCTTCAATGTCATATGAAGGTATTGTTTCAAGAGGAACAGAATCCTGGATTGCTTTTTTTTTGGCTCGTAAATCATACAAAATAGTTTCAAGACGGGAATGTTGCACACGTAATATAGCACCTGTAATCTCACTTATACGGTGCTGATTACCTGTAAATACAGGCACTGACAGTTCAGAGGCATATGGTCTAAAAGCTGTGCCTCCGTCATGATATATAAGGGCCCGTTCGTATATATTTCGATTATCAGTTACTAATGCACCCCCCTCTCCAGCTGAAAGAATTTTGAAATGGTTAAAACTAAAAGTACCTGCATCACCAATTGAACCAAGTCTTTTTCCATTATATCCCCCGCCATCGGCCTGACACGCATCTTCGAGGACCATAAGATTATGTTCTTTGGCAATATGAATGATCTCATCCATATTGCAGGGAAATCCATTGATATGCACCGGTATAATTGCCTTTGTATATTGAGAAATTTTCTCTCGTATGCTCTCAGTATCAATAGTTAGACTTTCATCTATTTCAGCTACTACCGGAATAGCCCCTACCGCAAGAACGGCAATACCTGTCGCCATAAAGGTATAAGAGGGGATGATCACCTCATCGCCAGGCCCAACTTCCATGCCAACCAGTGCTGATATAAGTGCATTTGTACCTCCGGAAAGGGCCAAACAGTATTTAGTTCCAATAGTGTATGCCCACTCCTTTTCAAATTGCTCCGCTTCCTTAAAAGGGGCATCTATACGAAATAGATAACGACTCTCAAATACACGCTTGACTGCTTCCAGCTCCTCTTGCCCAATTCTGTACATATTTTTTTCTCCTTACGATTTATTCTTTGATGGCACCCTTAGTCAATCCTGAAATAAAGTATTTACTCATACTAAAATAGAGAATAACCATCGGGACAATCGACATCATTGACCCTGAAAGCATAAGATTCCAGGATGAAGCTACTTGCCCGGAAGTCTTGAGACCGACCACTGCCACTGTTAAGGTCTTCAATTCCGGTTTTGACATTGTAAAAACCAAGGGCAAAAGATAGTCGTTCCAAGTCTCTCCAAATGTGAGTAAACAAATAGTAGCAAGAATGGGTTTAACCAACGGCAATATTATGTTCCAATATATTCTGAAGAAGCTGCAGCCATCCATAAATGCTGCTTCATCAATAGATTTTGGAATAGAGTCTATATAGGATTTTGCCAAAAAAATCATGGTCATATTAACGGTAAAAACCCGTAAAATCACATATCCCGAAAGAGAGTTATTTATACTCAAAAATCTTGCAACTTGAATTTGGGGGTAAATCATAATAGGTCCCCAACTTAAAAACATTGTTGCAATAAAAAGTGAAAAAATTATCTTTTTACCTAAAAATTTTCCTCTGGCGAAGGCATACCCCGACATAGTTGAAACCACTAGTATACCTGCAATTGTCAAAGCGGTCACGTAAAGACTGTTAAGGGTATAACGTCGAAAATTAGCAATATTCCAAGCCTTTATATAATTCTCATAATTAAAACGTTCAGGAATAACCTGTGCACCCCTAGTAAGTATTTCCATATTGCTTTTAAAAGAAGCAAAAAAGGTGATTAGCAATGGAAATAAAAAGACAGATGTAACCATTATGAGAAATATAAAAATAATAACTTTTTGCAAGTTTATTTTTTTCACAGCTCGTTACCCTCTTTAGTAGTCACTAAGTAGACAACAGTTATCACACCAATGATTAGAGCTGAAACACTTCCTGCAGTAGCAGCGTATCCCATCTGCGGAATTCGAGCTCCCTGAGAAAAGAAATATTTAAACACAAAGGTCATCATGTTTTCAGATTTTCCTCCGGGGGCTCCGTTTGTAAGTACCAGAGCAAGATCAGCAGATTTTAAAGTTCCTATAATCGCCAAAAGAGTGATAACCCGCGTCATAGTTTTCAAGATAGGTAATGTAATACGGAAAAACTGTTGTTGAGAGTTCGCACCGTCTATGGCAGCACTCTCATAAAGTTCGTTTGGGATACTCTGCAATGCTGTTAAGAAAAAAACCATGTTTATACCCACACACTGCCATACTGATGCAATCATTATTACCGATAATGAATGCCATCTAGTACCAAACCAATTAATCTGAGATTCACTAATATTAAGCATCATTAGGATGTTATTTACTATTCCTTCATAGGAGGCAAATAAAAACGAAAATATAAGTGCAATTATTACCGGGCTGAGAATATACGGCATAAAAATCACAACCCGAAATACATTTGCAGACTTCATTTTACTGTTAAGCAAAACCGCAAGAATTAGCGCTACCGGCAATTCAACTAATAGCTTGGCACTTATAATGAAAGTATTCACAACCGCAGTCCAATAATTAGGATCACGGCTGAAAAGCCTTATGTAATTTTCTATTCCTACAAAAACTGTTTCTCCGCCGATCTTTTTTGTAAAGGAAAGTACAATCACATACCCAATAGTATAGAAACTGAATATTAATAAACCAGCAAATGAGGGTAAAACCATGAGAAAGGCCTGACGGTTGTGCTTTTTATACTGTTGAATAGCCGACACAGATGCCTCCTGAAAGATGAAATACAGCCGTCCCTTATTAAGCAAGGGACGGCTGATACTCTTATTCTGCGAGGGTAGGTTTATAATCTTGAATTCGGTAATCCGAAATTTCTAAAGCACCTTCATTTATTGCCTGTTCTAGTGCCGCATTGTACGCTTTATTCGCTCTTTCTACCGCCTCATCAACCGAATATTCACCGGCAACTGCATTGTAGAAAATCACATCAAAGGTATCTCCTTCTACTCTTACGCTCGGAACCACAGGGTATACTTTATTGTTTGTCACATCTGAAAACTCTGCAAAACCCATAACATCCGGAGCTTTCGCATTTTTCGCAATAGTAGGGTTAACCGGAATATTCTTTGCTGCCTCATACTTCATTGTAACTATACCGTCACTATTGAGCCATTTGTATACTTCCCATACTGCTTTTTTCTTTTCATCAGGAATATCACTTCCCAACCACCATTCTCCTTGCGATACAAGTTCACTCTTATATTTGAAGCCGGTCTCCTCAGGAACCGGAACTTCAGTAATTCCCATATCGATCTTTACCGGAAATTGATCGTTAAATACAGCAACATCCCAAGAAACAGCAAACATCATTCCAACGTTTCCTTCGGCAAACTGGGCTCTGGCGGTATCATTATCAAGCCCCTCCGCACCGGGGAATAGACTTTTATCTTTCTTCAGCTGAACAATCATTTCGGTATATGGTTTTAAGGGTGAAAAATCAAATTTACCTTCGGCATAATCAAATTCTCTTCTTCCAAATCCTCCACCAACAGTATAAGTTCCTGCCCATGTCCAGAAACCTTCTCCCCACTTAAAGGGAAGTGCAACCCCAAACTTTTTACCACCTGATTTATCAGTGATTACCTTTGCATACTCAACTATGTCTTCATAAGTCCTTGGTGGTTTTTCAGGGTCAAGCCCAACGGCTTCAAACAGATCTTTGTTATAAACCATACGCATGGTGAAGGCAAATTGTGGTATAGAATATACTTCACCTTGATATGCAGTTACATTATTTATGTCTACATCAAAGGGAAAGTTTTCTACCCATCCTTCATTATCAAAACTGGTCAGGGGTTGTATTACTCCTTTGTTTACCCCGGCACTAATCGATTCTTCAAGATTCATAATATCTGGACCATTACCGGATTCGAAAGCGATAGTATAAATATCGATAAAATCATCACCATAAATCTGATAATCAATCTCTATACCCTTTTCTTTTCCCTCGTTCTGATTAAACTTTTCGACTTGCCTCACCATCAAGTCCTTATCATGGCGATTTCGTGTCCAGACATTTACCACGGTTTTGTCATCCGACTGTCCTTCTTGACTTCCCCCTGCAAAGATCCCTAGTACAGGAAGAAGAAACACAATAAGTGTAATGCACATAATTTTCTTCATTGCATGCCTCCTCTATTGGTGAGATGCTACCACGGTTTTTTTAAACCCGGCAGTACCATTTTTTTTAAACATTCTAGGGGCTTGTGAAAAAATATTTTTTACGAGGGGTCTTCTATTTTTTTAGTAATTTTATTGATAACGGCACTTGAATTCCTCATGTGGGGGAATAATTACCAGCTCGTTACCCACAAAAGGCCGGCACTTCAGCCAACCTGGAGCCTGCGGGACTGATAAAACAAATACGCAATCTCAAAAAACTGGGAGAGCGTAAAGGCCAGGGCGGCGATAATCACCCCGCTCAGACCTACAATTCTCGGCAGAAAGATGACC
>Ga0102934_1002960_pt1 | contig 11678 bp, 8 predicted proteins | sample SalPonR2_A_D1_MG_FD_78175 | JGI IMG/M metagenome (GOLD analysis project Ga0102934, IMG submission 78175) | Salt pond soil microbial communities from South San Francisco under conditions of wetland restoration - Salt Pond MetaG R2_A_D1_MG | ecosystem: Environmental > Aquatic > Marine > Intertidal...
CACACAGCTTCTGATGGGGCGGCGGGTGGAAAAGATCCTCTTTGCCGCGACCAAGGCCGATCATCTGCATCATACGCAGCACGCCCGCCTGACCGCAATCATGGAGGCGCTCTTGCGCGTGGCGCGGGACCGGGCCGATTTCGCCGGGGCCGAGACCCGCGCCATGGCCATCGCCGCGCTGCGCGCCACGGTCGAGGAGCGGATGAGCCATCAGGGCCGCGATCTCGATTGCGTGCGCGGGCGGCTCTTGGACACCGGGCGGCAGGCGGCGTTTCATCCCGGCGAATTGCCCGAGGACCCCGCGCGGCTGTTGGCCGCGGCGCGGGGCGGGGCGGAGGCATGGCTCGATGGGGAGTATCGAGCGATGCGTTTTGCGCCCGCGGCCCTAAGCCTGCGCCCCGGCGAGGGGCCGCCGCATATCCGGCTGGATCGCGCTGCGCAGTTCCTGATCGGCGACCGGCTATGAGTATCGCGCGCGCCCGGCTTTGGCATCTGCCGCATCTGGCCCGCATCCTGTGGGCGTTTACCCGGGCGACGCCGTGGTTGCCGCAGGTGCGCAGCCCGCGCGACGATCTGCGCGCGCTCCTGTGGGTGACGCGGCGGGGCTGGGTCCGCGTTTTGCGCGACGGGTCGGGTATCGCCGGTTTCATCGTGCGCGACGGCTCGCGGGTGCATGCGCTTTACGTCGCGCCTGCGCGGCGCGGGCAGGGCCACGGCGGCGCGCTGCTGGCCGAGGCCAAGGACGCTGCGGGCGTGCTCGATCTGTGGGTGCTGGAGCGCAACCGACCCGCGCGCGCGTTTTATGCGGCGCAGGGGTTTCGCGAGGCCGTGCGCGGGCAGGGGGCGGGCAATGACGAGGGCCTGCCCGATATCCTGATGATCTGGAGTGAGGGGGAAGAGCTGGCATGACCAATGGCCCGGTTCTGATCGATCTTGACGAGGACAGGGCGGCGGAGCCTGATCGCGCGCCGCCCGTGCCCGAAGACCAGCCCCGCCCAGAGGGCCGTGCGATGCAGGCGGCGATGGCGCGTGCGGCGCGGCGGCCGTCGCGGTTGGCGCAGGCGTTCTGGGCGCTGGCGCTTGGGCTCATCGGGGCGGCGGTCTCGGTCGCGGCCTGGGATTTCGCGACCGGGTTGATCGCGCGCGCCCCGCTCCTGGGCTATGCGGTGGCGGGGATGGGCGTGGCACTGCTCTTCGTGGTGGTGCTTATCGCCCTGCGCGAGGTTGCGGCCTTTGCGCGACTGGGGCGGCTCGACAGTCTCCGGCATGGCGCGAACGAAGCGTTGGCGGAGGAGGACCTGTCTGGCGCGCGCGCCACGGTAGCGCGGCTTTCGACGCTCTATGCCGGGCGCGATGCGCTGCAATGGGGCCGCGCGCGGCTGAAAGAGCGCGAGGGGGATCAGTTCGACGCCGAGGCGCTATTGGGTCTGGCGGAGGCCGAGTTGCTGGCACCGCTCGATGCGCAGGCCCTGCAAGAGATCGAACTGGCGGCGCGGCAGGTGGCGACGGTCACCGCGCTGGTGCCGCTGGCGCTCGCGGATGTGGCGGGCGCGCTGATTACCAATCTGCGGATGATCCGCCGTATCGCCGAGATCTATGGCGGGCGCGCCGGTGTGCTGGGCAGTTGGCGGCTCACGCGCGCGGTGATGGCGCATCTGGTGGCCACGGGCGCGGTGGCCGTGGGAGACGACATGATCAGCAGCGTCGCGGGCGGCAGCATGCTCTCGAAACTGTCGCGCCGCTTTGGCGAGGGGGTGGTCAATGGCGCGCTGACCGCGCGCGTGGGGGTTGCGACGATGGAGGTCTGCCGCCCGCTGCCCTTTCTGCGAGTGCGTCGCCCGTCGGTCTCGGGTCTGGTGAAACGCGCGCTTGTTGGGCTCTTTCCAACGCGGTAGCGTCTGCGGAATGTAATGGTGAAGGCGGGTGCGCGGCGTGGATATTCTTGTCGGTTTTCTCGGTCTGGGGTCGATCCTTCTGGTTTTGGCCGTGCCCTATCTGCTGATTGCGCAGGTCGGGCTGCGGCGCAGGCTCCGCGCCCTGGAAGAGGCAATGTCGGACCTGCGCGCAGATTCGGCATCGCAGCGCATTGATGCGGCCACACCTCCGATACCCGAGGCCGTACCACCCCCGCAGCCGGCACCAAAGGCGGCCAGCGTCAAACAGGTGCGCGCAGACATGTCAGAGCCGGACACCGCGACGTCACCATCTGCGTCGCGCGGTCAGGTTCCGCGCGCCTTCGTGTTTCGCGCTGACCGTGTTGCCGCCCTCGGCCGGTGGTTGCGCGACAACTGGGCGCTGGCCGTGGCGGGGCTGTCGATGGCGCTCGCCGGGGTGTTCATGGTGCAGTACGGGGTAGAGCAGGGGCTGCTGACACCGGCCTGGCGCGTCATTGGCGCGCTGATCCTCGGGTCTGGACTGATCGCTCTGGGCGAGGTGATCCGGCGGCGACATGGCGACGAAACCCAAGGTGCGACGCAATCGATTCCCTCGGTGCTGTCCGGGGCCGGGCTTGTCTCAATCTTCGCGGGGGTGCTGGCGGCACACGCACTTTATGCGCTCATTCCCGCAGGAACGGCGCTCCTTGGACTGGTGGCGGTGGCCGCCGTGGCCATTGTTTTAGGCTGGTTTTACGGGCCGGTGCTTGCCGCGGGAGGCATCATCGGCGCAACTGCCGCGCCGTTTCTTCTTGGCGGCTCATCCGAGGCTTACTGGCTGTTCTACTACTATTTTGCGCTGATCGCCCTCGCCGGGCTTGCAGTGGATACGGTCAAGAGATGGGCCTGGGTGTCGGCATTGGTGCTTGTGGTGACAATGCTCGCGGGGTCAGGCCTTTACGTCATGGGCGTGGAGGCCGTGCATTTCCTTTTGTTCCTCGCACTCCTGAGCGCAATGGCGCTGGTCATTCCCGAACGTCGGTTGGTGCCGCGCCATGCGGGAACTTCGATCCTTGGCATGGGTCTGGGACACCGGCCCTGGCCGGAATTTCAAACCCGCCTTGGCGCCGGGATGGTGATTGCGGCCAGTGTCGGGGCGACCGTCGTCGCTGCGGATGCGGAGGCTGTCGTGCTGGTCTGGCAGGCGCTTGGCCTGCTGGCGCTGATGCTTGGCGGTGCGCTCTGGTGGTTGCGTGGGGCCGATGGTTTGCAGGACATCGCCGTGGCCCCGGCGAGTGCCACAGTCTTTGTGGTGGCGGAACAGGCGGCCTATCCCTTTGGGCCGCTCCTGAGTGCGTTCCGCGCTCCGCGTGTGCCGGAATCGGACATGCCCCTGACGGTGACCGTGATCCTTGGGTTGGCCGCGCTTGCCAGCCTGCTGGCCTGTGCGCGAATGCGGCGCGCGGTGGAGGTGTCAGCACCGGGCCCGGCGATCCTCTGGACAATTGGTGCCGCCATGTTCGCGCCGGGGCTCTTGCTCGTTTTCGAGTTCCTGTGGCAACCGGCGATGGTTCTGGGGGTCTACGTCTGGGCCCTCCATTCGCTCGCCCTGGCCGCGTTGATGACGGGCCTCGCGACGCGTTGTCACCGGGACGCCGGGCTGGTCGAGCCCGCCTTGCGCAGCGCCATTTTTGCAGTCGCCGCGCTGACGCTGATTGCCTTGGCGCTGTTTCTCATGCTGGCTGACGCGGCGTTGACAGTGGCGCTAGGGGTGATGGTTCTGGGCACGGCGGCGATCGACCGGCGTCACAATCTGCCGCTGCTAGGTTGGGTGGTGCAGGCCGGTGCGGTGATCATCGGGTATCGGCTGATCGTCGACCCCGGCGTCTTCTGGGGGATGGACGCCGCTCCCGTGCAGGTTTGGCTGGCCTATGGCGGTGCGATCGCTCTGCTGGCTGCGGCATGGCGGGTCATGGCACATCGCCCGCAGTCTGCCGCACGCGTCGTGCTGGAAAGCGCGGTCTGGACGCTATCGTCGGTGTTTGCCTGCGTGCTGCTGTTTCGCATGATGGGCGAGGACAGGCTGTTCAGCCATTGGGGCGCGGGCCTTTTGGCGACAGTATGGATTGTCTCGGCGGTGAATCAACTCTACCGGCTGAAGACCGGCGGGGGCCCCATCCGCGGGGTGCGGATCAGTCTTGCCTGCGTCTTTGGGTTGATGGGATTGTGCCTTATTCTGTTGCAAGTGACGCTTCTCAACCCGTTGTTTGATATCCTTACCGACGAACGCGTGATTGGTCCGCCAATCCTCGACAGCCTTGCTGTGGCTTGCCTGCCCCTTGCCCTGGCCTTCGGTGTTGCGGCCTGGCGGCTGACGCATCTGCCGCGGCTTTTGCGGTTGGGTTTTGTGTCTCTGTCAGCGGGCTATGCGGCGGCCTTCGCGGCGCTTGAGATACGCAGGCTCTGGCGCGGGACTGACCTGTCAGTGCCCGGAGTGACACAGCCGGAGCTTTATTCCTATACCGTGGCCATGCTTGTGGTTGCGGCGGCGTTGCTGCTCCTGGGTTTTGTCCGACGATCGGTCATGCTGCGCAAACTGGCGATGCTGGGGGTCGCGCTGACCGTGGCCAAGGTGTTCGTGATCGACACCTCCGGCCTGTCGGGGCTGATCCGGGTGATGTCCTTCATGGGGCTTGGCCTCGGGCTGGCGGGGCTGGTGTGGCTCAATCGCAAGATGTCAGCGCAATGGGATCGCGCTACGGGTGGCAGCTAGCGCAACTTCGGCACCCCGCCGGGCAGGGTTTCACGCTCCACCACCCCCGCGCGCAGGGACCGCCCAATGCGATGCGCGAGGGCCGACCACGCGGCGGCCTGATCCGGGCGCAATTCGGCGCGCAACACACAGTCGAACAGGTCGAGCCAGGTGGAGAACATGCCGGGCCGGACATTCCTGGCCTTCACATGTGCGGCCATCGGCGAGCCGTCATAGACCCGCTCATGAAGGATGGAATTGGCCCAGAAATCGGCGACCTTCGCCTCATGCGCGGGCCAGTCATCGACATGTACGGCAAAGACCGGGCCGAGCGTGGAATGCGCGCGCACCGCCTCGTAGAACGCGGCGACGACCCGCTCGATCTCTGGGCGGGTGATGTCGAAACGCGGGGGCAGGGCGGTGGTCATGTGCTCTATGTGGCGCGGGATGCGGTCCGTGGCAATCCCCCCTTGTGACTGGTTGGGGCCGAAATCTTCAAAAGATTTCGCAGCGCTTTCTTTTCAAGAAAGCGGGGGCTCCCCCTCTGGACGCCTGCCGGGTGCGCGCCTATAAGGCGGGCATGGTGAGATGCATAGCGATCATTATTCGAATTACATGCCCGGCGCTCTGACCCTATCGAGCCGCCGGGATTTCAGGCGTTTGAGCCATCGCGCCGCCCCAGACCCCCAGATTTTCAACACCCAGTGACAAAGGACGTCACCCATGTGTTCTGACATGCCCGACTACAAAGACACCCTGAACCTGCCGCAGACCGAGTTTCCGATGCGCGCGGGCCTGCCCAAGCGCGAGCCGGAATGGCTTGCCCGGTGGGAAGAGATCGGCATCTATGACCGGCTGCGCGAGCGGGCCGACGGCCGGCCGCCCTTTACCCTGCACGATGGCCCGCCCTACGCCAACGGCCACCTGCATATCGGTCACGCGCTCAATAAAATCCTCAAGGATATGGTGGTACGTTCGCAGCAGATGATGGGGCGCGACGCGCGCTATATCCCCGGCTGGGATTGCCACGGGCTGCCCATCGAGTGGAAGATCGAGGAGCAATATCGTGCCAAGGGCATGGACAAAGACAAGGTCGATGTCGTGGATTTCCGCCAGGAATGCCGCAAATTCGCCGAAGGCTGGATCGACGTGCAACGCGACGAGTTCAAGCGCCTTGGGATCACCGGCAAGTGGGATAAGCCCTACCTGACCATGGATTTTCGCGCCGAGCGGATCATCGCGGAGGAGTTCCAGAAGTTCCTGATGTCGGGCGTGCTCTATCAGGGCTCCAAGCCGGTGATGTGGTCGCCGATCGAAAAGACCGCGCTGGCCGAGGCGGAGGTGGAATATCACGACAAGGAGAGCTTTACGGTCTGGGTCAAGTTCCGCGTGGCCGGAATCGACGGCACTGATGCACTGACCGATCACCTTCTCAATCAGCACGGCGAGGGGGGCTACGGTGCAGCCGTGCAGGCACTGGCGCAGGACTTCCAGAATGCCAGCGTGGTGATCTGGACGACCACGCCGTGGACCATTCCTTCGAACAAGGGTGTCGTCTTTGGTGAGGGCATCGACTACGGCCTCTACGAGGTCATCGAAACGCCGGACGAATGCTGGTCCCGTGTCGGTGAAAAGTTCGTGCTGGCCGACAAGTTGGCCGGTGATGTTATGGCGCGCGCACGTCTGGATGAGAGCCAGTATAGGCGCCTGCGTGGCGTGAGTCCCGCGGAACTCTCATGCCTGACATTGGCACATCCGCTGGCCGGTGCGCCCGAGGCGGGCGGCGAGTGGAACGATCCGCGCGATTTCCGCGCCGCCGATTTCGTAACCGACGAAGAGGGCACGGGCTTCGTCCATTGTGCGCCCTCCCACGGGATGGAGGAATACGAGCTGTATCGCGGTCTCGGGATGCTCGATCAGGTGATCACCTATAACGTGCTCGACGATGGCTCCTTCCGGCCCGATCTGCCGTTCTTTGGCGGCACGTTCATCCTTGACCGCAAGGGCAAGGAGGGCAACGCCAACAAGGCCGTGATCGACAAGCTGGTCGAGGTCGGCGGTCTGCTGGCGCGCGGCAAGATCAAGCACAGCTATCCGCATAGCTGGCGCTCCAAGGCACCAGTGATCTACCGCAACACGCCGCAATGGTTTGCCGCCATCGACCGCGCGGTGGGCGACGGGCAGGACGCCTACGGCACCACGATCCGCGAGCGCGCGTTGCGCTCGATTGATGATCTGGTGACGTGGACGCCCAAAACCGGGCGCAACCGGCTGTATTCGATGATCGAGGCGCGGCCCGACTGGGTGCTGAGCCGTCAACGTGCCTGGGGCGTGCCGCTCACGTGTTTCGTGAAGAAAGGCGCGCAACCCACTGATTCGGAATATCTTTTGCGCAACGCGGAGGTGAACGCGCGCATTCTTGAGGCGTTCGAGGCCGAAGGCGCGGATGCGTGGTACAAGGACGGGGCAAAAGAGCGGTTCCTTGAGGGCATCGTCGACCCCGCAGGGTGGGAGAAGGTCGATGACATTCTCGACGTGTGGTTCGATTCCGGCTCCACCCATGCCTTCGTGCTGCGCGACCGCGAAGACGGGTCGGCGGACGGTATGGCCGATCTCTACCTCGAAGGCACCGATCAGCATCGCGGCTGGTTCCATTCCTCGATGCTGCAAGCCTGCGGCACCATCGGGCACGCCCCCTATCGCGGCGTGCTGACGCACGGGTTCACGCTCGACGAGAAGGGCAACAAGATGTCCAAATCGCTCGGCAATACCGTGGCCCCGGAGGACGTGACCAAGCAGTACGGGGCAGATATCCTGCGGCTGTGGGTGGCGCAGGCGGATTACACGGCCGATTTGCGGATCGGGCCCGAGATACTCAAGGGCGTGGCCGATGGCTATCGCCGCTTGCGCAACACGATGCGTTTTATGCTGGGCGGGCTGAGCCATTTCCGCGAGGCGGACAGGGTGGACCCCTCGGAGATGCCGGAACTGGAGCAATGGGTTCTGCACCGGCTGGCCGAGCTCGACCACAAGGTAAAGACAGGTTATGAAGCCTATGATTTCCAAGGTGTTTTCCAGCAGATCTTTAACTTTGCCACGATCGAGCTGTCGGCCTTTTATTTCGACATCCGCAAGGACGCGCTCTATTGCGATGGCGACACGGCGCGGCGCCGTGCGGCGCGGACGGTGCTTGATCTGCTCTTCCACCGGCTGACCACATGGCTCGCGCCGGTGCTGGTCTTTACCATGGAAGAGGTCTGGCTGGAGCGCTTCCCCGGCACGCAAAGTTCGGTGCATCTGACTGATATCCCCGACACCTCCGCCGACTGGCTGAACGAGCGGCTGGCGGCGAAATGGGCGCAGGTGCGCCAAGCGCGGCGCGTGGTGACGGCAGCGCTGGAGGTGCAGCGCAGCGACAAGGTGATCGGGGCGTCGCTGGAGGCCGCGCCCATCGTGCATGTGCGCGATGCCGACATGCTGGCGGCGCTGAAATCGGTGAATTTCGAGGATATCTGCATCACCTCGGATATTACCCTCACCGACACCCCGCGCCCCGATGAGGCGTTCCGCCTGCCCGAGGTCGAGACGGTCGGTGTGGTCTTTGCCAAGGCGGATGGCGAGAAATGTCAGCGTTGCTGGAAGATTCTGCCGGATGTGGGCAACTACGCCCATCCCGGCACCTGCAAACGCTGCGATGCCGCATTGTCCGAGATGAAGGTTCGGGCGTAACCGTCGGAAATTCGAGTATTTTGCCAAAAAGAAGACGCGGGCGAGGCTCAGGCCTCGCCGCGTTCTTCGGCCTTGGCGCGGTTCCAGAGCACGTCCATTTCCGCGAGATCCGATTGATCGGGTGTCTTGCCCGCCTCGGATAACAGCGCCTCGATCCGCTCGAACCGGCGGGTGAATTTCGCGTTGGCGCGGCGCAGGGCGGTTTCAGGGCACAGTTTCATGTGCCGTGCGAGATTGGCCATGACGAACAGGAGATCGCCGAATTCCTCTTCGACCTTGTCCTGCGTCAGATGCTCCGCAGCCTCGTGAAGCTCTTCAACTTCTTCCTGTATCTTGCTGAGAACGTAAGAGGTTTCAGGCCAGTCAAAGCCCACGCGTGCGGCGCGTTTCTGCAGCTTGACGGCCCGCAGCAGGGCCGGAAGGCCGAGCGCCACCCCGTCGAGGGTGCCGGATTTCGCCTCGGCTGCCCGCTCGGCGGCCTTGATCGCCTCCCAGTCGCGGGTCTGTTGCTCGGCGCTCTTGTCGCGGCTCTCGGTGCCGAAAACATGCGGATGCCGCGCGACCATCTTGTCGGAAATCGCATTGGCCACGTCCTCGACATCGAAGAACCCGCGATCCTGCGCGATCTGCGCATGAAAAATCACCTGCAACAGCAGATCTCCCAATTCGCCGCGTAATTCCGGCCAGTTTTCCTGCTCGATCGCATCGGCGACTTCGTAAGCCTCTTCAATGGTATAGGGGGCGATGCTCGCAAAATCCTGCTCGATGTCCCAAGGGCAGCCGGTCTCGGAATCGCGCAACCGCGCCATGATGGCAATGAGGCGGGGCATGCCGCCCGAGGGGTCGTGAATGAGCGTATCGTCAGGCATTGCAGCGGCCTCCGCTTTGGGGTTGAGTGGACCCTGACGCGAGATGGAAAGGATGTCCAGAGATGGCCGTGATCAACCGCATAGCGGGCTTTGCCGAGGAGATGACCGCCTGGCGCAGGCACCTGCATGCCAATCCCGAGATCGGGTTCGACTGTCATGAGACGGCGGCCTTCGTAGTCGAGCGGTTGCGGGAGTTCGGGATCACACAGATCGAGACGGGCATTGCCGAGAGCGGCGTTGTTGCGGTGATCGAGGGGCAGGGCGCGGGCCCCTGCATAGGCTTGCGCGCCGATATGGACGCGCTGCCGATGGAGGAGATCACCGGGGTCGAGTATGCCAGCCAACGGCCCGGAAAGATGCATGCCTGCGGCCATGACGGGCATACCACCATGCTTCTCGGTGCGGCCAAGTACCTTGCCGAGACACGGAATTTCGCGGGCAAGGTGGTGCTGATCTTTCAACCGGCCGAAGAGGGGCCGGGCGGCGGGCGCGTGATGGTCGAGGAGGGCGTGCTGACCCGTCACGCGGTGGATGAGGTCTATGCGCTGCACACCCTGCCGGGCGCACCAGCGGGCACGTTCGAGACGACGCCGGGGCCGATCATGGCGGCGGTGGATACGCTGCATGTGGATGTGATCGGGCAAGGCGGTCACGGTGCCTTTCCACATGAGACGCGCGATCCGGTGATCGCCGCCGTGGCGATCGTGCAGGCCATCCAGACGATCATTACAAGGAACCGTAACCCGTTGGATGATCTGGTGATTTCGGTCACGCAGATCCATACCGGCAGTGCCGACAACGTCATCCCCGAGACCGCCTATATAAACGCCACGATCCGCACCTTCAGCGCGCAGGTTCAGGCGATGGTGCACCGCCGGCTGCGCGAGGTGGCCGAGGGCACGGCGGCGGCGCATGGCGTGCGCGCCGAAGTGAGAATCGACCTGGGCTATCCGGCCACGCTCAACGATGCCGGCAAGACTGGCTTTGCGGCCGAGGTGGCGCGGGAGGTCGCGGGGGCCGATGCAGTGATCGCGGATCGCACGCGCGAAATGGGGGCCGAGGATTTTTCCTATATGCTGCAGGAGCGTCCGGGCTGTTATCTGTTCTTGGGCCAAGGCGACGGGCCGGGGCTGCATCATCCGGGGTTCAATTTCAACGATGCGGTGGCCCCGGTCGGGGCATCGTTCTTTGCCCGGATCGTGGAGCGGGCACAGCCGGTGAACGGAGGGGCATGACATGGCTCTGGAAGATGCAAAAACACAAGTCGATCAGGCGTTTACGCGCAAAACTTCGCGTGGCCTGAGCTATGAGAATACCTTTGGTGGGGCGCTGTCGTTTGCGCGGCGGCGCTATACTAAGGATCTGACCGGCGTGGATGTGGCGGTCACCGGGGTGCCGTTTGATCAGTCGGTGACGAACCGCCCCGGCACTCGGTTGGGGCCGCGCGCCATTCGCGAGGCGAGTGCGCTGCAGGTGTTCGATCCGCCCTATGGGTGGGACGGGTATGATCCGCTCTCAAGCCTCAGCATCGTGGATTATGGCGATTTGGCGTTTGATTACGCCAAGATCGCCGAGTTTCCCGAAGCGTTGACGGCGCATATCCGAGGCATTCTCGACGCCGGTGCGGCAACCATCACGCTTGGCGGCGATCACTACATTTCTCTCCCTATTCTAAAGGCTTACGCGGAGAAGTTCGGGCCTGTGGCGCTGGTGCAGTTCGACGCGCATTCCGATACCTGGATCGATGACGACATGACCCGGATCGACCATGGCACGATGTTCTACAAGGCGGTGAAGATGGGGCTGATCGATGTGGCGCGGTCGGTACAGGTGGGAATTCGGACCGAGAACCCGGACAGGATGGGCATCACCACCATCGACGCGCGCGAGGTGCATCTGGAAGGGCCGGTCAAAACCGCAGGCAAAATCAAGGATATCGTGGGCGATTCTCAGGTCTACATGACCTTCGACATCGATGCGCTGGACCCGGCCTTCGCCCCCGGCACGGGCACGCCGGTCTGGGGCGGGCTTACCTCGGCACAGGCGGCGATCATGCTGCGGGGTCTGGCCGGTATCAACCTGTTGGGCGGCGATGTGGTGGAGGTTTCGCCGCCCTTTGACACCACCGGGGCGACGGCGATTGCCGGCGCGCATGTGGCGATGGAGATGCTCTGCCTCTGGGGCTGGACGCGGCGGTGAGGTGGGCTGCCCGTCCTGCGTGATCGCCCGGATTGACAGGACGATCCCGCGGCCGGGAGGTCCTCGGGTCAAGCCCGAGGATGACTGGTAGCTACCCCAGAAGGACGATGCATTTGCTCAGGCGTTGGCTTCGCGGATTTTCTCTGCAGCGGCCTTGTCATAGGTGACGCCGTTCTGCTCGAAGAGCTGATCAAGCTCGCCGGACAGAGTCATCTCGGTGATGATGTCGCAGCCGCCGACGAATTCGCCCTTGAC
>Ga0102934_1002963_pt1 | contig 11667 bp, 6 predicted proteins | sample SalPonR2_A_D1_MG_FD_78175 | JGI IMG/M metagenome (GOLD analysis project Ga0102934, IMG submission 78175) | Salt pond soil microbial communities from South San Francisco under conditions of wetland restoration - Salt Pond MetaG R2_A_D1_MG | ecosystem: Environmental > Aquatic > Marine > Intertidal...
ACCAAATGTTCAACAATCATTTAAGTCAAGCAAGAGCACCAAGGCCAAGAGTGGGGAGGGGGCAGGCATGCCCCATCAAAAAAGCCTAGAAACTCTAGGCCTGAGAACGTGAATGCAAAGAATTGCCCTTTTTCAAAATATCAAATTTGTAACACGGCTAAACTGTTACATAAAATCTATAATCTTTTGATCTAATGATGTTTTATTATCTCACTATTAACCGATAACGGTTAACTTTTAACTGTCCAGACTGTAAGACACTAAATTCAGAGTAGTACAGTATATTCCGGCCGGTAATTTTATAAAAATTGGTGATCAGTGTTTTGGAAGAAAAAAGGATGATCTTTTGAGGGTAAGGTGAGGAATTTGACAAGGGGCGACCGGTAGTCGCCCTCGATTGTTGCTGATTGTGGTCTAAATTGGCTTAGCCTGTATTTACCCGGCTCTCTTGAGCAGCAGTCTGTCGCAGTTTGTATTTCTGGATCTTTCCGCTGGCGGTCATGGGATATTCGGTGACAAAGAAAATGTGCCTGGGTATCTTGTACCTGGCGATCTGTCCCCGGCAAAAGTCCTGGATGTCTTCAGGTGAATACTCATATCCGTTCTTGAGGATGATAAAGGCCCCGACTTCTTCGCCGTATTTCTCGCTCGGCACCCCTACAACCTGGACATCATAAATACCATCCATAGTGTATAAAAATTCCTCAATCTCCCGGGGATAAATGTTTTCACCTCCCCGGATAATCATGTCTTTCAGTCGTCCGGTAATGCTTAGATAGCCCTCTTCGTCCATAATCCCGATATCACCTGAGTATAGCCAGCCTTCCTGGTCAATGGTTTGTCTGGTGGCCTCTTCCATCTTGTAGTATCCCTTCATGACATTGTAGCCACGGCAGCAGACTTCTCCCGGGACTCCGGCAGGGAGTTCCTCACTTGTCTCCGGGTCGATGATCTTGACTTCGATTCCCGGCATGGCCTTGCCTACGGTCTCTACTTTTTTTTGGATATCATCGTCTGTCCGGGTTTGGGTTATGACCGGTGAGCCTTCGGTCAGTCCGTAACAGATGGTCACCTCTTTCATATTCATCTGCTCAATAACCTGGCGCATGACCTTGATTGGGCAAGGTGAACCGGCCATAATCCCGGTTCTCAGGGAGCTGAAGTCAAATTTTGAGAATAGACTGTGCTCCAAGACGGCAATAAACATTGTCGGTACCCCGTACAGGGAGGTGCATTGCTCGGCCTCGACCGAGGTCATGGCCATGAGCGGGCTGAATTCTTCCAGGATGACCAGGGTGCTGGCATGGCTAATAGCTGCCAGGACTCCAAGGACGCATCCGAAACAATGGAATAGCGGGACGGTAAGACAGACCCTGTCATTGGCCCTTAGAATTTGGTGTTCGCCTATCCAGAATCGGTTATTTCCTATGTTGTTATGGGTCAGCATGACCCCTTTTGGAAATCCGGTCGTCCCGGATGTATATTGCATATTGACCACATCATGGGCATCGAGTGATTTCTGTCGATTCAGGTATTCTGTATCTGAAACAAGATGTCCCAGGCCAACAAGTTCGGGGATGGAGTACATACCACGGTGTTTTTCCTGGCCCAAAAAGAAGACCCTTTTTAGGTAAGGGAATTTTTCGTTCCTGAGGTAGCCTCTGGGTTGGGTTTTCAGCTCTGGAACCAGTTCGTAGAGTATCTGGACATAGTCGGTGTCCCTGAAACCGTCAATGATAAAGATGTTTTCACTGTCGGATTGCCTGAGGATATATTCAAGTTCCGCCTTCTTGTAATTGGTGTTGACAGTCAATAAGATAGCCCCGATCTTGGCCGTGGCAAATTGTAGGGCCACCCAATGGGGTACATTTGTGGCCCAAATGGCTACTTTTTCTCCTTTTTCCACACCCAGGGCCATGAGTCCTTTGGCTAATTGGTCGACAACATTGCCGAATTCCTTATAGGTCAATCGATAGTCCCTGTCCACATAGACAACGGCATCATTGTCCGGATGGGCTTTAATGGATTCGTCAAGCATTTGACCAAGTGTGATCTCCCTTAAATTTGGTCTGTTCATGTCTCCCCCTTCTCGGATATGTGTCTGATCGTCATTTGGCTATTTTATTCAGGAAAATAAAGAATGGCGTAAATTTCGGCCGGCTCATTACCCAAACTTGAGACATAATGGGGAACAATGGAATTATAGTATATGCTGTCTCCGGTCTTTAGCCTGTAAGTTTCCTGACCATAGATGACCTCGATTTCTCCGGAAATGACAACTATGAATTCTTCTCCCTCATGAGAGGAAAGATTTTTGTCTTTGGCTGACTCCGGCATGACCTGAACGTAAAAAGGCTCCATATGGCGATCATTCTTGCCTTTGCCCAGGGAAAAGAAACGCAGGGAAACGGGTTTGTCTTTACCTTTTAACAGGCTAAGTTCCTCTTGCCTTTCCTCTTGCTTGACTATTAAAGGGTCTTTACTGACGTTGTCATCAATAAAGGTCCCAAGACGAGTGGCCAAGGCCCTTGAAATCTTGAGCAAAGGACCTAGAGAGGGGGTTATATTCTCTTCTTCCAGGGCTTCCAGGAAATCGGTGTCCAGATTGGTCCTGGAAGAAAGTTCTTCCAAGCTTACCTCTTTGAGCTCCCGCAACTTTTTGATTCTGGGTCCGATGTCTTTGCTGCTCATTAATGCCTCCTTGGTCAATAATTATAGTATAAATATCAGTATAGCCAATATTTTTTACGAGTTTAGGATATTCAATCGCTTCTCCCGTAACATCTGGTCATATTGGCCAATTGCCTTACCAGCGACCTGCCTGGGTATTCCAAACTGATCCTCCAACGCCAGTTACCGGAGGCTGTGCTCGGTAGATTCATCCTTGCAGAGGCCGGCAGTCCCAGTACATCCTGGATAGGAGTAATGGCATAATTGGCCACAGACATCATCCCCAGGCGCATTAGTTCCCACGGTACCTGATCAGGCTCGATTTTTCTACCCAGATAACGAAAAAGTCGCCGGACTGCTTCCGGGCTGGCCTCCTGCTCAAACCATCCCCTGACCGTGTTGGTATCATGGGTCCCGGTGTAGACGACACTATTTGCCTTAAAGGTATGGGGCAGAAATGGATGATAGGGATCGTCATGGTCAAAGGCAAAGATAAGGACTTTCATGTTAGGGATATCAAAGTCAGAGATGACTTCCCTGACATCGGCTGTAATCTCACCCAGGTCCTCGGCGATTATCGGTAAAAAAGGGAAGCGATGCTCAAGAGATCTCAAGAATTTGTAGACAGGGGCATTTACCCACCAACCGTTTACAGCTGTTTCTTCCTGAGCAGGGACCTCCCAAAAAGCCGAAAAGCCTCTGAAATGGTCGATACGAATCAGGTCAAAGATGTTAAAGTTGTGAGCCATCCTCTGGATCCACCAGGAAAAATTGTTTTCTTCCAGGGCCTGCCAATCATAGACAGGATTTCCCCAAAGCTGTCCGGTATCACTGAAATAATCAGGAGGGACCCCGGCGACTACCTTGGTCCTTCCCCGGGAATCGAGCTTGAAAAACTGGCTGTTTGACCAGACATCAACACTGTCGTAACTGACATATATAGGAAGATCACCAATAATTTGAACGTGTTTTTGGTTGCAGTATCTCTTGAGATCCATCCATTGCCGGTAAAAGATAAACTGAAGGAATTTATTGAAACTTATCTCAAAGGACAAACGGGACTGAGATTTATTGAGTGCCTGCGTCTCCCTCTTTCTGAGCGGTTCCGGCCATTCGCTCCAGCAAATCTGTTCTCCATAATCATCTTTCAGGGCCTGGAACAAGGCATAGTCATCGAGCCATACGGCATTTTGGCGGCAAAACTGATGAAATTCCAGCTGATTCTCTGATTGGAGGAAATTTTTGTAGGCCTTTTTAAAAAGATGATATTTGACTTCTAAGACCCGGTCAAAATCTATTCTGTCATCTAAAGGGTGCCTGAGGCCTGAGATGTCTTTTTCTGTCAGCAGGTCCTGAGAGCTGAGGGCCTCAGGGCTGATCAACAAAGGGTTGCCGGCAAAGGCCGAGACACTGCTGTATGGTGAATAATCAGCATATTTGCTGACCGGGTTCAAGGGCAGGATTTGCCAGAACCTTTGCCTGGCCTGGGCAAGAAAATCAACAAATTCATAGGCCTTTGGACCGAGGTCACCGATGCCAAAATCGGAAGGAAGGGAGGTAATGTGGAGTAAAAGCCCGCTGCCGCGCGTCTTCATGACTGTCCCGACTTATACCTATTAAGTAGACCGTTCACCCTAAGAAATTGAAAAGTTATAGTTCTTGATTCTTCGGTCGACGGTTCACGGTGTACAGTAAACATATTTAGACCGTTACTTTGATATCAGCAAGGCTGTAGGGAAATATTTTAGGGCATCACCTACATGTAGCTGATTGTTTTGAATTTGGACGGACTTATGGCTAAAGACATCATCCCAATCTTGGGGCATATTTTTGTCTATGATCAGGGATGTATCTTGCCAAATTTCCCTGCCAAGAGGGAATATTTCTGGCTTTGTCAGCTGGGCTGAAAAACGAGGTGCAACAATAATAGCTGATTTATTCCTTGAACTTCGAGTAAAGGCGATAATATGGTTTTTATAAGGACCTTTAATGGCTAGAGGAATATAGTGACCTTTCTGAAAAAGGTCAATCTCCTTTTGTCTTGTCTGCAGAGTCTGCCAGGTCTGGTATAGCTTGATATATCCATTGTAGTAGGAGTTCAGGAGCTCAGGCAGGAATTCAGGGGTATCCTTTTTCTCTTTGAGGTAATCCAGGCATCCTTGACGATACTGGAAGTCGACTAGACGTCTGTTGTCTGGATCAACCAGATGAAAGGCCCACATCTCTGTACCTTGATACATGTCTGGTACCCCTGGGGCTGTCAGACGGATTAGGTTCTGGGCCAAGGAATTTAAACACCCGTAAAAGGCTATTTTCCTTTGAAAAGCAATAAAACTGGAAAGGAATTGATTGTTTGAGGGTTCAAGAATGTTGGATAGAAAGGAACAGACAGACTGTTCATAGTTCACATTCGGTTTCTGCCAGTCAGAATTCGTTTTGGCTTCCCTAATGGCTTTTTGGGTGTATTCATGAAGCCTTGACAGCAATTCTTGTCTATTTTCCAAAAAAAATGGGAAAACCCCAAGCAGAATCTGGTAGAGAATATATTCATCTGTCTTGGATGGTGCGATTTGGTCTTGCAAAGTATGCTTGTAGGCCTTGTTGAATCTACGCCATTTTAGGACCATTTCCCGCCATTCTTCAGGTATTTCGGACAGGACATTTATTCTAGCCCGGAGATCCTCTCCATATTTTGTGTCATGGGTGGACAAGGTGCTCAGACTGTCAGGACGGTTAAGCGTCTTCTCGGACATAAAATTGTGGAATGATTTTAGGCTATGTCCAAAGCGCGGCGGGTTACTCCCAACCTCATTCAGGGAAATCAAACGGGGGAAGCTAAACAAAAAGGTATCTTCAAAACCTTTGGCCATGATTGGACCTGTCAGTTGCTGTAAGCGCAAGAGACAAACAAGCCATTGTTCCTTTAATCTTTCGCCAAGGCACGTTTTCTGACAGGTAAGATGTTTTTCCAGGCATTCTACAGGCCAGGTCAGATCTGGCTTGTAGTCGATAACCCTCTTAAAGGTCTGTTTCAAGATAGTCAGTTCAGATTCCGGCGGGGGCATTGAATCAATATAGGTCCTATAGACAGGGAAAAAAATAAAGACAAGACGGACAATCTCTTGGACTATTCTCATTGAAATATCACGGCCGTTTTTGGCTTTGCTAAGACAGGACCGGATAAGGCGGGCTAGATTATCGATCTCTGAGAGCAGTTCCTGGTCAAGGACCTTGGCCTTTTGTTGATTTAGGTGCTCTTCTGGTGAAAGATGGTTGAAATCGGTTAGCTCTTGGGTGATCTCATTAAATCGCTGTTCATTGTCTTGGCAGCAAAAGACCAGATTGACGTGATTGAGGAAGTCATAACCGGTTGTACCTTGAATCGGCCAGTTGAAATTCAAGGATTCATCAAGACCAAGGATCTTTTCTACCACTATAAAGGCCTTAGGGGCATTTTGCCGAAGTTGTTCCAGATAAAGCCCGGGTTGATAAAGACCGTCGAGATGATCGATACGTAGACCGGATAAGTAACCATGATTATAGAGATCCAGAATAAAGGAATGACTGATTTCAAAAACGTCTTTATCCTCCACTTTCAGGCAGATAAGGTCATTGATATTAAAAAAACGACGGTAATTGATTTCCTGACCGGCAGTTTGCCAAAAAGAGAGCTGGTAGTATTGGTCTTTTAGCAGGTAGTCCAGGGAGACAGGTTGTATATTGAGACAATCATTATTTATCGATTTGAGCCTTGTTTCAATCCATGACCTGAAGCTTTCTTCATTTTGCCAAAGGGACAAAAGAATTGCCTGGATCTGCCTAGACAGATCCTCTGTTTTAGGCAAAGGCAAAGTAGAGCTGGTCGAGATTCTGTTTAGGATAGCTTCAAGCTGTTCAAAAAGTGGCTCCTCTTTGTCAAAGGACATCTCTAGTTGTTTAAGATCGTGGCTGAGTATTTTCGGGTATGACCTTAAGTTCAAAGGGAACTTGAGGTCAAAATATTTGACGACAAAAACCCCCTGGTCAAAAACAATCCCCAGGTCCCCATGATTTAAGGCTTGACCATAAAAATGACCCAAAAAAGGGGCTATTAGCTTGCGATCCAGGTTGGGAGAAGGGTGACCCCAATCTATATCAAAGAAGCTCTTATATTTAGATTGCTGACCTTTTTCTAAGACATCGTAGATAAAGGGGTTGTCATAGGAATAGGCCATATGGTTGGGGACAATATCCTGCAGCCAGCCCATATTCAAAAATTTGCGCTTATCTTGCAGGGATTGAAAGTCAAACCATGTGCCCAGTTCAGGATTGATCTCTCGAAAATCAACAATGTCATAACCATGGTTGCTGCCGGGTCGGGCTTTGAATATAGGAGAGGCGTAGATATCGGATATGCCTAGATCATAGAGATATTCAAGGATCTGGTTGGCTTGCTGGAAACCGAATTCACCCGAGAACTGGAGACGGTAGGTAGATTGTGGTCTATGCATTATTATCTAAATCTATTGGCTATAAATTTGAATAAACATGGATTTGGGGTATTATTGGATCAAGCAACATAGACGTGCAGGTGTTCAGCCAACTTTCGGAAGTTTTCTAACCACTTACAACACGTTGCATCTCCTTGATCAGCCTTTTCAGATATAGATGGGTAGTGGGATTTGGACAAGGAGAACATGATATTTTGGGCCTTCCATAGATTTAAATGAAGATCAAAGGGTTGAAGTAGTTCAAGGCACTGTTCTATCTGTTCCAGGATCTCTGTGTTTTCAGGTTCTTTTTCCAGATCTTCCATAAGGGAAATAATACACCAACCGGCTTTGTATCCGATCTCTGTAGAGTGCAAGGGGATATCCCATTTTCTGGCCTCATTGAGGAGGCGTTCCAAGGTAGAGGCGTCAAGGGGAAGGGTCTCGAAGACACGGCAGATATCGGTATTGACAATTGTTTCGGCCGTTACTGCCAGTGTTCTCGGCATTGGGGCGTGCAGTTCGGTCAAAAAGTTCATGAAGGTATGTTGGTGTTCCAGAATTTGACGAAAGAGTGTTTCGATCTCTTCCACATCCGATTGGATGATTTCATTGATCACCTTTTGCTGCTCGTCCTTGAAGAGATGCCAAAGGGTATAGTTATGGGTCTCGAAGTGCTTGTCCATGACCCGAATGAGTTCCGGAATATCACCATGGGAAAAGACCGCGGTTATATCCTGCTGCATGTCTTCAAAGGCCTTGGTGTTCATATACTCCCGAATGCCGCAATTGGCATTGTGCCCGCCCAGATAAGCGGCGGCAAAACTGAGCAGGCTCTGATCCCATGTGATCTCAGAGACAATCCTTGTTCGACCGATGACCAGCTTCAGGTTGCCTGTTTCGTATTGTTCATAGATTTCATTGTCGACAGTATAACAATAAATCCGGATGTTCTCCAACTTTTCCTCAAAAAGTGAGGACAAAGCATAATGACTGCCGACAAATGGAAAGTCCAGGCTGGCTGGTTTGACAAGCTCGTGATAAACCTTTTTGCCGTCTTTGAATTTCTTGATATTGCTGGGGGCCTGTTCCAGGTGTTTGACAAATTCATCCTCCAGGCAGATATCAAAGAGGTCTTCAGCCAGTTGGATGCACCTGGCGGCATAACGCATGACCTGGGTGGTCTCTATGCCCGAGATCTCATCAAAGAACCAACCGCAGCTGGTGTACATCAACATGGAGTGGCGCTCCATCTCCAAGAGCTTGAGGATCTCCACCTTTTCCTCTGGGGAAAACTTCCGGGTGGCAAAAGAGGACAGAAAAGTCTCAACATGGTCATGACAGCGGTTCAGGAGGACATCGATATAATTGTCTCTCAAGGACCAGGGATTTTGAAAGTATTGTCCGGCTTTTTCTTCAAAAAGGGGGTTGATTGTCTGCCGGACTGTATCCATTGCTTGCCTAAGGGGTTTTCGCCAGGCTTGGGTCCATCCGGGATTCATGCCGCTGTTGCAACCACAATTGTTGCGCCACCTGTCAACACCATGGAAGCAGCTCCAGGAACTAGGTTCCACGATCTCCACTTCCCAGATTGGAGGGTGTTTTTCCAGATACTCTCCATAGATAGTAATACAAGCAATGTCGTGCTTCTCTATGTGATATAGGCCATAAGCCAGAGCCATATCACCTTGACGGTGATGGTGACCATAGGTTTCTCCATCAGTGGCAACGTGGACAATTTGTGGCCAGGTTCGTTCTTCGGAGTAAGCGTTACTAAATCTATCAGCTAAATCCTCGCCGCTTTGCAAAAGCCCGCCAAAGGCTATGTCCTGGGAGATAGGTCCATCATAGAAGAACAAGTTGATCGATTTGCCTGAGTCAAGGCGACAAAGATAAGGCCTTGTTGGGTCGATTTTCCCGCCGTTGACGTCTTGCCATTCTTCTTCCCCCAACAAACGAGTCCTCTTGGCCTGAGAAGGGGCCAGGATGGTAAAGACAATGCCCTGTTCAGCCAGGATCTCCAAGGTTTCACTGTCAACGGCTGTTTCAGGCAGCCACATGCCTTCCGGGAAACGCCTGAAGCGATGCTGAAAGTCTTTGATCCCCCAGATGACCTGGGTCCTTTTGTCCTCTTTGCTGGCCAGAGGCATGATCATGTGATTGTAAACCTGGGCCAGGGCGGAACCGTGCCCGGAAAATTGTTCCTGGCTCAGCTGATCGGCTCTCAAGATCTCCTGATAGATGTCAGGCTGGTGGCTCTCCATCCAGGACAAAAGGGTCGGGCCGAAATTGAAGCTGATCTTGGAATAGTTGTTGACAATATCTATGATCCGGCCTTCCTGGTCCAAAATCCTTGAGGCCGTGTTGGGGGCGTAACATTCGGCACAGATTCGTTCATTCCAGTCATGAAAGGGATGAGCCGATTCCTGGAGCTCGACTTCTTCCAGCCATGGGTTTTCCCGGGGAGGTTGATAAAAGTGGCCGTGAACGCAGATATAATGGTCTGTCATTTGGATTCCCTTTTTTCTTTGGAGTAGATGCAAATACTTTGTGGCGGCAGTCTGCAGATTTGACCGGTAGAGAAGGTCTCTGGAACAAGGGAGCCAGGACCATGCCATTGATTACTGGCGGAATCAAGGAGTATTTGCCACTGGCCGGTAAGTTTGTCCGGAGATATTTGGGCCTCTTGGTTGTCAAAGTTCATCAGAGTGAAGATTTCTGAATCAAGTCCTCGCCGATGGAGCAAGAGGGTCTTTTCTCTTTCCCTGACCTCTGTATGCAGTGACTCTTTGGACAAAATTCGCAGAGCAGGGGTGTATTGCCTCAGAAAGATGAGTTGCTTGTAAAAATCAAGTAGGAGCTTGTTTTGTCCCTGATCCCTCAGATGCCAGTTGAGTTGGCTATTGGTAAAAGTCTCCTTGGCCTTGGGATCAGGTAGATGGCCGTGCCAGTCAAAGGCCTGGAATTCTTTTTTGCGTCCCTCCCGGACTGCCTGGACCAGATCGGGATCGCCGTGATCGACAAAATAGAGAAAGGCGGCCTTATCCCCGTATTCTTCTCCCATAAAGATCAAAGGGACGAATGGGGAGGTGAACACAACACCGGCGGCCAGTTTCAGGGCTTCAAAGGAGACCAGGGAGGAAAGGCGCTCTCCGAGTTTCCGGTTACCGACCTGGTCGTGGTTTTGGGCATAGACGATATGTTGCCAGCCGGGGAGATGTCTGGAAGAACTACCGAACTTGCGTTTTCGGAAATGGGAGTACTGTCCGCTATAGACAAAGCCCTGTTCCAGGCTCCGGGCCAGGTCCGTCACCCGGCCGAAGTCTTGGTAGTATCCCGCCTTTTCCCGGGTAAGAAGGGCGTGCAGGGAGTGATGGAAATCGTCGGTCCACTGGGCATGGTGACCATAGTCTCGACTTTCTAGTGGTTGAATAATTTTGACGTCGTTCAAATCGCTTTCTGAAATCAGGTAAATGGTCTTCCCCCGGATCTGACTGGCCTTATCCAAAAGTATGGCCAGTTCCCGGAGAAAGGGCTCGGCGCTCATGTCCAGTATGCCGTGAACGGCGTCGAGACGAAAGCCGTCGATATGAAAGTTTTTGACCCAGTAAAGGGCATTGTCAAGGAAAAAGCGTCGGACATGGTCGCTGTATGCTCCGTCAAAGTTAAGGGCCGGACCCCAGGGGGTCTGGTAGTTCTTGTTGAAGTACGGACCAAAGTCATTGAGGTAATTACCTTCCGGACCAAGGTGATTGTAAACCACATCCAGAAAAACGTCTATGTCGAGGTTGTGGCAGGCATTGACAAGTCTTTTGAGGCCAAAAGGCCCGCCGTATGAGTTTTGGACAGCATAGGGGAAGACACCGTCATAGCCCCAGTTCCTGGTGCCTGGGAATTGGGACACCGGCATGAGGTTCAGGCTGGTGATGCCCATTGCCCGGAGATCATCAAGGCGGGGGATAATGGTCTCAAAGGTCCCTTCACTGGTGAAGGTCCCGGTATGGAGCTCATAGATGACCATATTGGATAGAAGTCTGGTTCGCCAATGCCGGTCCGTCCAGGAAAACTCGCTGTGATCAACAACCCTGGAAGGACCATGGACTCCGTTGGGCTGAAAATGTGAAGCCGGATCTGGTCTTTCAGTGGTATGGTTCAGAAGATATAAATATTCCGTCTCATGATGGATACAGTCCAAGGCTTTTGTCCAATAGCCCTGACTGTCCTGTTCCATAGGCAAGACCTTTTCTTCCGGATAGGTGAGTTTTAAGTCGATATTTTGGGCAAAGGGAGCCCAGACTTTGAATTGACAATTGTTTTGTCCTAGGTAGCTGGCACCAAGATCCATGTTTTACACCTTGCAGGATTGGTAACAGTTTAGCCGTGTTACAAATTTGATATTTTGAAAAAGGGCAATTCTTTGCACTCACGTTCTCAGGCTTAGAGTTTCTAAGCTTTTTTGATGGGGGCATACCTGCCCCCTCCCCACTCTTGGCCTTGGTGCTCTTGCTTGACTTAAATGATTGTTAAA
>Ga0102934_1002964_pt1 | contig 11666 bp, 9 predicted proteins | sample SalPonR2_A_D1_MG_FD_78175 | JGI IMG/M metagenome (GOLD analysis project Ga0102934, IMG submission 78175) | Salt pond soil microbial communities from South San Francisco under conditions of wetland restoration - Salt Pond MetaG R2_A_D1_MG | ecosystem: Environmental > Aquatic > Marine > Intertidal...
CTCCTGTACTACCAACAAAAAGATTCCAGATTCTTACTATTTCCCCGCCAGCCATTTGGCTTAAGGGAGTAGCGGTGGAAGTTCCATCAACTGTCCAGGTTGTCATAAGTACTGGATAAGAAGCAGTTAAAAAAGCCCTTCCTATTAAAGCCGGATTAAAGACATTATAACCGAGGCCTCCAAATACCTGTTTACCCAGACCTATACCTACTACACTACCCAAAAAGGCAGTCCATAATGGGATTGAGGGAGGCAGGGTTAATGCTAAAAGTAATCCGGTTAAAACTGCACTTCCATCGTTAATTACAATTTCTTTTTTTCTAACTTTTAAAAATATATACTCAGTTAATACAGCCCCTAAAATGCTTACAGCCACAATTAATAGAACTCTAAATCCGAAAAAATATGTAGCGGCTAAAACAGCAGGAATAAGAGCATATACAACTGTCCACATTATCTCTTCAACTGAGGTTGCATCTTTAATATGTGGATTTGGTGTTACAAGCAGTTGTTCATTATTCATAACTATCCTCCTTACTGTGATGATTTTTTCAATTTCATGTCTTCCATTTTCCCAATTCTAATGTAATCTAATAATGGTCTATCTGCTGGACATATATATGAACAGGAGCCACATTCAATACAACTTTGTACATTATATTCATCTAGTTCATCATATCTTTCATACTGTGATAAATCAGATAGTTTAAGTGGTAATAAATACATGGGACAGGAATCGACACATCTTGCACAACCAATACATGGTTTAGGATCGAACTTAGCCACACTATCTTTATGTAATACTATAATTCCAGAAGTACCTTTTACAGTAGGAACTTCAGTCGAATGCTGCGCTGAACCGGTCATTGGACCACCCAAAATAATTTTGGCAGGGTCTCCTTCAAATCCCCCGGCTTCTTCTATCAGATCTTTAATACGAGTCCCAATCCGATAGTAAAGATTACAGGGTTCCATGATACCCTCTCCGGTCACCGTAATAGTCCTTTCAATTAAGGGTTTCCCCTCATTAACCGCTTCAAATACGGCTACAGCTGTGGCAACATTGTTTACAATACAGCCTACATCTAAAGGTAAACCACCGGCAGGTACTTCTCTACCCAGAGCTGCTTTAATCAGCATTTTTTCTCCACCCTGCGGGTACTTTGTTTTAAATACTTCTATATCAATATTGTCTTCCTCTTCAACCGCTTTTTTCATATTCGATATTGCTCTCGGCTTATTATTTTCAATTCCGATGAAACCTTTCTCAACTCCGGCTGCCTTCATCATAAGCTTCATACCTTCTACTATATCTGATGAACGCTCAATCATCATCCTATTGTCTACATTTAAAAAAGGCTCACATTCAATACCATTTAATATGAAATATTCTACTTCTTTATCATCCGGCACCGCTAACTTAACATGGGTGGGAAACATAGCTCCCCCAAGGCCCACTATGCCGGCCTCCCTGACAACATGTCTAATATCTTCTGATGTTAAATCTTCAATAGCCTTATCGGGTTTTAAAGAGTCATCAACTTCATCTTCTTCATCTGCTTCAATGATAATTGATAAGGTCTTTTGACCGGAAGGTGTTCTTACATTTTCAATCGCCTTAACTTCACCTGAAACAGAAGCATGTACAGGTGCTGAAACAAATCCTTCCGCATCTCCAATCTTTTGTCCCCTTTTAACATGGTCACCCTTTTCTACTAAAGGTTCTAAAGGGGCACCAATATGTTGTTGTAAAGGTATTACTACTTCCTGGGGTCTTTTAGCATCCCGTAATGGTTTTTCTTTAGTTAATTCTTTATGATATTCAGGATGAATCCCCTGTTTGAATGTAAGTACACTCATTTTTTCACCTCTAATTTAGTATATATTTGCTTGTAAATAAACAACTACGTTAATTCTATAATATGTAAGTAAAATCTGCAAATTATTTTACAATAAAAGTATCATATCCTAATTCAATTAATTCTTCTTCAATCTGCTCCGTCGCTTCTCTCGATTCCTCACCTATAACTCTGACTTTGAAAGTAGACGCCTCTTTTATTATAACATTATATCCCTCGTCTTCAAGTTCCTTTTTAAAACTTTCCGCATTTGACCTTTGTGAAAAAGCACCTACCTGGATCTTATATACATTACTATAATTACCACTGGATACCTCTTCTGTTTGTTCGGTTTGTGCTGTTTCTGAAGTATTATCTTCTGTAGCCTCTTGTTGTTGGGATTCAGTCTCCGGTTCTGACTGTTCTGTAGACTGGTCTACTTCATTGGAACTTTCTTCTTGCTGGGCCTCCTGTTGAGACTCGTTTTCGGTTTGGGCTACTTGTTCAGGGCCACCTTTCATCCATCTAAATAGATTTAACCCCACTAAGTATCCAACAAAAACACATATGATTGCCATGACAATAATTACAAGTGTTAAAGACCTATTATTAGATTTTTTCTTTTTAGCCATCCTTTAAACCTCCCTCTATTAACAGGTGAGTAAAAAATCTTGCTTCTGCTACGGTATATAAAGAACCAGTTATACAAAATGTATCATCTTCATCCATTGTTTTATATGTCTGCTTCACAGCTTTTTGAATATTATTATAAACTTTATTTTTGAGATTGAGAGTATCAGCATAATTTTTTAATAAAGTCGGTTTTAAAGACCTTTCATTTTGATTTTTAGTAATTGATAGTTCCATTTTATGATCTAATGTATTAATTATATTAAACATCTCTTTGTAGTCTTTATCTTTTAATATGCTAATTAAAAAGAATAACTTCTTATCCTTCTTTATATTATCATCTATAAATTGTACTAATCTTTTCATACCATCTACATTATGAGCCCCGTCTAAAATAATATTGGGGTTTCTATTAATCATTTCTAAACGACCGGGCCATCTACACCGGTCTAAACCTTTATAAATTTTTTCTTTATTAATTTTATATCTAGCTGGAAGTAAATTTAAAGATCTTACTGCCAAAGCAGCATTTTTGACTTGGTGTTCCCCCAATATATTAAGTTTTATATCATCAAATGTTTCCCCATTATATCTTAAATTAAATGTCTGCTGTTTTAAATTCTTATCAATTAATTCATAATTGGCCGCCTTTTCCATTATAGTTAGTTTGGCTTTCATTTGGGCAGCAATTTTTTTAAAAACATCCAATGCTTCCTTATTTTCAGCTCCCGTGATAACAGGAACTCCCTTTTTTATTATACCTGCTTTTTCAAAGGCAATATCTTTAATCTCAGGCCCTAAAATATCAGCGTGTTCATAACTTATATTTGTTATGATACTTAAGAGGGGACTGCTAACAGCATTGGTAGCATCCAATCTCCCCCCCAGACCTACCTCTAAAATTCCAATATCTATCTCTTTTTTATAAAAATATTGAAAGGCTATCACTGTAATTATCTCAAAAAAGCTCGGCTCTTCAATTTTTATATCTTTAGCTGGATCAGCAAAGATATCTTTTAATTCAGAGACTATCTCTTTTAGTTCATTTGTTGTTATGGGAATCTCATTAACTTTAAATCTTTCATTAAAGTGGACCAACGGTGGTGAGATATAAGTACCGACCTTAAAGCCCGCTTCTTTGAAGATACTGGTTAAAATAGCAGCTGTTGAACCCTTTCCATTCGAACCTCCAATATGGATGTAATTTACTTTATCTTGCGGGTTATCTAAATAAGAAAGAAGTTTATTAACTCTTTCTAAGCCCGGTTGAAATCCACCTTTTTTGCCATACTTTTTAAATTGTAATAAAAACTCATAAGGATTCATATTACCATTCCTTTTCAACATTACTTTTTAAAAACTCCTTGAAGCTTAGTATACATTTATTATAAAATAAACTATAACAAAAAGGAGGTTAACCGGGTGAATAAAATACTAATAGTCTCATTAATATCTTTATTTTTAGCACAGTTTTTAAAAATATTTACTATTAAACCCTCTTCTTTTACCAACTTATTTGGTTCAGGTGGTTTCCCAAGTTCCCACTCCTCTTTTGTGGCGACTCTCTCTACCCTAATAGGTCTAAAACACGGCTTTAATTCTGATCTTTTTGCCATTGTCTTAATTTTTTCTTTAATAGTCACTTATGACGCGAGTGGAGTAAGAAGAGCTGTCGGAGAACAGGCCAATGTATTAAATAATTTAATCCAACACTTAAATGTAAAAAATATTGAACGCGATCCGGAAATACTAAAAGAAGACCTTAAAGAGTTAATCGGACATACTCCTTTAGAAGTTTTTGCAGGTGTGCTATTGGGAGTTTCAGTTGCTTTTATAAGTTATTATTACTTTTTTTAATAGTTCTTTTTTATATAATCTAATAGCTGTTCTCTTTTTTTAAAAACTCCCAAGGCCTGTTTTCCTTCTATATCTTCTAAAATCTCTCCCACTAATTTACCTTCTGCAATATTTAATACCTTTTTAATATCATTACCACTTATCAACTTCTCAGCAGTTCTTTTCTGCATTTCTGCTACCTTATTTAAAACTTTAAAAACCAATTCTTTTTCTTTTTTGTCTTTTTTTACATGAAAAAGGCTTAATAGTAGATATTTTGAAACTTTAATATCTATACTTTTTGAGAACAATTCTTCATACAATAATATATCATTATTAAGATAAGATTTATAGTCTCTTAGTAAATTTTTTATAAAATGAAGATGATCTATTACTAGATCTATGCCCTGTTTATTAAAAGTATAGTTAATTAATCTATCTTCCAGTTGTTTTAAAGTAACTTTATTTTTTAAAATCAAAAACATGAAAAATAGGATAAGGTTAAATAAATAACTCTCTATTTTTATATTTTCTAAGTATCTATTTTTTTTAACAAAATGTAGCTGTTTTAATAATTTTTTTCTTATTTTGCGATCTTTTTTTAAATCTACCCCAAAGAGGACTTTCAAAATATTACTTTCTAATAGTAATTTAATCCTGGCAGGCTTTAAATAGTTTGAATACAATTGATATAGTTCCTCTTTTATTCTCTCATTGGCTGGTTTTAATGTTATATTAATATTTTCTTTTATTATTTCATAAGTTTTTTCTTCTATTAGAAAGTCTAAATTATTGGAAAATCTAAAAGCCCTTAAAATCCGCAGGGGGTCTTCCTTTATAGAATCCTCGCTTACCATCCTTATTATCTTATTTTCAAGATCACTTCTTCCCTCAAAAGGATCGATTATATCCTTACTATCCATAAAAATTTTCTCATTTTTATAACTTACATCTCTTAAATCTAATGCCATCGAATTAATAGTAAAATCCCTGCAGCCAAGATCTTGATAAAGATCCTGACCTACAGGGGTTGTAAAATCAATAAATTTGTTATCATCAGTTACAATTCTATAGATACTGCGTTTTTTATCTAAAACAATCAACTTGCGATCTGTTTCATTAGTAAACCGATCTATAATATTTTCAAAATCTGACATAACAATTAAATCAATATCTTTTATTTCTTTATTTAATAAATAGTCTCTTACTGCTCCACCCACTATATATATTTTGTTAACTCCTGTAATATATTTTAGTAAAGAAAGATATTTCATTAATTTTCACCTATCTTAATCAATTAATCTTTTTATTATTTTATCTGCATCAAATCCAAAGTGGGCTGCTACTTCCTTGCCAGGCGCACTTGCTCCAAACTCTTCTTGGCTGATCACGGTATCATCTTGATCTAAGAATCTATACCAGCCGCTGCCAATACCTGCTTCTATAACAACTTTTTTATCCTTAGGATTACCCATTAATTCTTTAATATAGGCTCTGTCTTGTGATTCTAAGATACTGCGTTCTGGCACAGAGACTATCCTGGATTCAATATCTTTCTCTTTTAATTTATCTGCAATCTTTTGGGCAAGAGAGACTTCACTGCCGCTTGCTATAAAGGTAAACCTATAATCTCCCTTACCTTTTCTAACTAAATAACCGCCTTTTTCAAAGTTTTTAATACCATTTTCTTTGGCTATTTTAGGTAAGCTCTGTCTTGTTAAGACCAGGGCAGTCGGTCCATCGGTTCTTTTAACTGCCTTAAGCCAAGCTTCTTTTGTTTCCTCAGCATCAGCCGGACGATAAACCTGAAGATGCGGGATCGCTCTTAACGCCTCTAGCTGTTCTACCGGTTGATGAGTCGGACCATCTTCCCCTATATAGATCGAATCATGGGTAAAGACGTAAATAACGGGTTGTTTCATTAAAGCTGCAAGCCTAATAGCCGGCCTCATATAGTCTGAAAATACGAGGAATGTGGCAGCAAATGGTCTTACACCCTTATGGAGTGCCATTCCATTTACTACTCCACCCATGGCATGTTCCCTTACGCCGAAACGAAAATTACGGCCGGAATGAGAATTAGGTTGAAACTCTTCATACTTATCTAGATAAGTCTTATTAGAGGGAGCTAAATCAGCTGAACCTCCAATTAAATAATCCAATCTATCGGCGATTGTTCTTAAAGTAGCTCCAGAAGCTTTACGGGTAGCAATGGGTGTATCAATATCTAAATTATGAACTATATCTTCCAGGTCTTCTTTAACTTCTAGATTATAAGCTTTCTTCCATTCTTTATAGAGTTTGGGATACTTTTCTTTCCACTCAGCAAATTTATAATCCCAGGCTTCTTTTCTTTCCTCTAAAATCTCTTTTCTCTCAGAAAAATAGTCTTTCACATTATCTGAGACATAGAATTCCTTATCAGTTGGTAGACCAAAAAATTCTTTTAAACCTTTAATATCTTCTTCCCCTAAAGGTGCTCCATGGGCTTCGGCTGAATCCTGTTTATTAGGGGCCCCATAAGCAATATGGGTTTTGGCTGCAATCAAAGTAGGCTTAGTCGGTTCAGCTTTTGCTTTCATTAAAGCCTTTCTCATTTCATTTATATCATGTCCATTGACATCTTCGATTACATGCCAGTTATAGGCCTTAAACCTGTCCGGGACTGATTCCGTAAATGTGATATCAGTCGACCCTTCTATTGAAATATCGTTATCATCATAGATTGCAATTAATTTACCTAAGCCAAGATGACCGGCCAGGGAAGCAGCTTCTGAACTAATACCTTCCATCATACAGCCGTCTCCCATTATGGTATAAGTATAATGGTCAACTATATCTAAATCACCTTTATTAAATTTAGATGCTAAATGCCTTTCTGCTATAGCCATCCCGACTGCATTGGCAAAACCCTGACCTAAAGGTCCGGTTGTAGTTTCTACACCCTCGGTTTCTGAGTATTCGGGGTGACCGGGGGTCTTTGATTCCAACTGTCTAAAATTCTTTAACTCTTCTAAACTCAAATCATAACCACTTAAGTGTAAAAGAGAATATAACAACATTGAACCATGACCAGCCGACAAAACAAAACGATCCCTATCAGGCCAATTTGGACTTGCAGGATCGTGTTTTAAAACTTCACCATAAAGTAATGATCCTATTTCAGCACAACCGACCGGCATACCGGGGTGTCCTGAATTTGCTTTCTCAACTGCATCAACAGACAAACCTCTTACTATATTGGCAACTTCTTTAAGCACATTAAAACCTCCTGTTGTATTAGTCTATTAATTATTATAATATTCAGAGGGTTAAATTTCATAGCTTTTACCGGTAATCGGTAAATTTAAATTTGCTAAAACCCTTTCTATTAAAACACCCTCTCTTTCTGGAAAATCATAGCCATAAGTGGTCCTCACGGCCATTGAAATAAACTGTACAGCTCTATCAATAGCCATAGGCAAGCTGTCTCCCGAAAGTATACTACCAACCAATATACTGGTGAATAAATCACCGGTGCCTGGAAAGTTAGCTGGGATATAATCACAGTCTACTTTCCAGTAACGATCTTCCTTTTTTTGATACGCCAATACCGAAGTTTTTTCTTTACTTTTATAACCTGGTACACTGGTGATAACTACCATATCTGGTCCAAAAGAAGAAAGATCTCTTAACCATTCTTTTGCTTTTTCATCGCTGTTTATACCGTTCTTATCTTTTTTTAGTAAAAACTTTGCTTCCGTAATATTAGGAGTAATAAGGTCCGCTTTTTTGACTAATTTTCTCATGTTATTGACCATTTTTGGACCAAAAGTGTCATACGTCTCTCCATTATCCCCTAATACTGGGTCTATAATAACATATTGTTCGTCTCTTTTAAATCTTTTAATGAAATCAATAACAATTTCTATCTGGTGAACAGAACCTAAAAAACCACTGTATATCGCATCAAAATCTATAGCTAGAGATTCCCAGTGGTTTATATAATCGGGTAATTCTTCCGTTAAATCAATAAATTTATAGTCTTTAAAGCCACCGGTATGAGTTGACAAGACAGCGGTGGGAAGTGGGCAGGGTTGAATTCCCATTGTAGCCAGTACTTCAATTACTGTGGTTAATGAACCTCTCCCATACCCTGATATATCATGTATAGCCGCTACTTTCGGGACTGGATTTTTCATCTTCTTCCTCCTTACTAGCCTATCGTACTACCACTTTCTATATTTTTATTATCAAAGTCTTTTTCCCTTGTATAAGACATAACTCTACAGTTTCGGCCGATCTGAACATTATTAGGGATAACGGCTCTTTTAGCAATGATATTTAATCCATTGAAGAGTAAATCAGGCTTTTCTTCATTTGGTGTTAAATCATCACCAAATCCAATATGGCAGTTCTCTCCTATATCAACTTCTTTATCAATAATACATTTATCAACTATTGTGTTTTTTCTAATCCGTGTGTCATTAAAGATGATTGAATTTCTTACTACTACATTTTCTTCAATATAGACACCGGGGGATATTACAGAATTCTCTACAATACCGTTGATAATAGCACCGTTTGATAAGAGGCTATTTTTTGATTTGCTATTGGGGCCGAACTTTACAGGTGGTTTTTCGACACTTTTTGTATGGACCTTCCAGTCTTCATCATAAAGATTTAATTCTGGAATAGATTCGGTCAAAGATAAATTGGTCTCCCAAAAGGACTTTAAAGTCCCCACATCTCTCCAATAACCTTCATACTCATAGGCATAAACTTCATTATTTTTAATCATCGGTGGAATAACATGGTGGCCAAAATCAGACTTTTCAGCACTACAGTATTTATTAAGAGCCTTAATTAAAGCATCTTTAGTAAAAACATAGATCCCCATGGAAGCCAAGTTGTTTGGGGGATTTTCGGGCTTTTCTAAAAAATCAGTGATCTTACCAGTCTTATCGGTATCTAAAATACCGAACCTACTGGCATCTTCCTGGGGTACTCTTTGGGCAGCAATCGATAAATCCGCATTACGATCTATATGGTCTTCTACCATTTTATCATAATTCATCTTGTATAAATGATCTCCTGATAATATTAAAACATACTCGGGGTCTTGACTCCTTAAATAACTCATATTTTGATATATAGCATGGGCGGTCCCTTTATACCAGCCACCTTCTTTACCGGTATAAGGTTGAAGGATAGTAATACCTCCATATTTACGGTCTAAGTCCCATGGTTTACCAATTCCGATATGATCATTGAGAGAAAGCGGTAAATACTGAGTAAGGACTCCTACATTATATATACCCGAATTTACACAGTTACTTAATACAAAATCAATTAGTCGATACTTGCCTGCAAAAGGGACACTCGGTTTTGCCCTATGTTCAGATAGTATGTCTAATCTACTGCCCCTTCCACCTGCAAGTATTAAAGCAAGTGTTTTCAATTTAATCCCCCCTGGATTGTGTTATATAAATGTTATTTACTTTTTACTCCTTATAATTTTATATTTTCTACAATAAACCCTTAAATCCTTTATTCAATAAACTAAAATATAGTTAGCATAACTTAATAAAATTAATTAAAATTATTAAATATATAAATATTTTTATTTAAATTTTTAATTATTTTCTTGACAATATTAAATTTTTTAAGTATAATTATTATAGAAATTAATTAATGGAGGTATAAAAGTGGAAAAAACTAATTTAAAACTTTTAAAAAACAAAGATTTCATATTATTATTTTTAGGAGGTTTTATTTCCCGCATAGGTAATGGAATTCATTATATTGCCCTAGTCTGGTTTGTATTAGATATAACAGGCAGTGGTTCTGCTACCGGCCTGATATTACTTTTATCTACTTTACCCGGTGTAATAATTGGACCATTCAGCGGAGTTATCGCTGATAAATTTGATAGAAAAAAATTAATAGTATATATGGATATACTGAGAGGTCTCGTGGTACTCTGGCTTGGTTACACCGTTTACATAGGAACAGCTAACTTTTTCCACATCGGTTTAGCAACAGTTTTAATAGCAGTCTGTACCTCCTTTTTTAATCCAGCTGTTACCGCTTCAATTCCTAATATCGTGGATGACGAGTTATTACAAAAAGCTAATTCGCTTAACCATTTCAGCATTAATTTTACTCAGATAATTGGAGCTGCAGTGGGTGGTATATTAATTGCAATCTTTGGAATTGCCGGTGTCTTTTTTATAAATGGTATTTCATTTTTGCTTTCAGCTTTCTCAGAAATCTTTATTAATATTCCGGAAGTAAAAATTGAAGAAGAAATAGAAAAAGCCCCTACAATTATAAATGAAATCAAGTTTGGATTTAACTTCTTGTGGCAGAAAAAGGAACTTGTATCACTTTTTACAGTAGCATTATTTTTAAATTTCATCTCAACCGGGTTGATAGTTCTAGGTCTACCCTTTGTTTATAAAGAACTATTGGGAGTAAACAGTCAACTATATGGATATGCCCAATCTATCTTCCCGGCCGGTGCTGTTATTGGTTCAATAATTTTAAGTCAGATCCCTGAAATTAGAAATTATTTTAAGGTACTCTTCTATTCCCTCAGCTCGCAGAGCATGCTGATGATAATAGTAGCGGTTCCTCTATTACCATACTTTTTAGCCAACGCATCTGTAATGACAATTTATTATTCTTTAATGTTAATCTTATTTGTTGTTGGAATTTTAAATGCAGTAGTCAATGTACCGATAAGTATCTTGTTACAAAGATTAATACCGGACAATTTAAGGGGAAGAATTACTGGACTACTCTCAACCATGTCACAGGCTTTAGTACCCATTTCATTGGCCCTAACAGGCTACTTACTTGATCTAGTGCCTGTTTATACATTATTTTTAGGAGCGGGTATAGCTTCTTTAGGTCTCTCCTTGTATATCGCTAAAATACCCGCTATGCAGAAATTAAATTACAAAGAGGAAAAGGTGGAGCCCAATATGGAGGTTTCTACAAATACACTTGATGCATAAAAACATTCTGCATGAAGAATAGGGCAATGTAGGCAATTATTAAGGCCATTAAGGGAGTTAAGATCCAGCCTAACCCTATTTTACCCAACAGCTTATAATTTACGTTTCTCCCTCCTTTTGCCAGTCCAATACCCATCACAGCTCCGACAACAGCTTGTGACCCTGATACAGGCACAAGGGGTAGGGGCGGCAATCCAAGGGATAATAAGATAGATCTCAGACCCTCTGAGGCAAAAATGAATAAGACGGTAGAACTTGACAGAACTACTATCAGTGAGGCCACCGGGGATATTTTAAAAATACTCTTCCCAACGGTGGTCATTACTCTTTTAGAATAGGTAAATACACCGACCGAAATAGA
>Ga0102934_1002968_pt1 | contig 11658 bp, 9 predicted proteins | sample SalPonR2_A_D1_MG_FD_78175 | JGI IMG/M metagenome (GOLD analysis project Ga0102934, IMG submission 78175) | Salt pond soil microbial communities from South San Francisco under conditions of wetland restoration - Salt Pond MetaG R2_A_D1_MG | ecosystem: Environmental > Aquatic > Marine > Intertidal...
CGAATAAACCAAATCCTTTATAATTATCGGTAAAATAAATACAATTTGTCCAATCTAGGTAATCCAACATAATCAAATCATCTCTAAAACAGTTTTGAATCAAATGCGGATTAGGGCTATCATTCCGTTCGACTATCTCTAATCCATAACTCCAATCAGCAATGAACAAATAATCTTTATTCATACAACAATCAATGGCTTCTCTGGGAGTTACATAATTATTTACTAAAGTAATTTCACTTGGATTTGAATTATCATAGATTCCTACACCATATAAAGGATCAGAAGCAAATAAAAGTGAATCCTTAACAAATAAATTCTGAGGTTTTCCTGGACTGTATCTATCTGCAACAAGTGTTGGTTGTTGTATATTTGAGATATCATAACTGTAAAAATGGCACCAATCTCCAAGTATATAAATATGATCATCAAGGTAAGCAATGGAAATGGGGTCAGAAAAATCTTCTACAAACACACTCTCCAAACTTATTTCTTGAGGTATAGAAATATCTATCATATATACCCCATTCTCAGTAAGAGCATAAACAGTATTATTATTTAAAGTTAAATCTGCAATTTCAGGAGTATCTAAGCTATCTATAACTACTGGATCTTGAGGAGATGATGTATCTAAAACAAAAAAACCTTGTTCCGAACCCAAATAGATGTAAGGTTCTTCTGGTTTGAGGGAATTAATTGCAAGATCAAAGTTCTTTTCTGTAAATATGATATTATTAGGATTACTAATATTGCCAATTTTCAAGTTTCCGGAATCATCTGAAATATAGATAAATGTATCAATAATACAAATTTCTTTAGGGTTCTGGAAACCACCATATTCTCCAATAATTTGGGGATTCATAATATCTTCGACATTTATTACAAAGAGGGGATCATACGAACTTTCATCTGTTCCGATCAAAAGAGTATTATCTTTTTTAGCAATAAAGCTTGTAAAATAATATAAATTCTTTTCTGAGACTTTATGGTAAACTGCTGTTAGTTGAATGGTAACAATAAAAAATAAAATCAAAAACAATATAAACACCCTAGTTTTCATTGTTTACCTCCCATTCTTCTTGATAAATACCATCATTTAAAACTATTAACTAAGTATTTTATGCAATATAGACTTTTTTTAAATGCTAGAAAAGTCAGATAACATTACATTTTTTCTTCCACTTTATTTTTATTTTTAGAATTGTGAAAACATATAATTAATCTGTCAAGAAAAAATTAAATCAGTATTAAATAGATAAACAAATTCCTTTTTCAATTTAAATCATTTTAACATAAAACATACATTATAATTTTATATCCCATAAAATCTCACTGATATCTCGTCGATTTTTTCGCCCTCGTATAATGGTTTTACAAAATTTATGGTGACAAAATATCCTGCTGTTTTTTTGGGCTCCACCTCTGCCATAATCATTTTGGAACCCAATTGCAGATTCCCCTGATAAAGTCTAACTATTACTCTACGCTTTATTTTAAATGATGCTCTATTTCTAACCTCAAAGGAAACTCGAGCAAACGATTTTGCCTGCTGCTCCAGCTCTATATTTTCAACAATGAGATACTCATCCAGCTGCTTGCTGCAATGTCTGGTCAAAAATAAACCAAAAATTGCACCCAGAAACATCAATACCCAGATTATGGTGGGAACTTTTTCCCTCTTGCTCTTTCTAAACTTAGGCTTTTTTGTACGAAACATCTATTGATTTCCTATTATTTTAATTAGTGTTAAAACATATAATCCATCATAATAAATCAAGTTTTATGGGAATTAATAAAAAAACACAATCCAAAAAGATTGACGAAATAGTAAGGGAATTAGATTTTTAGAAAAAATTATTGCAAGGAATTATTATGCAGCTACAGGAAAAATTTATAAAAACAGCCAAAGATTACTCAAGCAAAATAGCTATCTATGATTCAGCTATGGATAAAGAAATAACTTACGGCAAACTTCTTATAGCATCATTGATGCTGGCAAAAAAATATTCTAAATACAAAGGGGAACATCTAGGTATTATGATACCAAACTCCATTGCTTCAGCTGCTTCCATTCTGGCAACTTTGATGGCTGGTAAAGTACCGGTCATGATAAATTATTCCACAGGAGCTAGTGAAAACTGTCGCTATGCTCAGGAAAAATGTAGCTTCAAAAATATCATTACAAGTAAAAAATTGCTGGAAAAATTAGAAGCAGAATTTGTAGAAGGCATGGTTTATATTGAGGATATATTTGAAAAAATTAACTTAAAACATAAATTATTTTCTGCTGTCAAGTCAAAATTACCCACATTCTTACTAAAAAATTTTGTTCACACCGGCAACGAAGACGAAAGTTGTGTTATTTTATTCACTAGTGGTAGTGAAAAAGATCCCAAAGCTGTAGAGCTTACACACAAAAATATAATGCACAATATTGAAACAGTACCAAACAGATTTCACTTTACACCCAAAGATGTTTTTCTAAGCAATTTACCATTCTTTCACGTTTTTGGACTTACTACCACTCTCTGGATACCTCTTCTGGGAGCAAATACAATTATAACCCAGCCCAATCCCCTCAAATTTAGAGAAGCCTGTAAGTTGATCCGTAACAGGAAAGTGACCATAATGATCGGTACGCCATCTTTCTTCTATGGTTATTTAAAGAAATCCGAACCAGGAGATTTCGAAACTGTGCGCATCGCTGTTACAGGTGCAGATAAATTACATGATATAGTAAGAAACGGCTATCACGATGAACATGAGGTGGAAATATACGAAGGTTATGGTGCTACGGAAACCAGCCCTGTTATTTCTGTAAATCCTCCTGACAAAAACAAACCCGGCAGCATTGGTCCACCACTGGATGGTGTGCAGGTGAAAATACAGGAACTAAAAACAGGAAAAACCTTACCCCCAAACAAACAGGGAAAGATAATGGTAAAAGGTGACTTGGTAATGAAGGGATACTACGGCGATATCGAGGAAACAAGTCTGCATATAAATAATGGTTGGTATGATACAGGTGATATGGGCATGCTTGACGAAGACGGCTATCTGTGGCATAAAGGTAGATTACGCAGATTCGTGAAGGTAGGAGGCGAAATGGTTTCCCTTGTAAGAGTAGAATCAGAACTAGAAAAATTACTTCCTAATGGCGCAGTTTGTTGTATTGTAGACGTTCCCAATCCTACTAAGGGGGCAGATATCGTGGCAGCGGTTACGACTACTGAGATAGACAAGAAAAAAATTCTAAAAAAACTACGCAAAAGATTACCTAAGATAGCAGTCCCCAAAGCATTTCATGTAATTGAAGACATCCCCATGATGGGCACAGGAAAAGTTAATTTTCGTGAAGTAGAAACAATTTGTAGAGATTTAGAAGATAATAAATAAAAAAATGGAGTGTTAATGTCCCTTTTTAATAAGAAAAAATCTAAGCAGGAAAAGCCCGAAAAGAAGAAATCCGTAATTAGAGAATGGATTGAAGCAATAATCTTTGCCGGTATTGCTGCTATAATTATCAGAACTTTTGTTATACAAACTTTTATGATCCCCTCAGGTTCTATGAAACCCACCTTTCTTCCCGGGGATTTTCTTATTGCTAATAAGTACATATTTCATTTCCGTGAACCCAAAAGATTTGAATCAATAATATTTAAATACCCCGGTGACCCTTATCATCCTCAACCACGTGATCGCTACGCTAAAATTATACGACCAATTTACTGGGACAAGAAAAATTTTCTGCCAAAATACTACAAACGACGTGATTATATCAAAAGAATAATCGGTATGCCGGGTGATACATTGCAAATTATAGATAAAAATGTTTACATAAACGGTGACTATATCGACGAGGACTATGTCCAGCATGTGGATTACCGAATAATTCCGCGAGATGAAGGACACCTGTATCTGGGCTCCAAATTCATGGGAAGTAGAGATAATTATGGACCAGTCGTAGTGCCCGAAAATCAATATTTTGTTATGGGTGATAATCGGGACAATAGTAGTGATTCACGCTATTGGGGCTTTCTCGACAGAGAGATGATTCAGGGAATTCCAATTATACTTTATATGTCCTGGGACGGTAACGATAATAAAATCCGCTGGAACAGGATATTAAAGATAGAATAACTAATTGTCAGTGCAAAAAAAGCTAGCACTCTATCTGCATTTCCCCTTCTGTACAAAAAAATGCAATTATTGTAATTTTTATTCTATCCCCTACAATGCTGATCTCGTTCATAAGTACTGCTACGGGTTGCGTCAGGAAATAATTAATTTTCCCTACAAAAATGATTACAAGGTTATTACAATCTACTTAGGAGGAGGATCGCCCTCTTTAATTCCCTTTCATGAATTGGTAAGTACAATAAATCTAATTCGCGAAAAATTTTGTCTTGATAAGAAAGTAGAATTTACTCTGGAAGCAAACCCAATTCATGTTTCAGAAAGCAAAGCAGAAAACTGGAAAATAACTGGAGTAAACCGTATAAGCATGGGAGCTCAATCTTTTAATAATGAAGAACTTAGCAAATTAGGGAGATTACATTCGAGTGCAGAAATCGGTATTGCTGCTAACAAAATCAAGGAAATCTGTTGCAATAACATTTCTCTGGATTTGATGTATGGCATTCCGGGACAAACCATGAAATCCTGGCTTAATTCTTTGCAGAAAGCTATAAAATTGTCCCCTAAACACATTTCCTCGTATTGCTTGAAATTAGAAAAAGAAACATTCTTAGCAGAAAACAAAGTCAAGTACAATTTTCCCGATGAAGAGCTAGAAAGAAAAATGTATTACAAAATGATATCTGAACTCCAAAAGAATGATTATGAACAATATGAGATCTCTAACTTTAGCAAAAAATCGTATTACTCCAGACATAATACTCATATTTGGGAGGGGGGTGAATATGTTGGTCTGGGAGCTGCGGCACACTCATTTTATAAAATGCAAAGAATTAAAAATAAGCCTGATATAAAATCATATCTGAATAAAGTGAAAGAAACAAACAGTGGTATAGATAAAAAAAGAAAAATTTCTGCTCAAGAATTCATGGTAGATAAAATTATGTTAAGATTAAGGCTGAATAGAGGCATTTCTCTGCCAAAATTTCATGATGAGTTCGGGATAGATTTATTAGATAAATTTGATGAGCAAATTAATAAATTTCTGAAAAATAATTATTTAACAATTGAGGATGAAAGATTAAAATTTACTAGTAAAGCATTGTTCATTTCAAATTCGATTTTATCAGAATTTATATAGAAAAGGTAAATATGAATAAAAAAATTTTATTAATACTAATTTTGGGATTAGTTTTTTTTAGTGCTCATTTGGGAGCAGAAATATTAATACCCATGGACATGGCACAGACCGATCATTTAAAAGCTTATGGTATAACCTACAAAGCCTTGGAGAACGGTCTTAATTGTAAATGGCTTTTGAATTATCGCGGAGGTTCATTTTTAATTCCGGATAGCCCTCAAATTAAAGAATTATGCAAAATCAGGGGTGTTTATTACCAAGAGGTATCAGCCCAAGAGATAATACAAATTAATCAGGAAATTGAAAACGCCAACATGGATATAGTTTATCTGGAAAAAGCACCGGAAATTGCCATTTATACACTACCGGAGAAAATGTCAGACAAAACCAAAGGATTTGCAGGTGAACCATGGGACGATGCAGTAACACTGGCTTTAACTTATGCAGATATACCTTATGATAAAGTGTATGACAGAGATGTACTTAGCGGGAAGCTTGAGAAATATGATTGGCTCCATCTACATCACGAAGATTTTACAGGTCAATATGGAAAATTTTATGCTGCCTTTAGAAATACACAGTGGTATCAGGCAATAAAACAATTTGAACAGAATCTTGCAAATCAACTGGGATTTGAGAAGGTCTGGCAACTAAAACATGCAACAACCGAGATGATTGCTGAATATGTAAGAAATGGTGGGTTTGTTTTTGCTATGTGCGCAGCTACAGATACCTATGATATTGCTCTAGCAGCACACGGCGTTGATATCTGCAAATCTCCTTTCGATGGTGATCCCATGGATCCCAAGGCAGAACAGAAACTTGATTTTGAACGCACATTTGCTTTTAAAGATTTTTCTCTGGTAAAAAATCCATTTGAGTACGAATTTTCAAGTATTGATGCCAGTAATTATGCACAGATAAGAGGACCCGAAGCTGATTATTTTACTTTATTTGAATTTTCTGCCAAGTATGATCCAGTTCCTACTATGCTCACACAATGCCATGTGAATGTAGTTAATGGATTTTTGGGTCAGACTACCTCATACAAAAAGAAATTTCTTAAAGAAAGTGTAATAATCCTAGGTGAAGTAGAAGGAGCTGAGGAAGTTAAATATATTCATGGAAACATAGGTAGAGGTACTTTTACCTTTCTGGGAGGTCATGATCCCGAAGATTATCAGCATAAAATTGGAGACCCCCCTACAAGGTTAGAACTTTATAAAAATTCACCGGGTTATCGCTTGATCCTTAATAATATATTATTTCCTGCTGCTAAAAAGAAGAAATTAAAAACATAAATCTTCATCAAGCAACTTTCTCTCTTTTTCGTTTAAGGTAGGAATAAATAAATTTATAAGAATAGAAAACTCCGCTTCCTATTATTATTCCCACTAAAGTTCCACCTAGAACGTCAGAAGGATAATGAACTCCCACATAAATTCGTGAAAATCCTATAATACACGCAAAACCAAAGAAATATACTGCTTTATCCTTATAAAAATAATAAAAAACAGTTGCTATACCAAACATGTTGGCAGCATGATTAGAAGGAAAAGAGAAGGAGGATTTATGCCCCATCAAAAAGTTTCCTCCTGCGATTAAAACTTCGGGATTACAGGGACGTAAGCGCCCCACCAGGGGTTTGATAATTCTATAAGATATGGCATCCGTCAAAGCAAAAGAAATTAATCCGAGTAAAATAATGAGTAGTGCTTTCTTTTTTTCAAAATAAATAAAAACAGCAATTCCAAGAATACCAGGTATAATCCAGTTTTCAGGCTCGGTAATTATCGGAAAAATAAAATCAAATACGGGATTTGCTATCTTGTCGTTAAAAAACAGAAATATTGATTTGTCTAGGTTGTATAAGAAATGAATCACAAATGTTATTTTTATCCGAGCTTATAATGTTTGCGAACGTGCTTTGTAATATCCCAGGTGCAGTCAACACCCGCTTCAATTTCTACATAGTCTCCGGCTGTAACAGTTACTTCTTCTCCGGATTTAGTAACTATATGTGCTTCACCCTCCAAAAAATAAAAACTTTCTTTCTCATCATAACTCCAGGGAAATTCCGAAACTTCTTTTTCCCAGATGGGCCATGATTTTATACTCAGCTTTTCTATTTGTTCATCTGATAAATTTTTAGTTACTTTAATATCCATACTTATCCTCCATCTATTCACTTTCATTTTTTTCTTTCGATAGTTTAATATTAAGAGGTTTGCTGGTATCAAGATGAGCATCAATTTGAGGAAAGGCGATAACAATTCCATTCTCTCTAAAAATTTTATCGATTGCAAATCTCAAATCACTAAGTAATATCCTCACATTTATGGCTTTTTGTAAGTTTACCCAGATGAGAACTTTAAATACAAGTGCGCTATCGGCAAACTCGGAAAATAGAACTATAGGTTTGGGATTATCTACCACATCTTCGTTACTATCCACAACCTGGTGTAAAAGATCTCTTACTTTTTCTACAGGCGAGCCATAAGCTACTCCCACTGTTAATTCTCTGCGAACAACTTTATCTGTTAATGTCCAATTTATCACGGAATTTTCCAGCAGTTTACTATTTGGAAGTAGCATTCTAAGATTAGAAAATGTTTTGATGATCGTTGAACGAGCTCCAATATGTTCTATGGTTCCGGCATTTCCTTCTACTTCAATAATATCTCCTACTTTAAGTTGTCTTTCTGTCATCAAAAACACTCCGCTTATGAAATTGTTCATCAAATTTTTACTACCAAAACCAATACCTATAGCAAGTGTTCCACCAATAATTGTGAAAATTGTTAATGGTATCCCGACTATGGAAAGCACAAATAATACAAGAACTATCAATAAAATATATTTACTAACAGACTCGACAATAGCTCCTTGACTAATATCAAATTTAAATCTTCTCTCAAAAAATATTTTGATCTTTTTGGAGAAATATTTTGCAAGTTTAAAGCCGATAAACAAAATAATTAATCCTATAAGCAGGTTTCCCAGACTTACACCCTCACCCTGAATAGAAAATATTCTCGCCATCCATATATCACCAAAAAACTTTAGATCAAAGCCAATAATATTTAAGCCAAAAACAAAAATTAAAACTTCAAAAATTATCTTTATCACAGTTCTAATGCTTTTCTGGGAATGGGCATCTTCAATTTTAGTAAGTAATCTCTCATAAATAAGTTTTCTCAATAAATATTTTACTACTAATCTTGCGATTAAAATAAATAGTATGCCCAAAACCAGCTTCCCCAGATAAATGGTAATGAATTCAGTGGAGAGTAAGCTTATGTTGTAATAAGGTTCTATTGCCCTAAAAATTTCATTAAAAAATTCACTAATAGTCTGCAGCATAAATCTCCTTAAATTTTTTAAAAACTGAAGTATGTATTGCTTATCAGTTTAGCCAATTTATGTCAAGCATTATGGTTTTTAGAAATTATGATAAAGAGAAATAAAATTATTAACTCTGAGGTTATATATAAATTTTTTGACACAATTCCTCAGAATTAATACCAATCGTATCCATATTGCTGTTTTACAATTACCGGGGCTGATACCTGCAGATGAAAACAGACCAGAAGACAAATAAAATATTTATTATTTATCGGAGGAAATTATGTTATTTGCTTCTTGTGACACACAGGATTCAAAAAAACGCTTTATAAAATCACTTTTAACATTTAAAAAAACTCTAATTCTTCTTATTTTTATTTTATGTTTTTCTCCAGCTTTTACTTCTAACATTAACATACCATCAGATTATACCACGATTCAGGCAGGGATAGATGCAGCAAATAATGGAGATACGATCCTCGTTCAACCCGGAACATATGTAGAAGCTATAAATTTTATTGGTAAAAACATTACAATAACCTCATTAGTATCTACTACTGGTGATACATCCTATATTTCTCAGACTATCATTGATGCGAACCAAACAAGTACAGCCGCTACTTTTAACAATAGTGAGGATACCACTGCCTGTTTAAATGGTTTGACTGTTCAAAACGGGATGGCAACTTATGGAGGTGGTATAAACTGTGATGGTGCTAAACCTACATTATCCAATTTAATCGTCAAAGATAACAGCACAGACGGATGCGGAGGTGGAATTTACTGCTCTAATTCTGATCCAATTATTAAAAATTCAATAATTTCATCGAACTCCTCCGATTGGATGGGTGCTGGTATTTATTTAACAAATTCCGATCCGCAATTAGAAAATCTTATTATAAAAAATAATACGGATAATGGAGGTGGAGCCGGAGGAATTGATTGCTATGCATCGTCGCCCAATATAAGAAATATAACTATCCGCAATAATTACGGCGACTATTGCGCTGGTGGATTAGACTTCTCCTATTATTCAAATCCTTATTTGGAGAATGTAAACGTTATAAATAACGTATCTGGACATAACATAGGTGGTATTTTATGCTCGGAATATTCAAACCCAATAATTGTTAACTCAATTGTAGCCTATAACAAAGGTAGTTCTATTAGCGGCAATGGTATTGGGGCTAATTATTATGCTGATCCTCAAGTTAGATATTCAAACTTCTATGCCAATCAGACAGCAAACTTTGATGGTGACTTTATTAATGACTCTTTAGGTGTAAATGTTACAGTTAATGCTAATGGTGATAGCTGTGACGCCTTTTGTAATATTCAAATGGATCCCTGCTTTGTTGATACAGCTAATGGAAATTATCAGATAACAAAAGACTCTCCCTGTATAGATGCTGGTGACCCAAATACAAATTTAGATCCTGATTACACTGTTGCAGATATTGGTAGATATAATTATCTTCACCTCTTCACTGCTTATCCTCACGAACTAAGTTATGATACAATTCAAATGGAAAATGATTCTACCTCCTCTTTCATTCTAACCAATACATCAGATAATCTTATTACGATAAATAGTGTAAATACCTTCAATCCAGTTTTTTATACTAATTGGAGCGGAGAGAATATACCGGCAAACTCCAATCTGATCCTGGATGTAACTTTCGATCCTGACACAACGGGGAGTCAAAACGGAGTATTAACGGTGGAAAATAGTTACGAAAACAAATTCATTCCTCTATCCGGTAACGCAGCAGGTGCATATATCTCCCCTGATAAATATTCTCTAAATTTTGGTGCTGTGGAACCGGGATATCCTGATACAATGCAATTGAAATTATCGAACAAGGGTAATATTGCGTTAAATATTTCAGATATCCAGGATTCACCTGAAAATTATTTTAATTTTATGACGATAACTGATAGTACCATTGAGCAGGGAGATACAGATACTATGTACGTAGAATTTGACCCTCCGGTCCAAGGGGAATTTACTGATACGTTGATAATAACTTCGAACGCTTACAATCAAGAAATCTTGAATATTGCCCTAATTGGAGAAGGCGGAATGGTCCCTGCTCCTGTAGAAAACCTGTTAATTGATGTAGAGGGAACAGATGCAAACTTGTCATGGGATGCAGTTACTGCTACAGAAAATGGTAACCCAGTCAATGTGAATTATTATTTGATCTATTATTGTGGTACTCCGGATTCTGTTTTTTACTTTCACGGATATACCCCTGATACCACATATACTCACAGCGGTGTGGCACAAATGAGTGGTAGTATGTATTATAGAGTCACAGCTTTTACAGGGAGCTTTAAGACATTGAAAAGTGTGATAAGTCAATATCCCGGATTCGAATTTGGAAGGTTAAATAAATATATTGAAAATATTGGAAAAAGGGGAGTTGAGAATCGTTAGCGCAAAATTATAATTGATTTAGGACTATTTTCCTCACTGCTTCCTGAACCGGCATAATGGTAGCTTTTAAAAGACTTTTGATATGGTTTATGTGTTCGGTAAAAGGCTCACCAGTTTTTTCATTCATAAAAAACTTCTTGAATTCAAGAGACAAAATACAGCATTTTTGGGGAAATTTATTAGCAATTTGATAAGGAAAGTTCCCACCGGGAAAAATACTGTTTTCAACCACATGTAATTCTTTACCCGGAAAATCGAACTCTTTCATTATTTTTATTATTCTTTTTATTGCAGGCAACCAGCGAGTCCTATCAATTTTTCCCGTGCCAACTATTATATCCGGAAAATTTTTATTCACATCATACTGATCTCTTCGGTAATTAAAACTGTGCAAATCATATATTACAGAATATCCGTGTCTTTTGTGAACTTTCTCCAGCAATTCGCAAATTTCATCATAAAAATTATCGTATAATTCCAGAGCTCGATTAATAATATTTTTTTCAGGTTTATTCTTCCATATCTCTAACCCCCAGGCATCTTCGGGGTTTCGATAAACTGCTCTTTTTCTTTTCCTGTTCAAATCCACCTCGAA
>Ga0102934_1002971_pt1 | contig 11656 bp, 8 predicted proteins | sample SalPonR2_A_D1_MG_FD_78175 | JGI IMG/M metagenome (GOLD analysis project Ga0102934, IMG submission 78175) | Salt pond soil microbial communities from South San Francisco under conditions of wetland restoration - Salt Pond MetaG R2_A_D1_MG | ecosystem: Environmental > Aquatic > Marine > Intertidal...
CGCGCCAATGACGGCTTCAAAATATTTGCCGCGTCCATAGAGCCTTCTGTAGCTCCCGCACCGACTAACGTGTGAATTTCATCAATAAAGAGGATGAGTTCTCCGTCTGAATCCATCACCTCTTTAACCACCGCTTTCAGTCGCTCTTCAAACTCACCGCGAAATTTTGTTCCGGCCACCAGGGCTCCCATATCAAGAGCTACAATCTGCTTTGTCTTCAAACCCTCGGGCACATCACCGCGTACAATTCTCAAGGCAAGCCCTTCAGCTATTGCCGTTTTACCCACGCCGGGCTCTCCGATCAATACCGGGTTGTTTTTGGTTCGCCGTGACAAGATTTGCATCACCCGACGAATCTCCTGATCCCGTCCGATCACGGGATCCAGCTTATTCTTCTCTGCCATTTCATTCAGGTTCATGGCATATTTTTTCAATGCCTGATACCTGCTCTCCGCATTGGGATCATCCACGGTTTGGCTGCCCCTTACATCTTTTAAAATCTGCAGGACCTGATCTTTTTTCACTCCTTGATCTTTCAGAAGTGTACTTGTTTCGGAGGAAGTAACAATCATAGCAAGCAAAATATGCTCAGAACTAATGTACTCATCACCCAAATCAGTCGCTTCAGTTTGGGCTTTATCAAAAAGTGCTTTTGTATTATTTGACAGGTATTGGCCTGATACAGATGCTCCCTTCACAACCGGGAACGACTTCATTTTTTTCTGAATCTGCTCAAGAAGCGATGAGACATTTACTCCGATCTTTTTCAAAATCTGGATCGTTACATTTTCAGAGTCACTTAGCAGCGCTTTCAAAACATGCGCCGGTTCAACAGCCTGGTGGTTCTCATTCTGAGCCAACTCAAGTGCCGCTTGAACAGCCTCCTGGGCTTTTATCGTAAATTTATTGAAATTCATCTATGCTCCTGTTTAAACTTTCTTTTACCCATTACAGAAGCTAAAATCGTACCTGCAATTTAGAACCTGTCGGAATTGCAGTTTAAGCTCTAACAGCAAGCTTAAAACATCGTTTTAAGTGTTGCGTGGCAGAATTCCTTTGGTCAGTTCTGCCTCAATTACATTTAAAAAAAGAAACCGCCTGCCATTATCGAATAGATAACAACAGACGGTTTAATCTTCACCCAATTAAAAATGTTTACCGGCTTAACTACTTCTGTGTTGAAGTGAACTGCCCGGCGTGATCAACATTTCTTAAATATTCAAAAATCCTCGCTTGGTCCATGTGATCCAATTCGGCAATCAGGTTTTCTGAATCCGGAAATCTTTCCCGGTTTTGGTAAAAGTAGATCACCAAATTAGCTTTTGATGAAATCGACTCAGATGTAGTTACCTCTGCTATTTGTTCTGCCTTGCCCACCACTTTGACTGAATGGAATCCGGGATAGACAATTTTATAATTTAACATGTTAAAAAGAGTGGATTCAATAACGCCGTTCACATCAGAGGAGAGTCCGTAGAAAAGACTCTGCTCCAACCTTTCAGACCGTTCTTCGCTCAGATTATTTTGAGAGATTGCTTCAGCAGTTATTGTTAAAGAAAAAACAACCACACTAATTATGGATAGTATATATTTAATTTTAAACATCGTATTGATTGATTTATGCTTACTTGAATGATTGGCTCACAATATATCTTCAAGTCTGTATATCAATCAATTTTTCAAAACATTGTCACCAACAATATAATTGGCATTTTTATGACACTATTGCATGAAAGCGTTTTTAATTACCTTCTTTATTCTTTCTCCATAAAAAGACCTAAAAAAATGATTAATTATTAATAATAGAAAAGCCCTTACATTTTCTATTATTTTAAGAAGCGCTTCTATTAATAAACTTCAATTTCTGACAATTAAACATGCCTGAAAGCTGTTATTAGTTAATGTAAAGCGCTTCTAAAATTTGAGGATTGACCTTTTGACAAATTTTAAAAATTGTATATTCCACGTTTTTGAGAGTAAATCGGCATTTTGTGGTCTATTCGATAACCTGTAGCTTATAAAAAAGCCGTTTAATTAGAACTTAACCTTAGAAGAATGCACGTTGAATTCAATGAAGTAATGGTCGAACTCTCTAACGGCAATATTGCTGACCAGCCTGATTGTGATGCGATTGTAAACGCTGCAAATGCTGAACTGAAAATTGGCGGAGGTGTTGCCGGTGCCATTCACAGTGTAGGGGACCCTGAATTAGAAGAATTGACAAGACCTTTGGCTCCAATCAAGCCTGGCGAAGCAGTTATAACAGAAGCTCCAAACCTGCCAAATAAGTATGTGATTCACTGTTTAGGACCGGTTTATGGAAAGGACAAACCGGAAGACCAATTACTTTCGAACTGCTATCGAAATTCATTGATACTGGCAGAAGAGAACGGAATTGAATCGATCGTGTTTCCGGCAATATCTACAGGTGCGTTCGGATACCCGAAGAAAGAAGCTGCACAAATCGCATTTAACACCGTAAAAAAAACATCGGCAGAACTAAACAACGTTAAATATATTCGATTTGTGCTTTTCAGTGCAGCAGATTACAATCTGCATCTAAGTGTTTTAAAAGAGTATTGATAATACACTATTCAGCACCATAAATATCATTTAAAACACCTGCCGTGCGAATACCGGCCTGCAGTAAACGTTTAAAGATTAAATCTCTGTTCTGATATCGATACTCATATCCAACTCTCATGTCATCGGGCAGCTCATATACAGTATCGCGATAGTTTACAGATTCATAAGCCCAGTCCCGAACGGTTGAGTTCTGCCACTCTTCTACCTGCTCTTCGGTAGCAGTATCAATTTCCCAGGCAAGCTCTGAGTAACTCATCTGAAGGGAATTAATGATATCACTGTCCCAAAGTCTGTGCAGATTTGAGTTTTCGCCCATCCACTGAAGACGCACCTCATTTCCACCTACATCCTCACCGTTACCTACATGTAAGGGTTGATGAATATCGCCAATCATGTGGATAACAAGCCTGAGTTTATCTTTTTCTTCCTTTTCTGTGAGGTCGCCACTTTTTAGTTCGTCAATTAATGTTTCAAGTGCCCAGATGATATCACCATCCTCCTCTTGTTCAGTCTCCTCATAGGTTTTTCCTTCTGGAATTGTTGCCCAGTGCCAGGTCCGGGTATAATCATATTCACTGTCCGAGCGGATATCGTCCATCCAAACGGCAGATAAAGACAATGAGCGGTCTCCTAAAATTTCATAAACGCGGTCCCGGGCTTCTTCGTTAAGATATACGTCCGCAATTTCTCCGGTCACATAATGCCCGATTTGTCCCCATTTTTGATGCTCTTGATGTTCAATGTTTCCAGTATTAAAAAAAAGTGCGGCAGCTAAAATCAAAAATCCTTTCATGTCTCAACGAACTATTAAATTTATTTTTATTAAAGGTACAATCTTTTACCTGAACAGTCTATCCATTCCGATATTTATTCAGACCGTATTTCTGACAATTTCTTATACAGTTCTTTCTCCTTTGAAGTCAATTTATCAGGAAGCTGTAGAGAAACTTTCACGTAGTAGTTTCCTCTCTTTTCCGTGTTCTTAAACTCCGGTACTCCCCGGCCGGACAAACGGAACATTTTCCCATTCTGAGTGCCCTCCGGAATATTAAGCTTTACTTTTCCTTCCAAAGTTTCAACCGTCAGAGAACCGCCCAATGCTGCTTTATGTACAGGCAGATCTGTCGTTTGAATGATGTCTTTTCCTTTTCTCTCAAATCCTTCAGGTTCATTGATTTTAATTTTCAGGTAAAGATCACCTTTTCGCCCTCCGGCACCCGGCTGGCCTTTTCCTTTTAACTTGAGCCGTTTGCCATCTTCAATTCCTGCCGGAATTTTCACCTTCATTTTTTCATTGCCCACACGAAGGTGTTTTTCGGCACCGGTTAACACATCTTTCAAATCAACCTGAACAACAGCTTCTGAATCTGAAACTGTCTTAGCTGCTCGTCGTCGCCCCCCGGTTGTATAACTTTGTCTGCCTTGCGCACCTCCAAATGGATCACCGCCATTTTCGAATTGTCCCCCTCCGAACAGTGTCTCAAAAAAGCTGGAAAAAGGACTGCCTCCGCCTGCGGACTGCTGACCACCACCAAAAATATCATCCATGTTGATATTTACGCGTTGACGACCTCCGCCACCGCCTCTCCGCCCGGCATACTGCTGCCAGTTAAAATCGTCTGCACTGGCACCGGCTTGCTCGTACCTTTTCCAGTCAGATCCAACTTTATCATAGAGTTTTCTTTTCTCAGGGTCTTTTAACACCTCATAGGCTTCCCCGATCTCCTTGAATTTTTGTTCAGCTTTTTTATTTCCCGGATTCTTGTCGGGATGAAATTTCGCCGCCATCTTTCGATACTTCTTCTTGATCTCATCTTGCGAAGCATCCCGGGGAACATCTAATGTTTTATAGTAATCTTTGTATTCCATAGCTGTGTTATACTTTACTTTGCTTTTAATGTTTGCAAAAGTAGTGCCATGCCCCTCTTAAATTGTTGTATTGACAGTAAACCTGACGGAATGGAGGTTTAACAGGTAGAAGGTTCATAACTGGTAAAACGGGTCGCTGACCCGTTGAGAGTATCTTTAATTCAATAACAGTATGGAGGTATACACTCCTCACGGCTTACGCTGTACTCCCTTCGAGGGGAGGCTCTATTAAATTATCTAACTGATAACTAAACCCAATAAAAAAAGCCTCTGCCTGAAATCAATCAGACAGAGGCTTAACCTCAATCATTGCCTATTACAATGTTTAGAGCTCGAAAGCCACAAAAATATTTCTTCCCTGTCGGTTAACCCGAAGCAATGCTACCTCAGTACCTTCATCAATCAAGGTTTGAACGGCTCCGTAGAACTCCTCCGGCTGAGTAACCGAAGCACCGGCTACCTGAGAAATAACATCGCCTCTTCGTAGACCTTGTGAATATGCACTGCTTGCTTCGCTAATTTCACTAACCACTACTCCAAATGCCTGAGATTGTAAATTCAACTGTCGGCGAATGGAATCTGTTAGTTCATCAACCGCAAAACCTAGACTTTCACGGAGATCCTCACGATCTGAAGTGCTCATTTCGGCGGCAACCTCTTCCGTATCCAGCTCACCAAGTTCAACTGTAAACGTCTCCGTTTCACCATCTCTGAAAACCTCAATCTCTACTTCTGTTCCGGGTGCTGAGTTGGCAATAGTTATACGAAAATCGTAGAAATCACGAACAATGTTACCATTCAATCGAACTACAACGTCGCCTTCCTGAAGTCCTGCTTCTGCAGCAGGTCCATCTTCAACAATGTCTCCAATCACAAATCCTCGAGGATTATTCATTCCCAAAGCTCGGGCCATGGTTCGATCAACTTCTCCACCGAGCGATATACCTAGATAACCGCGCGCAACGCGTCCGTCTGTAATCAGTGATTCCATAACGCTTTGGGCCATATTTATCGGAATTGCAAAACCAAGCCCCTGGTTACCACCACTGCGGCTGGCAATAGCTGTATTGATACCAATCAACTCTCCATCAACATTAATGAGCGGTCCGCCGGAGTTACCGGGGTTAATTGCCGCATCTGTTTGAATATAATTTTCAAATTGATTCAGGCCCAGTCTTGAACGGCCACTGGCACTAACTATACCCATAGAAACCGAGTGCGCAAACTGATTTCCAAGAGGACTCCCAATTGCAAATACCATCTCACCGGCTCTCAGATCATCACTGTTGCCCAGCGGAATTGCCTTCAGATCGTCATGATCAATTTTCAACACCGCAATATCACTGGCCGGATCTGCTCCTATAATTTCTGCATCCAGTTCAGCACCATCAAAAAGAGTAATTTTAATTTCATCGGCATTATCTATCACATGATTGTTTGTGATGATATATCCTTCCTCAGATACGATCACTCCTGACCCAAGACCCTGACGTTGAAACTCTCTTTCTCGATCCAATCGAGGATCATCAAAAAAGAAGGAAAATGGAGACTGCTGTCTTTGGCGAACCGTTTGGGTAGTGTTAATAGTAACCACAGTTGGATTGGCCTGATCAGCGATTTCAACAATAGCGTTGTTAAAATCCCTCAGAGTCCCTACCCGCTGGGTATCTGCAGTCTGTGTTGATTCATTATACATTGGCAGTTCGGATTTTGTAGAACCCGAATCGGATTCATTTGCAAAATTCAGCCCGATAAAGAAAAACGCCACAGCTACTGCAGCTATTACACTTTTTGTTATTCTATCCATAAATGTCGACTCATTTTATTTGAATTCTATCAGCAGATATTTCTTTCTGCCTCGCCCTATTTCGGACGGTATTTAAAAGCATTTTCAGTTTCTACTAATTCGATGACCGCCGGTTCCTTGTTCCTGTAAAGGAATCGTACGAACACTAGAGATTTAAACTTTCGAAAATCCCAGTTTATTGCCCAAAAAAATGCCGGAGACACTTGTCAAAGGATCTCCGGCGCTAACTAACCTGCTCTCTTAGGGGACATATGAGAACAGCTCTTACTACTAACTTCTTATTTGATGCTAATCTGTTTTTTCATCTTCTCTTCGCTCTTATCGATGGTGATGTTCAAGATTCCATCTTGGTATGATGCATTGATACTGTCATCATTCACATCATCCGGGAGCTGAAAAGTTCGGGTAAAAGTACCGTAGTGGCTTTCCACTCTGTGGTATGTTTTACCTTCTTCCTCTTTTTCAAATTTTCGCTCTCCGCTGATGGTCAGCCGACCTTTTTCAAGATCAATCTGAATATCATCTTTCTTCATTCCCGGAAGAGTTACATCTATAACGTACATCTTCTCGGTTTCTGATATATCAATTTTAGGAGCAAACGAATTTTGTCTATTTGCGACTGCATCATTGAAAAATTCATCCATAATATCTGAAAAACGCTGTCCGAACACATCCGTTCCGGGTTTTGAATATCTAACGAGTGCCATAATGACCTCCGATTTTAAGTTTTTGTTTAAAAGTTTTATTCAATTATTCACTGTTATGTGTTGCAATACAAATGCCAACAATAGTTTTACTGCCATGCTTGTCACGTCTGGCAGAGTTTTTATGAAGTTGTTTCAGATCGGATTATTTGGCTGTGACCGGCTGTCATTGTGATTAGACAGTCTGACTTGACTCACTGCTATTCTGTCTGCTCGAATTTTTTGTTCATTTTCTGGAATAAATAGGCAGCTCTCGTTTTTGCCTGTTGCAGGCTTACAGCCTGCTTATTGATTTATTGGTTGGTTGACTTGGGGCGGTGCCCCAAGCTGGATTGTTCCTGGCTTTCAGCCATTTGGTTTAATGAAACCGTTTGCCGCTTGCAATCCTACTCAGGATATGAATGTATCCTTTCCACTATACATCTTGTTCAACTTATAAAATTATACCTTTATTTCTTTTCGTGTAATTTCCACTGCCACTCAGAGTTTGGATTGATAAAGGCTACAAGCCTTTCAAAGCCCAGCCCGGGGCAACGCCCCGGTTATCAATCCGACACCAAGTTGGGCAGGCTGAAGGTCTGCAACAGGGAGAACCCTATTTAAAAAATTTCTGTAAGCCAAAGCAAATTTAAGGTTCATATAGGTAGGTATTTCTACATCATATAAACAATATGGAACACTTGCTATGAGTCAATCTCTATCCAAACTATACATACACCTGACATTTTCAACGAAAGCACGAATGCCCATGATCGATAAAAGTATTCAGGACGATTTACACTCATATTTAGCAGGAACCTTCAAAAGCATGGAAAGCCCGGCTCTTATCATCAACTCCGTTCCCGATCATATTCATGCTTTGTTTCGAATGTCTAAGAATGTGAGCCTGGCAAAAATTATAGAGCAGCTTAAGAAAAGTTCTTCGAAATGGATGAAGGAAAACACTGGCAATAAATCTTTTTATTGGCAAACAGGTTACGGAGCTTTTTCAGTTAGCAGTTCGAAAATCAAGACAACTACTCGGTATATCGCCCGTCAAGAAGAACATTATCAACATCTGAGTTATCGGGAGGAAATAGAAAGATTCATTCAAAAATATGATGTGGTTGAGTATAATCCGGACTATTTCTGGAAAGAATAGGTAGGCTAGAGTTTTGCCTGTTGCAGGCTTACAGTCTGCTTATTGATTTGTTCGTTTATTAGTTGACTTGGGGCGGCGCCCCTAGCTGGATTGTTTTAGGATGAAAGCCTTTTATATTTTTGTGAACTGATTATCTTGGACCAAACACAGGCAATGACGGTCCATCAATCATAAACTTTCATAATCGAACATGTTCAGCTTCCGATTTTTAGCCTTCACCATTACCCTGTCTGTCTTCTGCGGGCTGATTTCCGTCACAGCCCAAGAGTCGGAATCATTCCGCTACGAGATAACGGATGATCAATTCCGGGTTGAGCTGGACCGCGGAGTTTATGAGATCTCATTCTACTCCCCTGAAGTTGCTGAGGTTATATTTTACGAAAATGATCAATCTGAATATCCGCCATCACATGCGGTTGTGATGGATCAGAAATTCTCTTCATTTAGTGTAGATGACACAGGCAATCATGTTGCACTGTTAACCGAAGGACTCCAAATATTCATTAAAAGGCCATCGGGACAGATTTCTTTTTATTACGGAGGTAAAAAGCTGATCGAAGAACGGAATGGATTTCAATCTTCAGAAGACGGCTTTAATGTAGACTTCAATATCTCTGAAACGGAAATCCTGATGGGAGGCGGTGCACGAGCTCTTGGAATGGATCGGAGGGGAAACCGGCTGCAGCTCTACAACAGGGCACACTACGGCTATGAAACCCGTTCCGAACTGATGAACTACACTATTCCTATGGTTCTTTCATCCAATATGTACGCCATACATTTTGATAATCCTACTATCGGTTGGCTGGATCTGGATAGTCAGCACAACAACACCCTCTCATTTGAAGCAATATCCGGACGTCAAAGCTACCAGATTATTGCCGGTGAGCACTGGGAAGAAATTGTTGAAAGTTATACGCACCTTACCGGATTTCAGCCTCTTCCTCCACGCTGGGCTTTTGGCAATTTCTCAAGCCGATTTGGTTACCATTCACAGGATGAAGTTCTATCCACCATTGATACATTCAGAACAGAAGATGTACCGGTTGACGCCGTCATTCTGGACCTCTATTGGTTTGGCAAAGATGTAAAAGGCACAATGGGTAACCTTGCGTTCGATCGCGACTCATTTCCCGAACCGGAACAGATGATCGACCGGCTCGAAGAACAGGGAGTTAAAACGGTTCTCATTACAGAACCATTTGTCCTCACTACCTCCGATCGATGGGAAGAGGCCGTAGAAATGAATGTGCTCGCCAAAGACTCACTGGGAAATCCCGCTACATACGACTTTTTCTTTGGCAACACCGGACTAATCGATGTTTTTAAACCGGAAGCAAGTAACTGGTTTTGGGATATTTATCAGGATTTGATTGAGATGGGCGTCCACGGGTGGTGGGGGGACCTGGGTGAACCCGAAGTTCATCCGGAACATCTCATACATCATACCGGAACTGCTAATGAAGTTCACAATATTTACGGTCACGAATGGGCTAAGCTTGTTCACGAAGGATATAGAAGAAACTACCCGGATGTTCGTCCTTTCAACTTAATGCGCGCCGGGTACTCCGGGTCGCAACGGTTTGGACTAATTCCATGGTCGGGCGATGTAAACCGAACCTGGGGCGGACTACAATCGCAGCCTGAAATTTCCCTGCAAATGGGCCTACAGGGGCTCGCTTATATGCACTCCGATCTGGGTGGATTTGCCGGAGATCTAGTGGATGATGAAAAATATGTTAGATGGCTGCAGTACGGAGTGTTTCAGCCAATTTACAGACCACACGCTCAAGAGGAGGTACCATCCGAACCCATACTCAGAAGCGAGGAAGCGCTCGACCTCTCACGGGAAGCGATAGAACTTCGATATCGTCTGATTCCCTATATCTATACATTGGCATTTAAAAATTCCCAAACCGGCATACCGCTGATGCGCCCGCTCTTTTTTGAGGAGCCGGATAATCACGAAATCTATAAAGTGGCCGGGAGCTATCTGTTTGGGAACGACATGCTAATTTCGCCGATCATGGAACCGGGAAAGAAAGAGCAAAGGGTTTGGTTTCCGGAAACGTCGAATTGGTTTGATTTCTATACGGGTGAGAAGTATCGCGGTGGAGAACAATATTTTGTTAAAACTAATGACGAATCGATCCCAACGTTTATTCGGGGCGGAGCCATTATTCCAACGGCAGAATTGGTTCAGTCACTGGATAACTATTCCATCAATGAGCTAAACCTTACCCTTTTCCACGATAGCTCTGTGCCTTACTACAAAACCTCCATTTATCATGATGACGGATTGACCTACGATGCCCATAAAAAGAAAATGTATGAACAGCTTCACATCAGCTCGTCAAACCGAGACGGTAAATCTGTCATCCGTTTTATGAAGGAGATTGGGCAACGATTTGAAACAGAGATTGAATCCATCAATCTGACCATTCGTAATATGGGAAAATCTGTGGAAAGTATTCAATTTGATGGAAATCCAGTCGAGTTTCACTTTCGCAATAATACTATAGAGGTCGAAAATCTTAAATTATCATCAACCCAACACGAACTCCTCATTCAGTGGAAGTAACGGAATTACTCTGTTTCCTGACCAAAATCATAGATCTCAGGAAGTTCAAACAACTCTCTGAAAGCAAAGAAGAAGCCGGAGTAGGATTTAGCCGGACGTAAACGGCGGCCCGTTCCGGGGCCTTCCACGGCTTCCCCGAAAATATTCCACTTCGTACCCTCTTGATCAACCATCACAACCGGTAACTGATCCTGAACAGCTTCAAATTCCAAATCCACACCGTCTGTGAACATCTTGTAAGCGATAGCAAAACTGTATCCGCTGCTGCCAATAATAACAAACTCCTCTCCCTCAATGCTGTCATGGACAACTTCAATTCCTGAATCGAACTTGCTTACTTCGTAAAGGCGCACGGTTGACTGCTCATCCAGATCCTCATCGATAAACACACCATGTACTCTTGCCTTATCGGGTAGTCTTACATCGGTTTTATGAATGAGAGGGAATACGATGATACCATCCGTCGTATTGTATTCTCTACCATATGCGTAAGAGTTATACTCTCTTACATGTCCTGTAGAAGTATTCATTACTTTAGAATCGGGATACAATTTTTTCCAGGTTTCCCATGTAGTATCCAATACATTTAGCGGGTTGATGCTCGCGCCCAAGTGCTCTCCATTGATCGCCCGAAGCCTCATTTGAGACCACAAAGTCTCTGTTCTTCTGTCGTAGGCAATCAGATTATTTCTAAAAATTAGACCGGATGTCCCAAAACTTGGCCCTTGCTGTGGATTCCAGGCGATTCCTGTTGCCGTTAGCGGACAGTATGTAATGGTGATTTGGCTGTCATCATTTACAATTTCATGCCAATCCAGTATCTGAACCGGGTAGCCCACAACTTCTCCTCCTTTCACCATACCAATGATCCGCCTTTCATCAGGAATAAAATCTACCTCAGAGGCTGTGGTAAACTTGGGATTTTCGATAGGCGGAATTCCATCCTTACCGGGTCCTCCATCCAATAC
>Ga0102934_1002973_pt1 | contig 11654 bp, 8 predicted proteins | sample SalPonR2_A_D1_MG_FD_78175 | JGI IMG/M metagenome (GOLD analysis project Ga0102934, IMG submission 78175) | Salt pond soil microbial communities from South San Francisco under conditions of wetland restoration - Salt Pond MetaG R2_A_D1_MG | ecosystem: Environmental > Aquatic > Marine > Intertidal...
CAAGTATCAATTTTATTTCTGATTCTAAGGTTTATGATGGCTATGTTTCTGTCGCATCAAATGAATTTTATCCTTCTGCAAAAAGAGGAAGGCATAGATGTTATCCTATTCAGTATATAGATGAATATGGTAGGCGAAGTGAGCCTCTTTTTATGAATGATAATGAGGTTTATATAAAGGATAAGCCCGATAGTGGCTATTTGGGACAAGTTCTTTTAGAAGTATCTCTTAATCATACACCTCCTACATGGGCAAAGTATTATCAATTTTTAAAAAATAGTACACGTGATACGTTTATTAAAACTAATATTTTAGGAGCAAGACCATATTATGATGAAGATGGTAGTAATGATGGTACTATTGCATTACAAATAGCTCAACCGTCTGATGTGATAGACGATATTGTAGAACAGCATATTGATAATATTCAGAATAATATTGATGCTATTGTAGATAGGCAAAAACAGTCACAAGATAAAGACGAGAAAGAAGATTTAGAAAAGAAAAGACAAGATGTCGAAAGAAATCTTGAATTACAAAAATATGATTTAGTTAGTCAGTATAAGCGTGCATTATCGAGCCTTAGGCAGTATGAATTTTCTAAGGGTGATCGTTTAAGAATTATTAAGGATGGTGGTACATACGACGGTGAAAATCCTATTTATAAAGATATTAATTATAGGATAAATCCTGTTGATGTTCAGATTGTTGATGTTGTTGAAGAGACAAGAAAAAGTGATGGTACGGATCCTCGTGGAGGTATTTGGGTTAAAATACTTCCTACTAATGCAGAGGTTGAGAGTGCAGAAGGAGAGCTGTATGATTTTGCTCAGTCAGAACTTTATAATGATTATTTTAAAAATGCTTTAGTAGAAATATATAAACCATCATATACAGAAAAAACAAACTTATTTTATGAATTTGGTACGTTTTATAAAATTGACAATGGCAATCATTCTCAAACGAATTTATTTATTAATCCTTATGAATGTTATTTGAAATCAAGAATTTTATATTCTGGAACTACCCCACTTACGGCCAGAGGAGATGCTATAAATGTAGTGTTGGAAGATAGTCAAGTAACGCATGATTTTAAAAGTGATATATATGATAATGGTAGAATAAATGTTGTTACAGAAATTGATCGAGGTATAAAACACCCTTCTGTTATTTACACAAGAAAACAATTTGAAGGTACAGCTTTAAATGGATTGGCTGAGGCAAATTATGACGGACAGGTATATTTATCTGAAGCTTATGGAGATATTCAAAATATATTTTTAAGTGGTAATACACTGAAGGTTATACAGGATAAGAAGATAACTAGTTTTTATCCACAAGGGAGTGAAATATTAGCTCGTAAAAGGCAATCTCAGACTGATTATGGGAGTGTTTATCCCAGGTCAATGGTTATGTCTCCGAGTGGATATATTTATGGATATGATGTATATAATGGTATTATATGGCGTGATACCAACAATGGTGTTTATAACATAACGGGCAGGTCAATTATTAGAGGTAATCAGTTACATTATAAAATTGGTTATTATTTAAAGCAATTATCTAAAGAAGTTAGGGATAATGGAATTAGCAAGGGTAGTGATGATGTTATTGCAGCATATGATGAATATAATGATTTAGTATATTTTTCCTTTTTACAAGAGAATCTTGATAGTGATGTAGTGCCTTATAGAACGTTGTTATTTCATGAGCCCTCCAATAGATGGGTAGGATTTTTGGATATATCACCAACTGGATATGGTTATGGATATGAAACATTATTATCGAGCAACATTACTGATGGAAATATTTATACACACAACAGAGAGGAGGATATTGATGGTAATGCTAATTATAATGTTTTTTATGAAGATCAAAAGACCTTTGAGGCTGTATTTGTATCTAATATAATGCCTAATGTAAGGAAGGTTTTTGATGCTATGCACATACACGCTACTACTAACTTTAGTGTACCGGAGATAACAGTCCCTAAAGATTCTACGATTGGTAATGAAAAGTTTTCTAAGCTTAATACGAATCATTTTATATTACAAGATGGGGTGTATAAAAGTGAAATATTGAATAATATGAAAACAACAAATACAACCAAACGTGATAATGAATTGTTGACAGGAGATAGGATGAGGGGGTACACATTAAAATTTAAGTTACAGTCTACTGATAGTGATAAGTTTGAACTATTCAAGGTAGATATTTTTACCGATCCATATATAAGCTAAAATATATTGAGTTGTATTTATTAAATTTGTAGTTAAATAGTTGAGATTATGGGCTTGTTAGCAGGTATGGCAATAGCAGGAGGAGCACAGTTATTAACTGGTGCTGCTCAATCAATTATAGGAGGAATTAATAAGCGCAAAGGCAGAGAAGAAGTTGAGCGTTTAATGGCAAATCAACCTCAGTTTGAAACTCCTGAGTCTGTGGGGGAATTGTCAGAACTTTATGGTGATTATCTTAGGGATATTGAATCAAGAGAGACATTACCAGGGCAAGCCGGAATGGAAAGCCAGCTTAGGGAGTCTACAGCCAGGGGTGTTAGAGATGTTAGGGAAACAGCCCGATCATCAACAGAAGCGTTAGGAGCTACAACTGATATTGCATCCAGAGAGATTGAAAGTTTACAGCAATTTGAAATAGAAGCAGCCAGACAACAAGCAAGGCAAGAATTACAGGCAACACAGATGTATGGGCAAGCCCTAAGTCAAGAAGCACAATATGAGGCACAAGCGTGGAAATATAATGAATGGATGCCGTGGAGAACAAAAGTTGCGTCAGCACAAGGTAGAGGTATAGGTGGACAACAAACCTTACAAGCAGGTATTGGCAATATGGTTAGTGGTGCTACACAATTTGGTACAAGTGCTCTTATGGGGGGATTAAAAAATGTTGGTGGTGGTGATTCAGGAAGCACTACGGGCGTAACACCTAATTGGGGAATGGCATAAAAACAATAATATATGGCAAGTGATTTAATTTATGAACCAATAATACCAGACTTTAGTAAAATTGGTGACGATATTCAGGAAGTATCGCAGCTTGTATTAAACTATCAAAGAAATAAGCAGCGATATGAGCAGCAGAGGAAGGACATGATGATGAAAAATTATCTTGCCTCATCCAATATTAAGCCTTATTCGTTTATCAAATCTCAAAATGATGAAATGGCAATGAAGGCTTATAAACAATCTATTGATGAGATGAAACAGATTGAAGACAAAGATAGTTGGGATGGTATTATTAAGGCTAATCGTATTAAGACAAAATATCAACAAAAGATTGGTGAGGTGCAGCAGAGGAGCAAACAATATGCTGAAGACAGGCAGATGGTAATGAGTGATCCTTATTCATTTACTGAAGAAACACGACGGGGAATTGAAAATTATACGGGTGGCCCCATTAATTATAAGGTGGAGAAAAAGATTGGTGATTTTGGTAAGATGATTCAGGAAGAAGCTGATGAATTATTAGGCGGTAATGAACGAACTGTTTCATGGACGCAAAATTATAGTGATAAGACTGTAACACATAGGCAGCAATTTCGTGATAAATATTATAAGAAAGACCCGAAAGGCAAAGGGTATATTCGTAATGTTAAGCAACAAAAGCAAGATATTAAAAATTTGATTGCAACTAATAATAAGGTTAAAATGTCAGGACTTCAAACCTTTAGGGAAAACGGAAGGTATATTGAAGATAGTGGTCAATATTTAATGCCTAATGGCAAGATATATTCTGCTAATCCTGATGGTTTAACAAATTATACTTATGATATGTATGGTGATAACATATTCCAGATGAAAGTGTCAGATAAAACTAAACTTCTAGACGAAGATCAGTTTAAGGTTAAGAATGGTCGTGTTAATATTGGTGGATATAACAGGGTGCTTATTAAGGATGATAATCAATCATCTATTAATGTTGGGGCACTTGGTGGCCCGGCAAGATACTGGCAAATTAATGATGAGAATATAGATATAAAAGGAACATTGAATGGAGCTATTGCTGTTGATCGGGATGATAATGTTATAGAAACAAAACAGTATGCAGATTTTAAACGTGCAGAATTGACTGGTGTTGTTAAGGCTAATGGTCAATATTATGCTCAATTGAGTGCCTTTAAGGGAGAAAGAGTTAAGAAAAAGAAGGGTAAGCCAATATATAAAGACAAAGCAACTGGACTGGTAGGCACTAAGAAGGAGATTTTGAAACAGTATGTAGCTAATGAGTTTGCTCCTAATATGAAAGAAGCGAAGATAAGGTGGAATCAAACAAGAGATGATATTGGTTATGCTTATGAATCTAAGCAAGATATTCGTGTATATGCACCAGTACAAGAGAACCCTAGTCTTCAAGAGGAATATATTTTTGAGAGTGAATTACAATCTGAACAAAGCCAAGGAATGGGTGTTTTAGGAATAAATTGGAATGAATAATGGCGAAACAAAATCCAAAAGAAAATCAAAATTTAATAGACTTATGGTCAAAATTAAGTCGACAGTATAGTGATGTGCCAGATTTTAAAGCGTTTAAAAGTACGCTGCAAGATACGGATAGAGCAAGGCAGTTACATACAAAGCTCACGTCACAATACGATGATGTACCTCAAAACTTTGATGTCTTTAGGGAAAAACTAGGACTTAAAAAAAAAATCACTTACGAAGACTTCAAGGCACAGACTATTGGACATTCTGTTGCCCCGCCTGAATATGAGATGGCTAATGAGAGAGTTGAAAGAAATAGACAACAGGATCAACAGCCAGTTAAACGAGAAGTAAAGCAAGATGTTAATAAATCATTAGGTGGTGAAGAGGCTGACATTAAAACCAAACTTCACTCGGCTATTCAATCTGAATATGCTAAGAAATATCCTGGTGCTCTGACACCTCCTGAAAAATTTAACAAATTATCTGATGAGGTAGAAGACTTGCAAGAATCTTATACTTCGCTGATTAAAAACAATCCTTTAAAAAAAGATCAGTATTTAAAACAATATAATAAAGAGGTTGCTTCTATTGCGGATTCTCTTGGTTTATATAAAACAGAAGAGGGAGATTATACTGTCAATAAAACAGAGAGGGAGCTGTATAGTGATATTTATAAAGATAATCTTAAGGGTATTATAGAAGAACAAAGAAGAAAAGAGAAAGACCCGTGGATTAAGGATGCTCTTGAGAGATTGGCCTCAAGTGCCGAACGATTGTATAATGTTCCGTCTTATATTTTTGCTTTATCTGAGAGGATAAGTAATGCTGTTTTAACACGAGATTTAACCAAACTTTCTTTTGGGGGTATGGAGATGGACGTAGCTCCAGAAAAAGATGTTTCTATTAAAAAAGAAGAGGATGAGTATTGGCAAGATATAGCTAAGTACAGGAAGGCAGAGGTTGAGAAGATGCGGGAGAAATCTATTCGCTATAATGATGAGATTACAGAGCTTATTGGCAAAGGAGAGGTTGGTGAGGCAGTTGGTAAAACAGCCCTTAGTATAATAGAACAGGTTCCTCAACTTCTTGTGTTTGCTGGCACCGGAGCAGCACCGAGTGTTGGTAGTAAAGTAGGATTGGGCTATGTTTCTACAGGCGTGGGTGCTGGGGAATATGTTAATTTAATAGACGAAGATGTTAGTGAAGGAACACGGATAATGAGCATGTTGTCCAAGGCAGGTAGTGAATTTGCTTTTGAGGCAGCAACAACTCTTCCTATTTTAAAAAATTTAAGGGCAGGTATTGGTAGATCGGGTAAAGATGTGATAGAGAGAGAAATTCAGACAGGACTTAATTATATGTTTGAAAAGAATGCTGCTAGATTGATGGGTGGTGTTACTAATGGGTTGAAAGAATCAGCTGGTGAGGTGGCAACAGAGCTTACACAACAATGGTCTGACGCAGCAGCAGGACAAATACAACCCTCTGAGATAGGAAAAAATCTTGGTGATGTTGCTATAACTTCTTATCTTATTGGTGATGGTATGACACGTGTGAGTAGTTTGGTTTCTAATAAAAGCAGGGCAGAGGCAAAAAAATATTTAAAAGAGGTGTATAGTTATATACCAAAAGAAATGAGTTTAGAGGCTCGTCAGGAAGCCCTTGAGCTTATGGTGAAGAGAGATAACCTGCAATCCCAGATGGAAAAATCAAGCGAAGGGTTACAAAAAGGTTATCAAACACAGATACAAAAAATAGATCAAAGACTTAATGAGATTAGTGAAGAAGAGTTGGGGCAAGAGGCAACATATAAAATTGGTGATAGACAGTTCAGGGATCGTGATAAGTTTATTGAGGAGGTGATGCAATATGAAGGGCAGGAGAATGTACCTGAGATTGAAATTGAAAACGATCAGGAAACCTCTGATAAAGTTGCTACCATTCTTGAGGAAGGAATTACTTCAGATAATGTAAAATTTCAACAAACAGGGGGAGAAGCTGTATATAAAATTAATGATACACAATATGGGACAAAAGAGAGCTTTTTAGAGGCTATTGAGCAACGAAAGGACGAAACCCCTTCAATGGAAATTAGCGTTGAAAATGATGCGTCTACGGCTCAAAAAGCAAGTAAAATTATAGAAAAACAGAAGGCTCCTCCATCTCAACAGAAATTTATGGAATTAAATCAGAGGCTTTCTGATGTTTCGGATGGAGAAAATGTTTCTGATATTGGTAAAGAATTTGCACAGATACAAGATCAAATTCCCCAAGAAGATAAAGAGGCGTTTACACAAAAATTGAAAGATAAGCAAAAAAAATATGTAGAAAAACAAGAAAAGCTTGGCAGGGAAGGTGTGGATGCAGTGATGGGGATGCAAACACCACAGGAAAACACAGAAACTGTTGTTGAGTCTGAAGAGGTTACTCCTGAGAATGTAGCCGAGCAAAATAAGACAACCAAAGATTTTCGTGAGGCTCAGCCAATGGGTGAAATGCAAAAGAATGCTTTTATTGATTTTGAGGTTAATAATAATAAATTAAAGCATTGGCATAGAAAATATTTAACCGCCAGGGGTTATCTTCCTAAAGAGGTGTTTAATAATTGGGTTAGGGCACAAGGTGAGGTTAAGGTTTTGATGGAGCGTGTTAATGACACACGTAGGCAGTTTAATAAGGCATTAACTGACACGTATGGAAAAACTAAGCTTGGTACACCCAAAGTTAGTTCTGAGCAATTAGAAGAATTAAATACAGTTTTAACAGAACTTGGTGCTACAGAATCTTTTACACCCCCGGAGGGCACACAACTAAAATTAGAACTCGAAAAAAGACCGAGCAGGCAAGAGGTGCTTAAGAAAGTGCCGGAAAAACTAAGAGAACCTCTTGTTGAGATGCGTAATCAAATTGATGCGCTTTCTAAAGAAATGATTCGTGAAGGGTTAGTAGAGGGAGATTTGGCTGCTAAAATAACAGATAATCTTGGATATTATTTAACTCGTACTTATCGTGTTCACAATGATAAAAAATGGACGTTAGAAAATGTGCCTGTTGAGGTTAAGAACAGGGCTATTAATACCATAAGAAAAGAATTTCCTAATCTGACAGAAGATCAATTAGAAGGACAGCTTGAAAGACTTCTCATTGAACAAGATATGCCACTACAAACACTTAATTCAGGCAAGAAGCTTGGGCAAAAAGATTTAGGCATATTAAAGAAGCGTGTATTAGAGGATAAATCAATACGTGATTTACTTGGGGAATATAAAGATCCGTTATATAATTATTCTACCTCAGTTGCTAAAATGGCTGATTTAATTACACGACAGAAATTTTTGGAAGAGGTAAAGAGGTTAGGGCAGGAAGGGGATAACCCGTTTTTGTTTACTAAAGATAAGGCTAAGAAAGGATTTTCTACACCTATAGCTACCGAGGGAAGCACAACAATGTCACCATTAAACGGTTTATATACAACCCCTGAGCTTGCGGAGGCATTTAATGAATTTGGTAGAAGTCAACCACTATCTAAGGCTATGAGGAATTATATGGTTGTTAACTCTGCATTAAAATATGGTAAGACAATTCTTTCTTTCCAAACACATGCCAGAAACTATATGTCTAACTATATGTTTCATGTGGGTAATGGTCGTTTGCCTTTTGCCTTAAAAGAGGGGCCAATGCAAGAGGCTATTAAAATGTTCAGTAAACAAAATAGTGCAGAGTTTAAGGAATTTTATGAAGAAGCATTAAGACGTGGAGTTGTTGGTGAGAGTACATGGGCTGGTGAAGTTCATGATAATATTAAGGAATCCTCAAAATATATGGATGAATATTTTCAACGTTCTCAAGATAACTTGTGGAGAAAGATTAAAAACAAAACTCTGAAAGGTATTGAAAAAGCTTATAGGGTGGAAGATGAGGCGCATAAGCTGTATGCATGGAAGAATGAGATAGATCGATATAGGAAAGTATATGAGAAGAAGCATCCCGACAGGACAAAAGAAGACATAGAGACAATGGCTATGGATAGGGCTGCGGATATTGTGAGAAATACCATGCCAACATATAGTTTGGCTAGGTCTAAAGCTATGATGTTGCTTCGTCGCAGTCCTGTTGTTGGTACGTTTGTTTCATTCCCGGCAGAAGTGATAAGAAATACTGTCAATACTACTAATATAGCCATACAAGAGATGCGTGATTCTGATACACGTCATATTGGGGCAAGAAGAATGGCTGGGTTGTTAATAGCACACGGCATAACAACAGCAGTAACAAAAGCTTCATTTGCTTTACTCGGATTATCTAAGGAAGATGAAGAGGACATAAGAAAATCTTTACCCCCCTGGTCACAAAATAGTGATATTTTAATGTTGCAGGATAAAGGGAAGGGTGTTTATCGGTATATAGATGTTGGTTATACAGAGCCATATAATTTTACTAAGCAAATATTATATGCAGCCATGAGGGGTGATAGTATAGAAGAATCAACGATAAATGCATTAAAGGAGTTTTCTGAACCATTTATAGGGCAAGAAATATTATTTGGTCGATTAAATGATATTACTAATAATCGTGTTGGCGATACAGATCAAAGTGTGTATAACGAGGCTTTACCACTTGGGGATAAAATGTCTGAAGCATTGAAATATCTGTGGCAGGGTGTTCAGCCTGGTGGTCTTACTTCTTTTCAACGTATATTTAAGTCCTTAAAGCAATATGAAGGTCGTTATGGAAAGAATTATGATACAGCCAACGAGATTGTTTCATTAATATCAGGTATAAGAGCATCAGATTTGAATATGCGTACATCTTTTTATTTTAATATGAAAGAGATAGGTGATAAATTTTCTAATGCCAGGCAGATATATTGGGATGTGAAAAACAGGAGGGGTATTTCTGTTAAGAAAAAAGAAGAAGCATATAGAAAGGCTAATCAGGCAGCAAAAGAGATTATCATGAAAGCAAATGAACTTTACAGGGGTGCATTACGACAACAGGTTCCTTACAATAAAGTAGAAGATATATTAGACAGAACACGAGTTGGTAGTTTTGGAGCGGGTGATGATTTTAAGCGTATGGTTAGGACAGGTTATTATGTACCAATTGATAAGTATTAAAATTGAAAGAATAAAAATTAGTAAATTTGTAATAATAAAAATATAATGATATGGGAAGAACATTAGACAGATCTGGCTCGGTAACTTATCAACCCACACGGTGTGTAAAGGTGGATTTCACAACCTCTGATTATTCCGAGAGTGTCTCTGGTGAGGCAGGGTATTATGATGTGAAAGAAAAACTTGGTGTTCCTTATGCTTTTGTGCATACAGAAACTGGTGGTGATTTAGACGTTGTTTTCTACGATGATGATTCTGAGGTATTATTTCCTTTCCAGGCAGGTACAGACGATGGGAAAGTAAAGCGTATATATTATCATGTAGATAATTCAATTACTACATTTTGGTTACGATATTAAGTTGAATATGAAATCTATTTCTATGCACATTGATAAATTTATAAGTACAGTTGCCCTGATTCTTACAGCGACAGCATGGGATCGTGTTAGTCTTATTGCCGGGTCTATTTTGGCGGTTATAATGATTATTTATTATATGGTTAGCACGTATTATAAAATAAAAGAACATAACAACAAAAAGAAAGAAAAATGAAATTTACAGGAAATATTACCCCAACAAAAATCATGGCAGCAGCTATCTTTATTGGTTCTGTTGCATGTAGTCTTGCTCTTAGCAGCGAAGCAGTTTTAATATTTGGTACTAGTGTAGCTGGTGGGTTACTTGGATGGAGAAAGCATGAGCAGCGTAAGATAATTACAAAGAAATGAGTAAATTCCATTACATAATTGATAATGGGCATGGATATAATACGCCGGGAAAACGATCTCCTGTATGGGATGATGGCAGGCAACTGTTAGAGTTTTGTTTTAACAGAGATATTGTGTTTAATTTGTCTATTCTCCTTAAAGAATCTGATGTTAGTTATGATATATTGGTTCCTGAAATGAAAGATATTCCTTTGTGGAAGAGATGCAGGAGGGCTAATAAAATTGCTAAAGAACAAATACGTTCTTGTATTTTTATATCAATACATGGGAATGGTATTGATCGTTATCCTAGTGCGAATGGAATAGAAACTTATCATCACCCCAAAAGCAAAGAAGGAAGTAAGATAGCTAAAATATTTCAGAACAATCTTATTGAAGAAACAGGATGGGGTGATAGAGGGGTGAAATTTGCTAGGTTTAAAGTGCTTAGGTCAACTAATATGCCTGCTATTCTAACTGAGAATGGTTTTTATACTAATTATCTTGAATGTAGGAAAATGATGCAGGATTTATGGAAGAAACGCATAGCTTACGCACATTACAAATCAATTTTAAAATACGAGCAAATTAATTTATGAGACTAATTTTAGAGATTGTTATTATTGGAATATTAACAATATTTTTGATAATATTTGTATCAGATCGTAAACAGCTTGATGAGCGTATTGAGCAATCAGAAGAACGTGTTGAGCATTATAAGGGTAAAGTAGACAGTCTTTCTCGTTCTGTATCAAAGAAAAAAGCAGAGAGGGATAGTTTACAGGAATGTAATGAATATTTCAAAGAACAAGTTGTAGAAAAAGAGAGGGAGATTATTGATGCAGAGAAACGTTACAATGATAGCATAGAAGCCATACAATCAACTAAATTATCTGACTTGATAGATAGCACTCAAAAGATAATTAAAGTCAATGATACGACTTATATATTGGTTACGGAGGCATTTTTCAGGAAGGTTAAAGAGCAACAGTTTCAATTAAAAAAAGCAAAGGCAAAGGTTGTTACACTTGAGGAAACCCTATCACTAAAAGACAGCATTATAGAGATTAAAGATGAGACTATTTTAAATTTAGTGTCCCAGGTTAATGATTACAGGCAAACAATTCATCTAAAAGACACAATAATTTTAGAGAAAGACATGCAGATTGATATGTTAGAGAAACAAAATAAAAAATTTAAATTACAACGCAATATAACGATTGGTGCTGCTGCTGGAATAATTTTACTTATTTTATTATAAAATTTATCCCCAAAAAATTTGTTTTTGTTATTTTATTTGTTTATTTTTGTTGATAAATATTTATTGTTATGTAAGTACTGATGTATAAGGAGTAGCTAACGGCTATTGTAAGAATAGTAGCCGA
>Ga0102934_1002974_pt1 | contig 11652 bp, 9 predicted proteins | sample SalPonR2_A_D1_MG_FD_78175 | JGI IMG/M metagenome (GOLD analysis project Ga0102934, IMG submission 78175) | Salt pond soil microbial communities from South San Francisco under conditions of wetland restoration - Salt Pond MetaG R2_A_D1_MG | ecosystem: Environmental > Aquatic > Marine > Intertidal...
AACCGGGGGGGGAACGAGAGCGGGGGGGGGGGCGGCGCGGGGGGCGGGGAAAGGGCGAAGGGGGGGGGGGGGGGGGGGGGGCCCGGGCGGGGGGGGGCGCACGCGGACACGAAGACCAAGCTGAGGACAGCTATGGCGGACCCGACCTTGCGGGACGAACTGGAGGACCTGGACGAGGAGGAGGAGTATGGGGAGGAGGCAGAAGCAGCGCGTTCGGCGCGGCGGGCGCAACTGAAGGCGGCTGTGGAGGAGAGTGACTGGAGTGGCATGATCGAGGGGCAGACCCGGTCCACGATCCCGGAGGGCACGCGGGACGCGGCTGCCAAGGAGGTAGGTGGGGAGATCACCAGTCCCTTCCGGGAGGGAGGGGCGGGATCCCCCTCCTCCCCTCCGCCGGCGTCGCCCCCGTCATCCTCCCTCCCCGCGGAGGACACGCTGGAGCTGACGCCGGAAAATGTGGACCGCGTCCTTGAGGAAGTCCGGCCTTACTTGATCGCAGACGGGGGCAACATCGAGGTGGTGCGTATCGACCTGGCGGACCGGGACATTTTCCTCCGCCTGCAAGGGGCCTGTGGCTCCTGCCCGTCCTCCACGACCACCATGAAGATGGGGGTGGAGCGGGTCTTGCGGGAGAAATTCACCCAGCTGGGAAGTGTGGAGGCGGTCTCGGACGCGCCCCTTTCTGTGGACGAGACGGGCACCCCCTTGACCGAGAGAGCCGCCTTGGAACGGAAATTGGAGGAAAAATTGAGCGAAATTTTGCCGGCCATCCGGGGCTTGGGGGCCTCCGCCTCGATTGGGGGCGTGAGCGAGGAGGGGGTGGTAAAGCTCGTATACCAGGGCCCAGAGAAAGTGAAAATGGGTGTGGTTTACGCTTTGAAAGGCATGCAGGGGGTCACGGATGTGCATGTAGTCTAGGGCGACGGGCGGAGCCAAGGCGGGCGGGGGACGACCGGCGCGAGGGAGGGCGGAAAAGCAAGCACGCGCGCAAGGAAATGCCCTGCTTGGATGAAAGGACAGCCAGTAGGGCCTTACATAACACAGCCAGCCATTCCGTGGGATACCACGGTCGTAGTCGGGGGAACAGAAGCCGGTCGCCTCTGACACAGCCCGGCCTAACATGAACCCTGCGTCCGGTCCGCGGGCACACCTTTATCCATGAAAAAATTGATATAATCACGCAAACAATTACTTTCACGAAACTTAGAAGTTTCGAGGTGGTGGCTATACACACAGTACTTTCGCATGCTAAGCTGACTCAACCCTCCCCCCGCGTGGTCGACACGACCCGACCCCCAATCCTTGCCTCTCCCGCCTCTCAGGGCGCGAGAGACCGCGCTCCGGCGGAGAATCTAGGATCACCGTTTTCAGCTTGAGGTGCAGGGCCGAGGCCGGCACCAGCATGGAGGTGGCTCGGGAAGCAGCGAGAGAAGTCGGAGATGGGAGAGCCCGGCATGTCATCAGCGGGCGTGTGTGGACCGGGCGGGGGCCGCCTCGAAGACCATGACCACGTTGTCCCCCCGCACCACCACCAAGGGGAACGTGCGACGCAAGACCCCCTCCCCCCCGCCATCCTTCCCTCCCTGGTCCTGCCGTACGCCCGTCTTTTGATGTTTTGCTAGGCTTGCTTCTTCCCCTCCCGCTTGTCTTTCCTCGACTCCCCCTCTGGCCTCCGCCCGTTTCCTCTTTCTCCCGCCCTCCGGATCCTCCTCCCATTCCTCCGTCCTCCCTCCGTTCACTGCCGGCTGGTCCTGTCCTTCCTCTGTCCCGACAAGGCTATCGTCCTCTTGCTCACGTTGTGCCTCTTTTCTCTTCCCAGGCAGCTTGTGCTTCCTCCCCGCCCGCCTCCCCCTCTTCCGCTGACTCCTCCTCCTCTCCTTCTGTTCTCCTTCGGCCCCCTCCCCCTCACCCGTCCCTCTGTCTTTTCCCTCCTCTCTTCGCACAAAGAGCGCCTCCTGTGCCTCCTCCAAAACCAGGTTGAAGTGCCGGTCGAATCCCCGCAGCCGGCCCGTCACCGTGCCCCTCAACCCACTTCGGCGTCGCACGGTCACCACCACCGCCTTCTTCTCCTGATAGCATCGGTACAGCAACCCCGTCGGACCGGTTTTGAGGCTCTCCGCCAACATCTGGAGAAGAGGCGGACCGCGGGCGGCTGCGATCGCCGTCTTCTTCGCGACGAGCGCTTGTCTCCGTGCGGCTCGTGCGGCCTCCTCCTTGGGACCCCAAGGAGGCATGTAGTCGGTGTGCGACGGGGATAAGAGGTGACGGGAGCGGGACAAGTTGTCAAAAAGCGGGGCGTCGGGTACAGGGATGACGGCTTTGACCGAGGAGCGCATTCGGGGCAGCTGCGTGAGCGTGAAGGTGGCGTCAAAGTGAGGGGAGAGGAGGTTGGCACGTGCTTCATCCGACGCTTTTTCTGCTTCCGAGTGAATGCCGATGGAAGACCCATGATTTAGAGCTGAGTCGTCCATTGATTTGTATGGAAGAGTGTCATCACAGCCCATGCAGAGTTTTCCCCCGTTGCGAGGGAGGTACGGCACGCGGGGCATCTCTCCGTAACGGCGATGGAGCCTGGCAAGGAGCTGAGACTCCTGCCCCAAATATTTAGCGACAATCTCATCAAGTAAAACGTCGACAAGCTGAGACGGGTTGTGCACTTCATAAAAGGCAATGAGGGCCTCCCGCAAGAGGGTCTTCTTCGAGGGGGTGGCACTTGCTGCAGGGAGAGAAGGGGGAACCGAGGCGTCGCCGTCAGGAGGACTACTAGGTGAAGACCAAAATCCATGTGAAGGAGCAGGCGAACTCATTCAGCGCCACAGAAAAGTGCAAACATGAACATGTGACCTATGTGGTGTTGTTGTCGGACGAATTTCTTGAAATTAAAGTTATGCAACGCAACCATGGAGAGCCGAAACCAGGATGAGGAACGTTGGGCACGGCAACCCTTTTTCTTGTGATAAGGCGTTTTTAAAAAGGGGGAAAAAAAGATCACTGAGCTATGTTTATACCGTGCTATTTAAAATGACATTTTCATGCTGTAAAATGAACATTATGTGTTTGTCACATTTTTTCCCGGACCAAACAGCTTCAGCATATCAAAAAGAGGGGAAAGCAAGATACGGCAAGCGTGCCCTCTCTCCCTCCCTCCCTCCCTCCCTCCTTCGCTCCTTCCCCCTTTATTCACGCAGCAAGCACCATTTCTTTTCCCCTGGCGTCTTTTGCTTGTGGTCATGACTGTGAGTAGAAACTAACATATTTTGATTTGAATGTCGGGTGTCCGTGGGGCAGGAAGGCAAAGATGCGAATAACTTGGCTGCGACAGACGTCCGAGCCCCCAGATGCCACTGTGAGAGTACGTACTCCTTTGTGCCTGACTTGACCAAGCAACATTCAATTTGATTTCCCCCCCATTCGTACGCAAGACAGCGGCCATGGAGGAGATGCATGCATCATCATCCTTGTCGTTGCCATTTTTGAGACAAAGTCATCGTGTGATGGATGTGAGTGCCGGGAACAACCGCCTCCGCAGCAGTGGTATGTCAGCAAAAAGAAGACGACGCCGAGGTACGATGCAAATCCCAGTGATTCGTCCAGACTTGTGCCTCATGCACCTTTGTTGTAAAGCTTTTTCTAACCTAGAGCATCTTCCCCACACAGCTTTGGGTGTGCTGCCTCTGGCCCTCTTTAGCATGGTCACATACACGTCCGCCTTCCGCGCCGGCAGTGGGCGTTCCAAGACAAGAAGTCTATCCCCGAGCCTCCCTCTGCCCCTGGCGCTTCCTTCCCGCACCTTCTCTTCGACTTCCTCAAGGGCCATGACCAAGCTGCTCGGACCCTCCTTTAATACGCGGGCTCCTCCCACAGGGGCCTCCCTCCCTGGCGCCTTCCTCTCCCTTTCACCCTTCCCAGCCAGATCCTCCTCGGTATTCACAGTTCTACGGGCCACCCCCGGCGGAGGCTCTCCTTCTCTGGAGGACGATGAAGATGAGAAACGCCGACGACAGCGGAGAAGAGGAGGGGATTCGGAAGCCACTTTTTTGGAGGAAAGGGGAGAGGCGGAGGGGGCGGAGGCCGCGGCGCCGGAAAAAGGGCGGAGGGATAGTCAACGGGAGGGAAGGGAAGGCAGGCCAGGCGGGCGCCAGGGGCATAAAGGCCTCACGCGCGACGCCATGTTGGGCGTGGTGGGCGTGACTCTCTTGACCGGCTTGGCAGTAAAAACGAGCAAGCTCGACTTGGGCCGCGGCCCCGCCCTTCCGTCGCAAGCCCCAAGCGGCTCAACTGCCTCCACCTCCCCCACCGCCTCAACCCTGGAAGGCGTGGGAACGTCTTCGTTCCTGGGGGAGAAGGCGAACCGAAAGGGGTACTTGGGGTGGCGGCGTCTCAGCGAGGTGGAGGGTCGCGCCCGCGATCAGAACCGGGGGCAGAAGACATACCCGGTGCGATTCGTCACCTACCTGACCCGTTTCCTGGTGAATTTCGACGAGGACGACAAACTCTTGTGGGCGAAGCTGGCTCGGGACATCCCTTTCACCTACAAAGAGGCCCTTGTGGCCGAGACTCGCCGGGGACAATTTGCCGCCATTGCCGACAGTGCCGAGATCGGCTTGTACGACTACCAAGGCACGGAAGGCGTGCAACGCCTGTTTGAACTTTTGAAAGACCGTTACGGGCAAACCTCCGAGGCCCGTCGGCAACTCGCCATCCTCTTCTCCTTTCTGGAGAAGGATCAGCCCGTGCAGGGCATCGCGCGCATGCTGGTCGACACCGACAACGCCCGAGTGGCGGCCTTCCGCCTGGTCACGGGCGGGGACGGCTACACAGCTCGCACCCCTCCTCGGGTCACCATCAGCAGCCCGATGATGCCCACGCCGCAGCCCGCCCGAGCCAGGGCCGTGCTGCGGGAGACGGGGAGTCTGCGTCGCCTCGTCCTCACTTCTCCGGGTAGCATTTACACGCAGGGAATCCCCCCCGAGGTGGTCATCAGTGAGCCCCCTCGAGGGCCGGATGCCCGCCGGGCCCGGGCGGAAGCCGTGTTGGAAAGAGGGACGGGTCGGGTGAAGGAGTTGGTGCTTGTGGACCGAGGCAACGGCTACAGAAAGGACGGCCCCCCCGTGACCGTCACCATCCTCCCTCGGGGCCCCGGCGAGGCGGAGGAACAGCGTCGCTTGGAGTCCATGGCCGCGGCCGCCGACACGAACGGGCCTTTCTCCTCCTTCTCCTCCTTTTCTACCTCTGCCTCTTCCCCCTTGGACGTGAACAAGGGCGGGGCCGCCACGGCGGTGGCGATTTTGGACCAAGAGGTGGCGGCGGTGGAGCTCTTGGATGGAGGGGCTGGGTATACGGTGCCTTTGGGCGCCGAGGTGACCATCGCCCCGCCGGCGGAAGCGGACGGGAAGCAGGCCCTGGCAAAAGCGGTGGTCCGCCCGGCCGTGACTCGGATCGAGGCTCCCTCCGACTACAACCCGACCTCCCTGTCTGCGCAGCTGCAGCAGCTCCTTCCTAGCGATACGGTCCTGGAATTCGATCCCGTCCGGGGGGTGTTCGTGGTGGGGGGGGAGCCGGAGGAGGACCTGATGACGTTCCGGCCTGAGGAAAACACCCTCTACGACCCGATCTTTGGCCGCGTGGGCCGCAGCCCTATCGAAATGGAGCGAGAACTGACCTTGGAGAACTACGTGCGCCTGGCCCTGTCGGGAGGCTGTTGCATCTCTATCGTTCGGACCTCGTTGCAGCCGTTGGAGATTTTGAAAACCCGTTTACAGGCACGGCCGGGCCTGTACCCGGGCGGATGGAGGGAAGGGATTGAGAAGATCCGAGGAGAAGGGGGTAACGCGTTTTACAGGGCGTGGGACTGCACGAGTCTGGCCGGTTTCTTGCTGGGCATGCTGGGTTTTGGTAAGTTCCTGAGGGGCTATGATGAATCCAGTGAAAGCGCACTCCAACCCTTGAGACCTTGAGTTGACTTACGATCGTGCCTTGGGCCCGCGGGGCTCACTCTGTCATTTTCCTCCTCCCCCTCCTCTCCTTCTCTTCCTCCCTCCCTCCCGCTCTCCCCTTGTTGCCAGGCTTCAACGAGTTTTTCCGGAGGGCGTTGACCGACTTGGTGGGGGCGGGCCCGGGGGAAGTGTTTGAGATACCCATCATTTTAGGTGCCTCGGCGCTCTCCACCATCATCACCTGCGTCCTCACCTGTCCCCTGGAGGCAGTGCGGATACGGATGATGTCGGCGGCCACGCCTGCCTCCTCCCCTGCCTCCTCCTCCTCCTCCTCGGCGGATTTCGGGAGTTTTTGGACGGTCGGGAACGAGATGCTGGCCACCTTGGGCGTGCGCGGGATCTACGATGGGCTGGAGCCCCTGCTCTTCCGGGAGGTGCCTTTCATCATGACCAAATTCCTCGTCTTTGAAATCGTCCGGGGCTCCCTCTTCTCCCTCTTCCCCGCGGCGCGAGAGACCCAAACCCTGTCGCTCGCCGTTTCCTTCCTGGCCGGGATCACCGCGGGAGTCGCGGGGGCCTTCACCGGCTGCCCCGCCGACGCCGTCTTGACGCGCGTGAACGCCCAGGAGGAGGAAACCGATTGGCGGGAGATGGTCAAGGTCATGCTCGCCGAGCCAGGGGGTTGGACGAATCTGTTCGCGGGCGTGGACATCCGGGTCGTTTTCTTCGCCCTTTTGATTGGGATTCAATTCTTCTTGTACGACTGGTTCAAGGGCCTCTTTGGGGTGGCCGCCGACGACTTGACCTTGGTCCTGGACGTGTTTGGGCGGATGGGCGATGTGGTGGAGGGGATGGAGTTCTAGATGGGGCGGCGTAGGAGTCATGGAGGGAGTCATGGAGGGCGGGAGGGAGGGCGGAAGGGAGGGCCGGCGAAGAGAGGGCGGTCGGGCCCGCGCGATGGCAGGTTTGAGGGAAAGGGAAGGGAAGGGGGAGGAAGGGAAGATGGGAGCATGTAATTAGGTAGTTGTAGTCTATTGAAACACGAAGTGACGGTGAGAGGGTCACCCTTGACGAAATGAGAATCCAGAGGCTGGGACTGGCGGTAATCTCGAGGATACGGGCGTGAGGAAACCAAGAGAAGAACTACAGGGGCTGACACTCATCGCATGGTCACTCCGAGGCCCGTTGCATCGAGTGGAACCGGCAGAAAATATGAAGCCCCTCCAGAAACATCCGGCCATCGAATCCTTTTCTCCAAAACTTTCTTTGTCGTGTCGCTACGCGTTTCGTTCATCGTCTTCCCCCGTCCCAAACCCTATCCTCCCTGTATTCACAACCACTCCACTCCTTTCCTTATCCCCTCTAGTCACCGCCTCTATTTTCCCTGCCAGTGTCGAGTGTGCCGTGACCTGACACCGACGCTTCCGACCTGAGCCGACCACATTCTCTACAACCACCCAGCCCCTCCCTCTTCGAGAAGCAGGCGCGAGAAGGAAGATAGCTGCTGCAAGGCGGTGAAGCTCACCCCAGCTCCTTGTTATAGAAAATCACTTCCTGTTGCTTGAAATACCGCCGGTCCTCCTCGTCCACCAGCACCAGGTTCAAATAGTAACGGACGGAGAAACGGTTGTTAACGCTTCGGTAGGTGGGTGTCAACGCAATGGAGGACAGGAACAGGCGGAGAGGGATGCATTCGCCCTTCACCGGCGCCCCGTCCATCACCTCGAACTTGCAGAGCGTCTCACTCTCGTTCATGACATTTGCCCCCGTGCCCGCGCTCTCACGGCGGATGATGGCGAGCTCCATATGCTTGATTTTGATGCGCACCAGGAGGAAGTAGATTTTCCCTGATGATAGGGTGGGAGGGAGGGAGGGAGAGAATAGGAAGGGAATGGAGGGCGTGAGCTCAGGGGGGAAGGAAACAAGATCTGTGACAGCCTCGGCAGCGAAAAGTAGTGGGGTAGAGATGTTGAGATCGGGCTCTGCGTACCGAGAATGACGTCCTTCAGGTGGTATTTTTGCTTGTCGTACTCGAATTCAATGTGCAAACAATCCTCTATGCCCACCTGCGTGATTTTCAGAAAAAGCCAAAAGAATTAATGACACGGGTCACCTCGTTGTTATCCTAGGGCAACTCTGAAGGCCGGTACATTCTTATCCCTACAGGGAGGTGCGACAAGCAAAGAGGATTCAAAGGGGGAGGGCACAAAGGGGGGGAGCACAGCACGTTCAAGACAGGCACGGGGTGGGCGGGGGCCGCGGCCTACCTCCATCTTTATGCTGGAATGGGATTCTGGCACTTGGGTGGTGGACTGCACCACCAGCTCCTGCTCTGCCACTAGATTTGGTGCATACTGACGGGTGACGGTCACCTTCAAAAAGTAGCGGAGGCGGACGTTGAGGCCGGTGTAAGAGTCGTAGGGCTTGTCCACTGTGGCGAAATCGAACGTGTACTGTTTGTCGGAGAAGAGCACGCCGGCCGTGTCTAGCTCCTTGACCAAGTTGGTGAACTCATGGATAGAGCCACGGTCCTGCAGCATCTGAGGGAGACAAGGGAGTGGAGAGGAAGGAGCCGCGTGAGGGCGCTTCCAGCCAGGGGATGGCGGCCGCCCCACAATGCTTGGGTGAACCTTCTCTTCTCTCCCTCCGTACACATCCATCTTTTCCCAAATGACTTTTGTCCTCTTACCTCGATCGCTCCAACAAGCTCTATCTTAATCCCTAAGTGCTCCAACTTCTTTCCAGGCGCCAGGATGACTTCTACGATGCCGCCCACTCCTTCGTGCGCTTGGTAGAGGGGCAGAAGGTGGGTGGTACCTCTCCCACTGCTCATCTCTTTCTTCATCCGTTGGTCGATCCCGGTGAGCTTTATGTTGACTCGGGCCTGGGGCCCACCAACAAGGTTGCCAAACAGCGACTGAAGCGCCGCGTGAACGACATGACAGGAAGGAAAGGACGGAAGGAAGTGAGGCGGATCCCAACGAGTAGACGTGGGGTCAAAAGTCGTCATGAGAAACGCATAAAGTATGTTCTTTGTTTCTTGACTGCCTCAGCGCTTTAAAAATGCCATCGGTTTCAAAAGTGATAGACGATGAGAACACTATGCCCTTACCATGGTGCTTTGCCCGGCCTTCCTTCTTCCCAGACCGAGGCCGGTGGCCTGAGCTCAACCTTTCGCAGCACGTCCGCCACCGCAAGGAAACAAAAAGTTTCTGTAGAATCTGGCTGGAGGGATGCCATCCACGAAATGAGGGGTAAAGTTTAGGAAATTGTGAATCAAATGCCTTCATCTTCCTTCTCCTTTTCCTCCCCTCCCTCCTTGCCCTGTTCGCCTCCTCGCTGAAGCCCGTAGGCTATGTCACGCGAGGGTCAAGTAACACACCCCGCAGTCCCGGGAAAATATGCCTTTCAATTTTCAATCATGTGCTGTGGATGTAGGCTCGGTGAACCACCGTCTGTCCGCGCCTGCGGGTGGTCGTGGGCTTCGACAGACGTGCTTCAATTTAGGCACCCAGCCTCCTCAATAGCTCAGCTTAGATCTTACAACCCTGATCTATCCCTCTCACGTTTCCCTTTCCCCCCCTTTTTCACACGAATCTCCGCGCGGCCATTCTTCCACTTAGCCGACAGCTGAGCAAGTATGTCCAGTTCCTCCTCTCACCATGCCACGCAAAAAGTGGGGGTGGTGGGAGCCACAGGGGCCGTCGGGGCAGAGATGATCAAGGTGCGTCTGAGAAATTGATATAATCCCGAAACCTCTTTCAAAATATCTGATGGAGGATGACAATATTGACTCTCTGGACAGAAACAATACCCGTCATAGTAATTTCTCGCTTGTCGTGCCTTATCTGCCTTCCTTTTCCATGCTCCCCCCTCTACTTCTGTCCTACACCATATTTCCATTGGTTCATCCTCCTTTATCTTCCCGTATCCGAAGGTTTTAAAAGATCGACGATTCCCGGTCACTTTGGAAACGCTGCGTCTCTTTGCGTCCGAGCGGAGTGCCGGGAAGACGCTGAGCACGCCATATGGGGAGAAAAAAATCGAGCTCTTCTCCGTGGAAGCAGCCCGTGAATGCGACTTTGTCTTTTTGGCTGTGTCCGGCACCTTCGCCCTGCAATACGCCAAGAAGATCAGCGAGAAGGGGGGACCGTATGTAATCGACAACTCATCGGCCTTTCGGTAAGCAACGGAGGGGGAAGAAGGGACCGTGACGGGGTGATAGAGGAGGCAGGTCGCGGGCTGGGGGCGGCGTAAAAGAATCGAGGGACCACCAGGGGGAAAAGGAGGGGAGAGATTCATTCTTAGCCTGATGACCATGACCATGGGTGGGCAGGTGATTGTGTGGAGGAAAGAAAGATGGAGAAAGGCGAGGGAGAGGACGGGGGGGAGAGGGGGAGGTTGGGGCGGAGGGCGGGATAAGACAGAAATAGGGCTTGGATGAGGCCCCGGGGGAGCAATTAAACGGAAACACCGCGACAGATACCGACTTACATTTCCCCCCTCCCTCCCCCATCTCCCTACCCTCCTAGCTACGACGACGACATCCCCCTGGTGGTCCCGGAGATCAACGCCGCCGCCATCGGGTCCTCCAAACTCATCGCCAACCCCAACTGCACCACTGCGATCGCCGTCATGGCCCTCTGGCCGCTCCATCGTCGCTATGGGATCAAACGCCTGCTCGTATCCACCTACCAGGCGGCCTCGGGAGCGGGGCAGGAAGGGATGGAGGAGCTGCGGACGGGGATGGAGCACTACCTGATCGGCCGCGACTGCCAGCACCAGGTCTTCGCGCACCCCCTCCCATTCAACGTCATCCCCCACATCGACAAGTTTCAAGTACGTCCCGGAGCTTTTTTCTTCCTTTCGTGCTCTTTTCTCTGCCCTTTCTCTCTTGTCCCACCCCACCTTGTCCTCTCCCCTCTCGTGCGGATTGTAGTGCCTTCCCTCTTTCCCTCGCTCCCCTTTTCCATCCCCTCATCTCTAACGACACCTCCCTCCCTCCCTCCCTCCCTCCCTCCCTCTCTCCCTCCCTCCCTTCCAGGAGAACGGCTACACCAAGGAGGAGATGAAGGTCGCGTGGGAGACGCGGAAGATTTTCGACTACCCCCACATGGAGGTTTCATGCACAGGTTGGGAGGGAGGGAGGGAGGGAGGGAAGGAGATCGGTGGGGGCGAAAAGGGGACAGCGAGGAGGGAGGGAAGGACGAAGGGGCCGTTGTGATTATCGTTTTGACCAAGAGGATGGCGAGGGGTCACGCAACACACGATCCGCGGGCAGCAAGGGCATCACCCTCCCTCCCTCCCTTCCTCCCCTCCCTCCCTCCCTCCCGCCCGCCTCTTCCCCCTCCCTTCTTCCCAGCCGTCCGCGTCCCGACTTTGCGCGCGCATGCCGAGGCCATCACCATCGAGACTTACCAGGAAATCGAGCCCTCCCAGGCCCTCCTCCTCCTACAGGAAGCCCCGGGCGTGGAGGTGCGGGACGACGGGGAGAAGAATCTGTACCCGATGCCGCTCACGGCCACGGGGAAGTACGAGGTGGAGGTGGGACGGGTCCGGCAGTCCCTGGTCTTTGGGCGGAAGGGCCTGGACATGTTCGTGTGCGGGGATCAGTTGTTGCGGGGGGCGGCTAGCAACGCCGTTTTTATTGCCGAGGCGGTTCTCTCGCCCGATAAGTATGGGGTGGGGAGGGTGGGAGGGTGGGGCTCGACCTTTG
>Ga0102934_1002975_pt1 | contig 11650 bp, 16 predicted proteins | sample SalPonR2_A_D1_MG_FD_78175 | JGI IMG/M metagenome (GOLD analysis project Ga0102934, IMG submission 78175) | Salt pond soil microbial communities from South San Francisco under conditions of wetland restoration - Salt Pond MetaG R2_A_D1_MG | ecosystem: Environmental > Aquatic > Marine > Intertidal...
CAGGAGGGGGAGGACCTGAGGGAGGACGGGGCGGAGGACGGGGCGGAGGAAGACGACGAGTCCAACAGCATCGTGGGCGTGACCCTGACGGAGGATGGGACTGTGGTGGTTGCCGCCAAGGTAGGAGGACACGCTTCTCGAAGGAGGGAGGGAGGGAGGGAGGGAGGAAGGGCAAGAGGTAGGGGAGGGGGTCTGCTTTGCTCCTTCTTTGCTCTCTCACTGTCTCCCCTTCTTCAACCTTCCCCTGCTCGATGTCTCGTGACTGGTAGGGAGGGAACGTTACCGCCCTGCGTCATAACCCTTCCCTTGCCGCCTCTACGCCCACGGCCCAAGCCGGGGAGAGCGCTCTGCGCCCGGTGGCCTACTTCCCTCTCTCCCGCGTGGTCGCCTCCTCCGCCCCCATCCACATTTCCAACTCCTTGGCCGTGCACGGGCAGGTGAGGACTCCCTTCTTTTTCTTTGCCTCTTTTTTTCGCGCCAAAAAAGCGTGGATTGGGAAGTTCGCACCCAGCGGCTAGCTCTGAGCTGATCTGGATACCTACGCGTTGATTGTTCTGTGACTGACGCCAAGAAGGAGCCTCATTGCGGGCACGCCTATATAATTTTTCTGATCGACTTGCAATGCTTGGTTGGAAGGAAGAGTATGATGGGGTTTGGACATTGGCCCACATTTTAAAGACTCGCCAGCACAGCTTCTTCCCGTTCCGATGGCCCTCCCTCCCTCCCTTCCTCCCTCTCTCACTCCTTCCCTCCCTCCCTCCCTCCCTCCCTTGTTCCCAGGGAGTCTACATCGTCACACAGGAGGAGATAGTACGCCTGGATATGGACGCGTCCTCCGCGTCCTTGAAGTTCCGGTGGGCCACTACCTACGGGCGAGGCGGACTCCCTGTAAGGGGGGGGAGGGACAAGGAAGGAGGGCGAGGAAACACGACGCGGGCATGACTCAGGAGCCAGAATGAGACCGCTGCGTCTTCCTCTTCCTCATTGCGGTCTTCTTCCTCCTTCCCTCCCTCCTTCCTTCCCCCCTTTCGCCTTCCCCTCCCTCCCTCCCTCCTTCCCTCCCTCAGTGGTACACGTCCCGTCTGGGCCCGGGCTCGGGCTCAACGCCCTCCTTGACCTCCTGCCAAGGCCGAGATATGGTGGTGATCACCGACGGAGAGTTGAAAATGAACCTGATCTACCTGGATGCGAAGACGGGTGGGGAGGGAGGGTGGGAGGGCAGGCGGGAGGGAGAGAGGAGAAAGAAGGAAGGTTGAGATTTTATCTCCTTATCTTCCTGTAGGGGTTCCCCGACTGCAATTATTCTGAGACAGTACTCTCCTTCCCCTCCCTCCGTCTCTGAAGGTGAGGAGATAGAACGCACGCCCGTCGATTTTGGCGCGAAAGTCGACGCCTCCCGGCTCACTTCCGAGCAGTCGGTGGCCGTGCGCGGGTAGGAAGGGAGGGAGGGGGGCGAAGGTTAGGGTCAAGCGGGTGTCAAGAGATCTCCTGCCCATGACTAGGACCGCAAGAGAGACGGCGAAGATAACGAGGCCAGGCACCCTTGCCTCACCCCTCCCTCCCTCCCTCCCTCCTTCTTCCCGTTGCAGGTGTAAGGCCTTCGTGGTGAACAATTATGTGGGCACGGACGGCTTGGACGCCGACACCCACTGCACGGACGCCCCAGGCGTCAGAGGGAAGGAGGAGCTGGCCGCGTTCTGTAACGTGCGATGGGAGGGAGGGAGGGAGGGAGGGAGGGAGGGAGGGAGGGAGGAAGGAAAATTCCTCCCCCGATGGTATTTTACGTCCCCTTCTCCCTTTCTCTTCTTCTTTTCCCTTTTAACTTCCTATCTTTACCCTCCACCGTACTTTCCTGCTTCCCTCCTCACCCTTCCCTTTCTTGTGCCTCGGCAGATGCTGCAACCTACCTTTATCAGCAAGGTCTGTCCAGCGGTCTTTGGTTGTTTGGCCTATGGGGCAGCCATGTACACACTGGATGAGGAGGTAAGGGAGGGAGAGAGGGAGGAAGAGGCTCTCAGGGCACTGTCCGCGACCTGCGGGGCAAGTGTTGCGCCTTTCACTTCGGGTAGGGGTCCGGTGAACTCCTTTCCTTAGCCTTTGTGGACCCTCGCATGGTCGAAGGAGGTGCCTAATTTCGTCCTCCGTCCCTCCCTCCCCTCCTCTGCCAGCAACAAGCGCTGAAGCAGCTTTGGGCGCGGGACGACGTGAGCTGCGGCACTTCCATCCCCCTCATCAGCGGACCCTCCGACGGCAGGTAGATTCATAGTCTTTCACTTCCTTTGATCTTCCTCTTGCCTTCTCGTCGACCTCCGCCCTTTGGACCGTGCTCCTTGGCAGCTCGCAGCCGCCGTCTAACCGTCTCCCCCGTGTTCCCTTCTTAGCCCCTCCAGCACCTACTGTGTGGGCATGCTCAGGAACAGCAGTCGCTGGACGTTGCTTGCCTTGGACACCGAGACCGGAGAGGAGCGCTTTCACTTCCCTTACTACTCCGAAGGGAAGGACCGAGTGGCGAATTTCTTTGGGAACCCGGTGAGGGCTGGAGGAACGGCGAGCCAGAAGGGCCCACACAGCCAGCATTATCTCGTTGCACTCAGCAGTCTGTCGATCCCTCCCTTCCTTTCCTTCCCCCCCTTCATCCCTCTCCCAGTATTACGCGGGCGTGGAGGCCGTGGCCCCCGGCGTCTTGGCCATGGGGTCAATCGGTGGTCTCATCTACCTGACACCCGCCGCCCCCACTTCCCGTCTGCATTCTCCTCCTTCCGCTGTAGTCTCGTCGGCCTCCGCCCGGCCCGCGTCCGCTGCCCGCGTGCGTGAGAGTAAGGCAAGGGGGATGGACGGAAACAGTATCGAGGCCCTCGGTCTTGTGGGTATTGTGATGGGCCTTGTCTTGAGCCTGGGACTCCTCGTGCACGCGTGGCACAGGGCAAAACAGAACGGAGGGAGGGCGAGAAGGAGGGCAGTGGAGGGGGAAGACGGTCTTGGTGGCGGATACCTGCCCCTCGCAGAGGATGACAGGATTTAGGAGACGGGTTGAAGTCCGCTGGGAGCATCGTACGAGCGGTTTTCGTGGATGGCCATATTGGGAAAATTGCAGGGAATGTATGCGAGGTAGCTCCACCGACGGGCTTGATTGACGGGTCATGCTTGAAAATTCTGAGGTTGGACTCTGACTCGCCGAGCCGAGTATGACATGAAAAAGGTGCGAAGCCGCGCCCATTGAAATAAAATACAGGACATCATGTCTCTTTCTACCAAGAGGCGCTCGTATGTATGTTACACGCGACTTAATTTTCAAGTGCAAGTGCATTTTTTGGATATCCCTACTTGTCTCTCGATGATGCTAATTTTTCTCAAGATGCGCTCGTGCATTTTGAGAAATTTCGATGCATACCGGTCTCAACGGTTCTTGAAAGCCAGCCAAAAACTATAACTAGTGTCAAAGGGACGCTTCATTACGTAATTTTAACGTGAGGTAATAAATTCTGGCGGAAGGTATGTAGAAATTGGCCCTTTGACCCAGCGCTACTGTTACATAAGGCGGAATCAAATCCTCGGGACGTTTAAATTTACTCCTCAAAAATGCCTGGGCATGGCAACAAGTTATCCTGCGCCATTTCTCTGTGGAGCTCCAAAGTGGTGACAGCACACACCAGTTCCGGTGTGCGATGTGATGCTATAGACATTTGCAATCAAGCGCGTCGGTCGACTTGGCAAATCCGCTGTTAGAGTGCCGGTGGCACGCGACATGGACGTTCTCGCTTCAGGAGTCTTGCTCATCTTCCTGAACCAGACTTAAAGCCCGAAGTGATGCGATGCAGGCTAATTAACCCTGACCCCATGCTTCGAATGTTTTTATTATGTCCAAATCTTTGTTTTTATTATGTCCAAATCTTTGGCATGCTTTCGACGCTCTGCCAGGCAATGTGAGTAACTTTTTCCGCACGGCTAAGAAAGCACCGTGCTCGGAAAGTTGTCTAGACCAATATCAGACAGGTGTCCTTGTGGGTAAAATCTCACGATAATTACTACTCTTCCATGGTCACATGTAACACTGGACAAATAATATGTAACACTGGACAAATAACCAACAATAATACAATGTATAATTGAGCACTTTTCACGCCGTGTTTTATTGGGTTTACCCTGCTTGTCTTGTTTCCCGCTCGATTTTTAAGTACGCCGATCAGCAGCAGACGCGTTGCTTCGCCTCCGCCCATTCCTCTCCGAGCATCGGCGCAAAGAGCTTACCCATACTAAAAATATATTAGAAGCAATCTGGCCTGCACGGAGATTCCAAGCGCTTCCGCAAGTGTCTTTTTGGGAACCAATGTCCTGGATTAGGACAAGAGGCACGCGGGGAGGGTGAAGCATTTCCATCGTACTAAGAAAGTGGGGGGGCAGAAGTAATAAGACTGGACCGCCTGCTTTCATGATTGGTCTCCCGATCGTTGCTCTTTTACCCGATTCTACCCCTTGCGCAAAGTTGAACACTTCAACACGCTGCATTCTTTCTGACAAAGAGAGATCTCACATGAACGAACCGCTTTGATTTGTTCTAGGAGGGTAAGGAGGAGCTTTCGCCAGCGGGAGACTGAAGCAGAAGCAGCGAAGGCCGGTTCAATCCGGAAACCCCACTCCATGTTGGGTCGCGGAAGGAACTCAAAATGAAACGAGCGCACATCATCGGGGCAAGTGCACTCTTTTTGGGTGTTATAGTCCTTATAATAGGACTCCTGGTGGGACGAGGCGACAGGAAGGTAAGCAGCAACTTGTCGGCGCGGAGGGTCGTTCAAACTGATCATATCAGCCAATGTCGTGAATGAAAAGAAGTCCAATTCGACAAGCATCCCCACAAAATAAAATTATGGCACATGTGTCATAATTATGGGGAAGGTAGTGTGGGGTTGAGCATGCCTATTTAAATCGCGTTGTTTACCTCGGATACCTAACTATTCACTCCTACCAGGCATGTGGTTGTCTACTGTCATCTCGATAAAGACCTTCATTAACACTCGTAATCTCACACACTCAATTAACTCGCCTTATCCGCGTTCAAATTCGTACCCGTACCGTACTTACTCGCGGATAACCAGGAACTCTCCTATTCCCCTTACTCACGCCTGGCAATTTTCTCACAAATTCAAGCTCTCAATGGAGTGATCGCAATGATTCCTGGGCACTCGCGCGCCTCAAAATTACCTCTCTCAAATTTACTGCTTTGAAAGGCCATTTCTGGGTTAAGTCTTGACGTCATCTTCCACTTTTTCCCGGTGCCAGGACCCTACACAGACAGCGACAACTCCCACTGTAGTATCTCCGGACGAACTGCCCCTCCTGAACAAGCTCCTAAACAATGGCAGCAGTAGCGACAAAATTAAAGAACACCCAGCGGTCCTTCCGGTGTCGCTCTCCCCTCCGGCCGAGTCAAAGCAAGCCACTTCGCCTGGCGCCACGACGGGGACGACCGCGCTGGGAAACCTATTGAGAAACTCAACCGTGGTCAACAACATAGTCTCCGCCGTGACGGCCGGCCAAGACCAAGCGCAAGAGCGAGCGCAGGCTCTCTCCAATTCCCTGGCCACCAGTGTCCTGGGACAGGCCGTGGGCAAGATTCAGGCCGCGGCCCAGGCTAGTATGGGGTACGTGGCCGTGGAAGGGTGCACTCCCAAAAACGCGGAAGAGCTCCGGTACATGATCGACCACACGACCTGTCCACGCTTGACCTTGGTGCCCGCCACGAACTATTCGATCACGGAGCAGCTTGTCATCCGCCGCCGGGTCACCCTGGTGGGTCGGCCTTTGGGGTTGCCGATCATCGACGCCCACAACACGACCCGGGCTTTCCTGGTAGAGGCAGGCGGGTTCTTGGACGTGCGTTTTGTGGAAATCGTGAAGGGAAAATTCGTGGAGGTCGTCCCCCTGGTCCTCTACCGCCTCCGCGGCCCCACATGCTATATTCGACGGGGGGGAGTCGCCCTCTTCACAGGCTGTCGGTTTAGTGCCAACTGGAGGAACGCCGCGCTATTTTCGGGGATCACGCCCCCCCAGACCAACGTGCAAGTCTTTGGAGGTGGCATCGTGGCCGAGTCGGGCACGCTGCGGGTCACGGACTGCCACGTATTTAGGCCGCGGATTGGGATCGCCTTTCGGGAGATTCAATTTGTAGGGGGCGAATTTCTGGTCCTGGGAGGAAACATGTACCTCACGGGCTGCATCTTTGTGAATATGGCGATCTTTTCTAGTACTCTCGGCGTGGGTGGGTATGTGGCTAATTTGGGAGGCACCGTAGTCATCACCGGATGTCTTTTCAACTACGCGGGAACTTTTGTCTGTACCAACGGTCTAGGGTACCTCTTCTTCTTGGGGGGGGGGGCGACCATTTTGACGGGCTGCATCGTCACCACCACGATCGGCTTCGCTGCGTACTTTGGAGGAGGGATCGGTATCTTCACGGGGAGTGGTGCGGCAGTCATGACGGGATTCATCTATGCCGCGAATGGGATCATGGGGATTGGCACGGGCTTGGGCTTTCAGATGGCTGTAGGCGCAGGGGTCAGCATCCGCACGGGGGTCATTCAGACCACCATGTCGGCGCTGGGTTATGTAACTGGCTGTGGAATTACAAACTACATCGGGGCGGGCGTTGCTGTCTTCTCCGACGTCATTCTTACGCGGTCAACCGCCCTTCTTACCTTTTTTGGCACGGGAAGTTATTTGTATCTAGGGGCAGGCTCCGCGACGATCGTAAATGCCGTGGGATTCTTCAACACGGGTATCGGAGCGAATGGCTTCGTGGGGGGGGACATGGCAGTCTTTGGCGGCTATATGTCCCGTATCAACCAGGTATATACATCGACAAGTGCAATATCGTTTGCGGCGGGTCAAGGCGCCGACCTTTTCATCGGGCTGGGCGGGGCCAGCCTAGTCTTGAATCTGTATATTACACCTGCTACTCCCGTGGCGTTCCGTTCCCGGGGTCTCGTGGCAATTTATGTGGCGGGGAACAACGTGTTCCTCTCCACTCAATTGGGGAATTCCACCGTCCTTTTCAACGTCTTGACCGTCAACAAGCATGGGCAAACGGACTGGTCCCGGAACATCTTCGTGGCCCGGAAAATCTCCTGGAGGTTCACGGACGTGGGCCCCAACCCCGACGATTTCGTCGGCCGACGTTTGGAGGCGCCAGGAGAAAACAAGGCAGGCCTCGACCCGGCAAATAGATCGGGACATGGAAAGCCCGCGACGCTGGCGGCACGGGAGGAGGATGTCGAAGTGCGACCGACGCACCCCACGGTGCCGCGATTTCTCACGGGAAGTTTGGGCAGTGAGACCAGCTTTGACGTCAAGCCGACAGTAACGGACATCCTGAACAAGTATTTGCCGGTTGAGGACGTGGAAAGCATTGCAGAGGACACGACTGGGGAAGAGGGCCATGACAGGGTGGAGGGGCATGGGAACCAAAACGACGGACCGGAGGCGACTCTTGCAAAGGGTGTACCTGAAACGAGTCCTAACACCTCTCAGGGACGTGTGGAGGATAATGCGGTGGCCTCCGTGACCGGACCCAAGACAAATTACAGCTGGGACGGGGACCTCGGCAACATCACCCACAACGCTTTTTACGCGTTCACAGAGATACCCGGGCTGAAAGTGGAGCGGAGCAAAACGGACAAGATCTACGTGGCTGCCCCCATGGACGTGTGCGGGGTCTGCGACGTGACGCCTGGGAACACCTTCGACAATGTGGACGGCCCCGGGGCCCTCTCCGCCTGTGGCATGCAAAATACATGCGCGACGTCCGATGCGTCCGCGCTGGCCTTGCCGCCCGGTGGCGAAGGAGACGGATACGGTGCAGGACAGGCAGGCGGAGACCAGCCGGGGTCGGGCATGTGGGTGACGAGTCGGGAGGAAAAGTCCGCGAACTCCACTGTGCAATTGCTCGAGATTCGGTCGACGTTCACTCCATTTGCAGCACCACCTCTGTCTTCCTCGGGCGCTTCGCCCGCTGTCGCTGGCGTAAACAAAATAGAGGTGGCCGCAGCCTTGCGTGAAGCAATTGTCAATTTGGGCTTATCAGAGCGCTGGCACCTGCGGGTGGAGCCGTCTTGGGAAAGCAGCAAGAATGTGGACCCCTACCTCCGTTTGGAGGGCGACGCGGAAATGGAAGAGAGCGACGCGACCTTTGATTACGGAAGCATCGATCCCGCCGAGGTGGCGAATCAAGAGGCATGTGGACGGAAGGAAAGCTTCAAGGCCTACTTAGTCAGCGACTGGAAGAATGTTACGGATGAAATCTCTCGGAAATTAAAGACATCCACGGGCACCAAAGCTCTGACTCTGGCATTGCAAAAGGAGGTGGAGCACACGGCGGCTGTGGCGGCGAACGCGACTGACGGGGAAAACGACGGGGGAATGCCTGCCCCTCCCAGTGTGTGCGAACTCGTCGTATATCGTACCACTAGCCTCTATGTCCCATCCACGACCTTGGCAGGTTCGGGGGCCACGGCAGTCACAAGGCTGGCGTCAGCGCCTGTGACGCGTCGCACGACGGCAAGCACCAGTGCCTTTCATCGTGTCCTTTCTGCCGACGGCTTGCGTTTCGAACTTGAAGAAGCAGAAGTGGAAGAAGACGATGAGCAGGTGAAAGCACTGCTTTCACGGGAGGCCTCTGCAGCGCTCACCTTGTTAATACCTGACAGCACGGACCCCTACGCCCTCTTACGTGAGCTCCCTCCCCGCGTGGATGCGGTGGAAATTGATGAAACTTATTCCCTGGTCCTCTCGAATTTTCCGGGAACATTCCAAATGGCGACGCTGACGGTGCGGGCGGTGCCAGAGAAGGGGGAAGATGTCTTGCTGGTGACACTGCCGTCCCAGCCACACATGCTCACGCGGCAGCAGGTGTGGTCGTGGAGACCACGAGATAGTCTAGGGGCAGAACAGCTCGTGAAGGGGAGAGAGTACTACTTAGAGGTGACCTCATCGGATGGAATGGCTTTTGATGCGACCAATAAATTTGTAATCAGATGACATGCTAGACAAGAGAGTAAGGAGGGGAGGCGTACTAGGAGCATTTTGGTAGGTATTTGATCTCGAGAGAAGAGGAAAGCGAAAGCGAGGGAAAGGAGGAGCGACTCATTGAAAGATCCTTGGATGATGCATTTATTAGAAAACAAGATCATGTTGCTTGTGCTTAGTTGAGAAGGAGCGGAGAGGAGGTAGTGCTGAAGTTTACTGCGGAGGAAACAGTGAGTCAAAGAATGATGCATGTCGGAGGGGACCGAGTAAAGGTTTCCACAGGAGCTTGAGCTGGCGACTGTGCTCATCTTTCCCATATCACGTGCCTTTTGTGCCCATGCATTAACTCGGGGCATCGAATGCATTTTTTATTTTAAACTAGATGAAAAGAGTGATAATTAGTTTCCCGTAAAACGATAAAATCTGTCGGTGGGCGACATGGATGACACGGACGAGGTCTAAAGTATAAATAAAGCATACATATGAGTGTGTATGTGTAGGACGCGCTAATAACACTTGATATGGAAAAATAAGGTGGATCAAAAGGGATATGCGCGTGTGTTAAGGGGAGCGAGAGCGTATGGATATGATTTAAATACGTGAAATTGACACACAATTCATTGCCGTTGATTTATTTGTCTGGTCATGATCATAATGATAATAATTATTCCTCACGTCTCTTTCAAATTAAAAATGCGCGTTGCCTTCCTCGCTGACAGCTCGTAAGCGCCGTTACTTAAAATCTGAGAGTATGAGGTAATCCAAAAGTACCTACAGGTATCCGGAAATATACTTGACATAGATCTAGCATTAGAATGTCACGGCACCAATAAAAGTCAAATTCCTAGACTGCTTTGAACACAGTATCGACTTGATTGCGTGTTTGAACGATGCGATACTCAGCTGGTGCAATTCTGGCATAAATCCTCCGTCTAAGCGAGAATCGAAGCTGCTCAACACTGCCCCCCTGTCATCCACGAGATCTCATCACAGTTTTTTTTTATTTTAACTCTCACTACGACCACCATTGGGAAAGAATTTAGTCCTTGGTGCGGAGTATGATTTTACTTTTTACTGTCTTGCTGCGAGCTTATTTAGTTTCCAGGGTTACCCCCGAACGGCGAACCTTGTCCTCGCTTTCGCCGTCGGAGTTTCGGAACCACGTCTCGTAAAACCTCCACGAGTCACAAAGTACTCAGGAACTCTCATGTTACCTTACATTCAAAGTGTCAGGTACCAGGGAGAAATGGATTCCTCTGCCGCCGATGTGGACGAAGACATCGTCGTCCCGTCGCTGTTCGCGCGAGATACCCCAAGGGCCTGTGTGGAAAAAGAGGAAGGGGAAAGACCAGACATGATGGAAGAGGACGAAAAGCAAGAGCCTCCCACAAATCAGCACGTGCAACAGCGTGCGGCGCCTGAAATCAAGGCGATCGATCGATCTTCGGTTGCGCGAATTTGTTCAGGACAGGTACAAGACGCAAACTGAGACTGAGGCACTTCCACGCATCCCATTCTTCATTTTCGAATTGTTTTCCTACCAAAGGTGGTCATTGACCTAGCCACTGCTGTGAAGGAGCTAGTAGAGAACTCTTTGGATGCCGGGGCCACACAGGTAAGAACGTGTTGGGTACTGGAGTATGGATCAGGTCCCTTTCTGTCACTGACCTCCCCTGGTGTACCGGCAGGTCGAGATTAAATTGAAAAATTGGGGCGTGGAATCAATTGAGGTCTCAGACAATGGAAGTGGTGTTGCGCCGCAGAATTTCCAGGTGCGTGACAAGAAATGGAGCAGAGGAGAGGACAGGGCGTGAAAGGGGGATACACCCTCTTTGCTTTTCCCTATTGCCAGGTTCGTGATAATGCACATGTTTCAGGGCACACGAGCCTGCTTGTGAAGTAAATCGTGTCTTGCTTATGGCCCTCGTGCTATCTGAATATATAAGTCATATGTCTGTTCCGAGTCTCCGCTACTCCCTCCCTTCCTCCCTCACCTCCTCCTCCCTTTCTCCCTTTCCCCCTTTTTTAAGGCCCTGACCCTCAAGTATCACACGAGCAAACTCTCCACTTTCGCCGATCTAGAATCAGTCGCTTCCTTCGGCTTTCGGGGGGAGGCCCTGTCCTCTCTGTGTGAGATTGCGGGGGCCTTCGAAGTGAGCACACGAGGGGAGAACGAGGCCATTGGCGCCAAGATCGTCTATGACCGGTGCGTGGGATAGGGAGGATGGTGGAGAGACAAGGATGGGGAGGGAAGGAGAAAAGGGTGGTGGAGAGAGAGAGGGGTGGGTAGGAAAACGGAAGAGGGTCACAAAGCCGACGCGGAAGGGAGACTGCGCGCGCAGGGAGGGATGGAGGGGAGGGGTAGAAAGAGGCAGGTGCCCCAGCTTCCTTTCAACGGGCAAAGGCGCCTCACCCTGACCTAGCCCTTTCGTTCCCTTTTGTCGGTCCAGGAGCGGCAAGATCCTTTCCCAGACCCCAACCGCCCGCCAGCGAGGGACCACAGTCTGCGTGGCCAGACTCTTCGAGCCCCTGCCCGTGCGGAGGGCGGAGTTCAAACGGTGTGGGAGGGAGACAAGACAAGGAAGGGAGGACGGGCGGCGCGGGATACGCGAGGTCTAGAGAGCCGGTTGCC
>Ga0102934_1002976_pt1 | contig 11650 bp, 13 predicted proteins | sample SalPonR2_A_D1_MG_FD_78175 | JGI IMG/M metagenome (GOLD analysis project Ga0102934, IMG submission 78175) | Salt pond soil microbial communities from South San Francisco under conditions of wetland restoration - Salt Pond MetaG R2_A_D1_MG | ecosystem: Environmental > Aquatic > Marine > Intertidal...
CCTTGCTACACTCGGAGGGCCGGGCAGGAGGATTGGGGGCTCTGGGGCGAGGCGCCCTAGACGAACAGAGGGATGCGGAGGGGTACTTGGCCCATAGGGTGGGCGAGGTCCTCCACGGCCGGTACAAGGTGAGGAGAGGAGGAAGACAGGGGCCGGGGAGGGAGGGAACGAGGGAAGGAGGGAGGGGGGGCGGGGAGGGCGGGTGAGAGTGTGCTCACCGGAGGGGGGATATGACTCCAATCTAATACCCGTGCTGGCAGGGCGCGGCCTTGGCGCCCGCCTCGATCACACCGGACTTGGGTTTCGCTTTTGGAGAAGAAGAATCGCACTGCCTGCTCTACGGCGAGGCTGTGCCGCGCCTTCCCCCACTAGGGAGGCCGGACGCCTTGGGCCCGTCGTCCCATTTGGGGTGCCACAAGCTCACTTCTGCCTTGTGCTGCCCTGCCTGCGTGTATCCTACTATGTGCCAGGGTCTGACCCGTTACTCCCCCATACTGTTTGGCTCCGCCTCCGTGAATGCCTGCAGTCTCCTTCCGCGTCCCTGGGGCCCTCGCCGCTTGTCTCACTCTCCCTCCCCTCCCGCCCCTCCTGCTCAGATCCTCGGTGTCAAGGGACGCGGCGTCTTCAGCTCCGTCCTCGTGGCCCACGACACGCAAGCCGTCCCCACCTCTCCCCTCGGGCCCTCGCCCAGGACGGTGGCCATCAAGGTCTTGCGGGGCAACGACTTGATGTTGCAGGCAGGCCTGAAAGAGGCAGCACTCCTCCGCGCCCTGACAGAAGGGGACAAGAGGGACGAGGGGCACGTGGTTCGCTTTCACGAGGAGTTCAGGCTGGGGGGTCACGTGTGCGTGGTGATGGAGGCGATGCACCTGAACCTGAGGAAGCTTTTGAAGACCTATGGGCCCTCGCAGGGACTGGCCATCAAGGCCGTCCTTTCCTACGCGCAACAGGTAAGCATGTCTCGCGAAGCTCGTTTGTGTCATGCGTGTGTCCGAACTGTGTCGCCCGGAAGCGCTTTCCATTGAGGGAGGCCCTGCCTGTGAGGCGGGTGCAGACTGCGGGCGCGACCTCCCCTCGCTCCGCTTCCGTCCGTCTCACTCCCTTGCACCCTCTCGAACCCATGTCCCTCCTCAGCTGCTCGTCGGTCTGGCCTACCTGGAGCAGCAAGGCGTCGCGCACGCTGACCTCAAGCCCGACAATTTAGTCGTGGATACCTCCATGTCCGTCTTGAAGATCTGCGACTTCGGCTCGGCGCTCCACACCAACGAGCTGGGAGGGAACGAGGCAGAGGAGGCAGCCACTAGCACGCCGTACCTGCAATCACGCTTCTATCGGGCCCCCGAGGTGATACTGGGGTACCCGCCCCGCGGGCCGGCCATGGACATGTGGAGCGCGGGCACTACTATGTATGAGCTCTACACGGCCCGGGTGCTCTTCCCCGGCCGGCACAACAACGAGGTGCTTCGACAAATGATGGAGGTGAGGGGTCCGTTCTCGCGGAAGTTGCTAAAAAAGGCCAGCCCAGGGCTCAGGAGCCAACATTTCGACGAGGAGGGCATGTTCCTGGCGCGTGAATTGGACAAGGGGAGTCAAGTGGAAAGCGTGCGGGCACTACCCCCTCCCACGGGCCCAAGTAGGCAATTAGGGGAGATGCTCTGCTCCCCCAAGATCATGGCCAGAATGCCGTCACAAACTCGGCAACAGGTCGAGCTTTTGCGTGGTTTTTTGGAGCAAGCTTTAGTCTTGGACCCAGCCAAGCGAGCGAGACCCGTCCAGGCGCTCCAACTTTTCAAGGGAAGAGGGAGCGGAGGGAAAAAGTGAGGGAGAGAAGTGCGATTTGCACTCGCATACTAGATGAACTTTGTACTTTGTCGGTAAGCGTGCGGTCGCTGCATGTTCATAGCGGTAGAACGGGGATGATTGTGTCATAGGGGGGGTAATGTGCGCGGGATATATGACGGCCTGGAAAGGAGAGCACTTTTGTAATGATAAATAAAACCGAGCAAAGACAATCACACACATGTAATTTCAAATTCCTCATTATTTTTGTTTCCAGATTTCTTTGTCGTACTGCTTCTCAATGTGGCTTGTGGCCATACGCTGTTGGTATTTGGTCATGGGCCAACCTCCCGGCAAACTTGCTACTTCCAAACAAACGCCCTTGAGCTTATTGTTGCCCACCACAGCTTCCATGTCTCATTTTCTCACCTATGACACGTAATCTATGCGATTATTACCATATCAGGTTACAAGGCTGGAATGTCCTTTCGCATAAGCAAGGCGAGAGTGACCTTTAGAGCGGTCAGAAATGCCAGTAAGGGTAGCGGCAGATTATACCGGTGCTTTCGCACAGTCTCTACCAGCACCAAGCGTGGTCTATCATTGAGCGACATTACACACCCACATCCGCGGGTAAATCGGCTACTCCGCGAATACTTGGCCAAAATGGAGCAAGAGAGTGCAGATTTACCTAATTCCCTGCAGCAACCGGGGTACCAAGTGAAGCAAAGCCTGCCGCGCAAAGACCGCATATTCGTCAATAACTCGATAAATCTGGGCAAAGTCGACGTATTAGGTTTTGATTATGATTATACGCTTGTGAGTTACACCCACAAAATGGAAGGGCTGATTTACAGCATGGCTAAGGACTACCTGATCGAGCATTCGGGTTACCCGTCAGAAATGAAGACACGTCGAATGTACGATCCACGCTTTGCTGTTCGAGGGCTAGCGGTAGATGTAGACCGAGGATGGGTGCTGAAGCTTAGCTACATACACCAAATAGCACTCCGGACAGTATTCTGTGGGCGTCGGCGCCTGAGCAAAGAGGAAGTGGTGGCTGCGTACGGCGACGGTGCTCATGTCTCTCCACAATACCGGAACAACCACATGAAACCGCTTCTAGATTTGTTTGCCTTGTCGGAGGCTTGTCTAGTTGCGGACGTCCTGGATTACTTGAACGAGTTGAATATTCACCATGACCGGCAGGCAGTAGTGGAAGACGTCTTACAAGCAATCAGTCATGTCCACACAAGTGGAGAGATGCACAAGACCGTGGTGCGAGACCCTCCCACCTACATGCTACCCTCTCCACACCTGCGCGAAACATTGATGCGTTTCCGCGATGTCGGGAAAAAGCTGTTTCTGTGCTCCAACTCCAATTTTGAGTACGTTTCTGGCGGCCTGCAATTTTTGCTGGGGGCGGACTGGCAGGAGTTCTTTGACGTGGTCATCGTCTCTGCGGGAAAGCCAGGGTTCTACACATCCAACCGACCCTTCCGTCAGGTAGACAAGCGTACGGGGAAGATTCGTTGGACGGAAGTGACCACATTAGAGAAAGGGAAGGTCTATTCGCACGGCTCCCTGGAAGGCCTGACCAAATTGACGGGCTGGCAGGGGCCGCGGGTCTTGTACATCGGCGACCAGATCTGGGCGGACCTGGTGGGGGGTCGACGGAATCAGGGATGGCGCACTGGAGCCGTCATCCGAGAGTTGGAGTACGAGTTGGTGGTGCAGCAGTCCAAAAAATACAGGCAGTACGCCCATCAAGCCGTCACGGTCACGGAACTGCTGCGCCTGGTTCAGGAGGAAATGGAGAAGATCCGGACCGAGGCCACGCAGGCGGCCGCGAAGACCACCGGGGGGGGGGGAGGTAAGGCCTCGGAGATGCTCCCTTACCTATTGCAAGAGGCGGACGTGCGAGTCTCGGACGGCCTGGAGGAGTATCTGCGGTACTTACAGACGGAGATGTCCAAGATGTTCAACGCAAACTTCGGCTCTGTCTTTCGTTCGGGGGGGGAGCCCACGCTCTTTGCATTCTCATTGCGACGGTATGCGGACCTGTACCTGAGTAAGCTGGAGAACTTCCGTTTCTACTCTCCCATGCACCGCTTTTATCCGCAACGGGGCATCTCCATGCCGCACGACCCTTACATCCCGGCGATCGGGCGCCCCCCTCCCGCGACGGGAGACGAAAAAGCAAGCGGGGGCCAGGAATGGGCGAGCGTGGGCATAAATGCCGTGCCTGAAGACAAGACATCGAGGAAGGAAGGCCGTGCGGGGGTATCGTCAGTGTCGTGTATGGCTGATGGAACTAGACGGCGCCAGGATTCCTAGCTTGGACGGAGGGGTCCCAACCTCTCCCCTGCCTCACTCCCCTCCCCTCGCTCCGCCGACGAGTTGGAGTCAGTAACAAGCACCCGCCGTCTCCCGCCGGACCAGGTGCGTCATTCACCATATGACAGATAAATGAGTAGCCCGGGACGCATGACCTCTAGAGATACAATGGTATCGATCAAATGGTATGTTACAAGCGCCTCAGCATGTAGTATCTTCCCCCATGCTACGTACAACATACGAATACCCAAGCCTTCTACGAAATTTCAACTGTTTTATTCGCTTCTTTGGAGTTCTTGCTCAGTTATCTGAGAGCGAACAGACCGTTACCACAAGAGTGTGCTTTTGTATCCTCCTTTCTCAAGGCTCGCACCGGTTCGGATCGCGCGGAAACATGGAAGCCTTACGCACATTATCCAACCCAAGATACAAAAATACTACCCGCTCCAATCCAATGCCCGCCCCCCCATGCGGCGGCACACCATGCCGAAAGGCATTCACGTAAGACTCTAACGGCTCCATCGGCAAGCCCTTGGCCGCTATTGTCCGAGTCAGCAAGTCCGGATCATGGATACGTTGAGCGCCCGAACAGATCTCCTGGCCACGCAGAAACATGTCGTACGAGTTGCTGTAGGCGGCATCGGACGGGCAGGGCATCGTGTAGAAGGGACGGACAGCCGATGGATACTTGTCGAGGATGAAAAAGTCTGCCCCGTGCCTTTTTTTGACGAGCTCCCCGAGTCGCAGCTCCTGGGCCCCGGTCAAGTCTTCCAGCTCGCCCACCTCGGGCATTCCTCCCTCCTCCCGCAGCATCCGGATGGCTTCCGGCCAGTGCACGATGCAAGGCCCGTCCGTGAAGGCGACCGGGTCTGAGGCATATTGCTCTCGGATGATTGCCAGCTCCTTGGCAAACCGCGTCTCCAAACCCTCGAAGATGTGTTTAAACATGCGGTGTGCGATGGCGAGGACCTCGTTGTAATGCTCATCCAGCGTCATTTCCAGGTCCAGCCCCGTAAATTCGCACAGGTGTCGGCGCGTGTTGCTGTTCTCGGCGCGGAAGACGGGGCCGATCTCGAAGACCCTGCCTAGATCCGCCGACACCGCCATCTGCTTGTACAGCTGAGGAGATTGGGCCAGGCACGCGGGTCGACCAAAATAGTCGGTCTTAAACACGCCGGCTCCGCCCTCGCTCTCCCCTCCGATCAATTTGGGCGTGTGGATCTCCACAAATCCTTCCGCATAAAGACTTTCCCGAAAAAGCTGACAAACGCCCGATTGAATGCGCATGATGCAGTTGTTGGCAGGAACGCGCAGATCCAGCCACCGGTTATCCAGGCGAAGCTCCTGACCGATGCGAGGAAACGGTCGGTCGGTGCTTTGCGACGCTTCCACCTCAGCCTCGGGCCGACCCGCATCTTCCAATTGAAACGGTAGGATCGCCTCGGCGGATGAGACTACGTAGACCCGTTGGATTGACAACTCCACGTCTGTGACCGAGCACGATTTCACTTGCGCAGCTTGTAAGGTGCCTTGCGCGTCCACGACGCTCTCACAAGTGAGCCCGCCCATAAATTTCAGCATGGCCTTGGATCGCTCTGGTGCGCTTTTGTCCTTGAAATAACACGCCTGCACCGTCTCGAAAGGCCCTTGACGGAGGACAAGGAAACACGAATTGCCCTTTGCGCGGACGTTAGCAATACGGGCCCGGACCCACACCACCTTGCCAGCGTCCGCGGCACTCAGCTTTCCCAGATCGTGGAAATCCCGATGCAGTTCCGACTGGGACATGAGGCGCGTGTAATTAGCCACCGCGGGTACGGGATCGTCTCCCTCCGTAGGTTGATCGGATTGGGCATAAGATATTTCTGGATATGCTGCGGTTGCTGGGCTTGTACTTCGAAGAGAGTTAGTACGTTGGCCAGGACTTGAAGTGCTCTTGTGAGGATTCCCACCAATGAAATTTCGATGTACTCTTCCCGGTACACTCACGGGTCTGATGAAGGCAGCGCTGTTGAATGGACTTATACAATTGAAAGCTCCTCTCCTCAGTATAGCTGATGCACTTCGCATGCCTGTCTTTCTCAGCACTGTGGTGGTGAGGAAGAGAAGGAGACCTGACGAGAAAAAGAGGCGCTTTGCGGGGCCGCGGTCAGGGCTAGAGACCATCAGCAACGCACGCGCGATAATCCCATGCAACAGGGGAAGAGGCGCAGGATAGACGAGTGTCAGGAATGGCCTGTGAAGAGATGATTTAATGGGGTTATATCTTAATAAAAATACTGAGGGGATAAAAAGCGCTGGGAACTAGTTCAGCGCGCATGTTCAACCCCGCCACGTACGGACACCAAATCCCACTCCAGGCAAAGTACTAACTACAACTTGCAAGTATCTAGCGTTGTTGAGAAAAGGTTGAAATTGCTCCATGACATATTGAAGCATCATACGTGTCTCCACACGGCTTCCACTCGCTACTTGTGTCCGTGAGTGCTAGAGTAGTACTCGCTGTCTCCCACTTGCCTCTCCCCCCGCTGTGTTCGTCACGCCGCCACGACTCTCTTAGACCTTGGTGTCTCCATAGCCGAGCATGTTGGAGCATTTCAACGACCTGACGAATTCCTTGCATATGATACATACTTTTTACTCACAGCTGTCTGTGGTTCGAGAATGATGGGTATCAGATTCTCTGCTCTCCTCGTCGCGTTCCTCGCTTCCATCCCGTACCTCCTCGACCTAGCCACGCGCCGAGAATACCCAGTCCCACCTCCAGAAGGGGCCGTTGTGGTCACAGGCGCCTCAACTGGCATTGGTGCACATGCTGCCCATAGCCTAGCTCGAGCAGGCTTCCTTGTTTTTGCCGGTGTTCGGAAGGAACTAGACGGAGAGACCTTGAAGGCCGAGGCCCCGACGCTAGAATCTCAGGAAAATATAGTACCCATCATCCTCGATGTGACGAAGCAAGAGCAGATTGATAAAGCTGTGCAAACTGTCAGCAGTACATTGGACTCTTTGGGAGGAAGGCCTCTTGTGGGGCTGGTGAACAACGCCGGCGTGGGCGGGTCAAACAAGCCTGTCGAGTTTCAGAGCATGGATGACTTGCGCTGGCTTTTTGACGTGAATTTTTTTGGAGCCATCGCCACCACCAAGGCGTTTTTAGCCCTCCTCCGTGCCAGTAAAGGGAGGGTCATCAACATCAGCAGCTTGGCCGGTCTGACTGTGGCGCCCTTCATGACGGACTACTGTGCGAGCAAGTGGGCGTTAGAGGCGTTTTCCGACGCCCTGCGCGTTGAAATGGGGGAGCTTGGAGTCTCGGTGTCAGTGGTCGAGCCAGCCTATGTCACAAGCGCAATTTTTGGCAAAATAGCCACCAGGGTGAAAGAAACCGCGGACTCCGTGTCCGAAAAGGTGGGAATGTGGTTATGGCGGTCCTCCCCGTTTCCTTCAGCTTGCCCGCTCCGGCTAACGCTCAATTCACACACCCCTCGCCGTCATCGCATCTTGCAGGTGATGGAAGTGTACGGCCATCTCGTACAGAATCCCACGTACACGCGACGGTGCATCGAGAAGGCGAGTCCCCCCACCGTGACGAGTGACGCCATCCTCCACGCCCTGACCGCCAAGCACCCACAGACCCGCTACGTGGTTGCCAACGTAGACGGTAAGTACAGATTCATCTTTTCCTGGGCGGATACGGATACTAGGGGCGGGCTCTGAAGTAGATCCGTGGGGACAGGTAGAGGGGCGCGGGGGGATGAAAGGAGCAGAGGGATCGGAGAGGCCGCCCCAATACCTCCCACCCCTTTCTCAGCGCCCATAAGCATCCACACGTCAACCCTTTCTCTCATTTGGTCGCTCCCACGCCTTCTACCCCACCCGGCGACTCGCTGCTTCCCATCAGGCCTGTCCGCGAAAGTCATCGGGTGGATGATATGGATGTTCAACGACCGAATCAAGGACAAGCTCATCGAGATTTCCTTGCTCAGACAGCGCAAAGCACAGTAAATGCCAGAGACGATAGTTTTCTTTTCAACAGCTGGGTTGGGGAAGGGGTATCCATGGGTGTCGGGGTCGGAAGCATGGGGGGCCAGCCGGGTGCAGCAAGAATGATATCAAGGGAAAGAAGAGGGGGCACGGGCCACGAGTCCTCCTCGTCTGCCCGCAGGACGGATCGATCGTTGGAGAGAAAGCAAAGGGTTTTGGATACAGAGCATCAAATCAATAGCGGGGCTTGGCTGAGTGGACGAAGGCGTCAGGAAGCGCCTACACGAGCGTTGCCTGGGTCTTTGGTAGGACCAGTGGCAAAGGAGGGTAGGACAAAATTTCGAAAAGAATGCGATGAAATGAAAAAAGGACGCCGCCACACTCGAGCGTACAAGTGAAGGCTGGGCTCAGCTGTCCACTACTATGCGCTTCAATTTTCGTGATTCCTTTTTAGCCAAGGCGGCTACTGCTACTGAGCTAGGGTGTAACAGGCGCTGGCATCCATTTCTAAAAGCTGAAACTGACACAAATGTACATGACCGTCCCGACAACGTCACTGCAGCTCCCCGGTGGCGGTTGGATCAGGCGAAGCAAGAAAGGCGAAATCGCTCAAATAAAGATGGAGGCTTCCTCGTCGCCCCTGCGGCAACGTCCGCCTTCTTGCGAGGCGTGACCACGCGCACTCCCGTCCACCCCCTCGCTTTTTCCTTCTCTCCTCCCTACACCCCAAAAGAGGAACCGCACCCGCAGCTTTCCTGGGCGTTCGGGTTCAAAAACGCGAACCCTCCCCCGATCAACTGATCCTTAAAGTCCAGGCGAAGGCCGAAAAGGTAGAGCAAACTCTTGGGGTCCACGACGCAGGAGAAGTGGTGCTCGCTGTAGCTCTCCACGTGATCTTCCTCGGTCACCTCCTGGAGGATGGATGGGGAGAGGGCGGGAAGGAGGAAGGGAGTGAGTTTTTCGCGCCACCACGCCCGGCCTTTGTGGATCCGCGACACTCCCACACCACCCGAGGAACGCACCTCTGGCTTCATCACGTCCAGGACGTAGCTCATGCCCGAGCAACCCCCTGACCGCACCCCCATCCGCAGGTACAGGTGCTCCACTCCTTGCTTCGCGCGCAGGTCTTCCAAATGCTTTAGGGCCGAGTCTGAGACGGTGATGACCCGTTCCGTCACATCCGATACTCCTTCAGATTTCTCTGTGGGCGGAAGGAAAGGGAGGGCACAGAAATGAGAGGGGGAGAAAGAACTCAACACAGCTTTATCTACGCCCCCACGACCTCTTCTTCAACCCTCTTCCCCAGTTCTTGATCGTCCCATTTCCGCCTCTTTAACCGAAGCTTTCATAGCGTCCATCGGCGAAACGCGCGGTTTATAACTTCTCGAAAGATTCATTTCCCGCCCTCTTTATAGCCAGCATGACGCACCTGCCACCTCCGCCCATAGCTGGCTACTACCTAAGCGCGGTACTGCCTTGCCTACGGACAATCCAGATACGACGCTCATTGCTGTTGTAAATTCGTGAACATCGCATCGTTGTAGATGAAGGAAGTAAGTTATGACTTTCTGCTTGCAGCGCTTTATTCTCGCGAACTGTTAAACAAAATAGACCACAAAGTGTTGCTCAATCGCGGCTTGCTACATGACATGTACACATGCGTGTTACTGATTTGAGAGATTGACGAGTACAGAAAGTCTCTCCCACGTCACATACTCTGCTCTGGATGAGCAGAAGGACCAAAGCCGCTGACCCAGCACATCCTCACACCTCTGGAATGCTATGGCACACAGTGGTGGTACATCCATACACCACATTCTTGCCCAAACAGCCATACGAGATGCTCGCCTTGAGGCAGGAGCGAGATGGGAGCACACGAGACTCAAGCAGATGAACGAAGGCTGCAAAAGAAAGTTGCTGGCTGCGGTAACCAAGCTTACCTGACGCTGACGACGACAATGACGAGGAGGGCAGGTATGGGACAAAAAAGCCATGCGTTATGGTACAGATGACCAGCAAGCCCAGCAAAAGAGAGATGGGGGCAACAGTCCCCTGTAGAAGGAAGGGGCGATGCATTTGTGCCCGGTACCTGAACTTGGAAATACCGCGGGATAGAGGACTTAAGCTTCAAATATGGACAGCCACCAGGCATAGTGGCTTCTACATTTCCACCACACATGAAATATTGCGGTAATGCATCAATGAAGCACGGGAGGCGGCGTGTGCTGGGTGCGTGTGCCCGCCGGAGCGACAGTCGTCTGTCGTTGACTTACTTCCATGATGAGAGCGCGAGAATCCGGCACCGAGGGTTGAGGCCTTTTCCATCATAAAGGCAGGTTGCGGTCGTTTCCATCACACCCCCACGTCATCAGCAGCGGGCGGAGCGGGGCCGTACCCTTTTCCATCACAATCATCGAATCGCCCAGCTCCCTTGTGCCGTCGTGGGAGCAGAAAACAGCACGTTTTGCAGGTCTCACCCTGGGTACATTTACTTTTCGCGCACGAAATTTGTAAGCCTTTTAATTCTCAAATGATATGATCACAGGACACAATTTTTGACAGGCTAATGGTCGAGGATCTTTGGAGATTTCAGGGCAGGCAGATCATGCCTCAGCCGGCATTCTTCGTGCGAAGGTAGAGTGTTGGAAGATGGTGGATCCCGTTTTCAGCACATCCCGGCGACAATTGCGGGGGGGCAGGCAGATTTATCCGCCTGCCTACATACGGGAGCTGGCATATCTTATGTATTTGGGATTGGAGGTAAGTGGAGCATGAATTATAGTGGGTTTTCACAATGAACAGCTGCCAGATCCGAGCATCTTGTCGAACGGAATACGTCACCCTTGGACGAATTCTACGCATTAAATTGCCCACCCAGACTCGTGATGTTGGCCTTCTATCCCTGATTGTCACTTGCCATGGCTCTCACAGTGATCCTCATCCCTTTCATAGATCCGGGACCGGAAAGTGCCCAAGTCCAAGGTGGTGTTGCCGTCCTGTTTCATTGGCGGAGAGGCGGTTTCATGGCTGCACATCAAGGGACATGCCGCGTCTCGGGCTGAGGCGCTGAGGCTGGGGGACGAGATGATTGCCCTGGGCCTGGTGCAAACGTTGGCAGACGTGAAGACAGAGCGCCTCGAGCGGCCTCGGGCGGGGCCCGGCGGGAGATCGAGCGGGAAGCACCCCCTCCCCTCCATGCACGACTCCTACCGCCTCTACCACTTTACCTGCGACGTGGAGGACGCGGCCTGCGAGGGCCTGGGCCTGCCGCTGCCTTCCCCGTCCTCCCTACGCTTCCCGCCCCTCCCGCCCTCCACGGGCCCCGCTGAAGCCCCCCTTGGGCTCTCTCAGCGCTGGGCCTTCCCCGCCCGAACAGCTCACAATTCCCTCATTCTGGATATGGGCCTGGCTAAGGAGATGGAGGCTGCGTTTGCCTGGGGTGCTCCCACGCCCGCTCCTTGTCCGGCCTCCCTTCCTACCGCCCCGGTCCCGGACTCCCCCCCCCCCCCCCCCCCCCCCCCCCCCCCCCCCCCCCCCCCCCCCCCCCCCCCCCCCC
>Ga0102934_1002979_pt1 | contig 11645 bp, 1 predicted proteins | sample SalPonR2_A_D1_MG_FD_78175 | JGI IMG/M metagenome (GOLD analysis project Ga0102934, IMG submission 78175) | Salt pond soil microbial communities from South San Francisco under conditions of wetland restoration - Salt Pond MetaG R2_A_D1_MG | ecosystem: Environmental > Aquatic > Marine > Intertidal...
GACACCGCGGTCTCCCTTAGCGCCTTTGATCCCAACGCCGTCGACACCGCGGTCTCCCTTAGCGCCTTTGATCCCAACGCCGTCGACACCGCGGTCTCCCTTGGCGCCCATGTGGCCCTTCTCGCCCTTGACACCGTCAACACCGTCAGCGCCGTCGGCCCCAGGCAAGCCCATCGGTCCAAGGTCGCCTTTCTGGCCCTTGGTGCCAGGTTCGCCCTTTGGGAGGGTTCCCGGCGGGCACGGCACCGGATCGAAATCTACTCGCGCGAGTTGAAGTTGCGTTCCGGAGAGGCGAACGAAAACTTTTTCGCCGGGCAAGTAGACGGTTCCTATCGGATCAGCCGACGCCTGACCGCATTCTCTTTGAAATTGCACTTGCGCCGATGTAAATTGTCCAGTCGTCGCCGTGTATCCACAAACAGAATTTTGTGGGTCGAAAGACGGAGCCTCGACATAGTACCATTGTACTTGTAGGCACTCAAAATTGATTGCACTGGCGGCCTCGGTCACAGATTGAAAGAAACTCGCGTCAGAGCACGTTGCTGCACCCTGATCGTCGATCTTCCGCTTCTGGACGACGACGCGGAAGTCGGAATTGACCAATTCCCTTACATCGATCTGAAACCGCACGTAATGTTCGCGCGAAGACTGCAAGCACAGCCAGTCGGTCTGCACTGGGTTCCCGCTTGTGCAGGTCAACGGGCGGTCCTTGTCGTCGCACTGGTCCCAGATGCTGACAGCGTTCTGGGCCGCCAACTCGCCCGTGGTCTCCAGCCGCAGCTCGGCGCGGTATTGGTGAGGCGTCTCGGCGGTTTCGAAGGAAAACCACTTTTCGAACGCAAAGGGTCCGTCCAAGGAAGGAACCTGCAACTGACAATCATCGACAAAGTACCCGTCTCCGCTCAAAAACGGAGATGCTTGCTTGGCCTCGAAGATTTCTGCGGTGCCAATAGGCTCGCTGCGCGCGAAGTTGCGCATCTCGGCCACTTGAGGAGCCGGAATGTCGGGAAGCGATGCAAAAGGCGGGCTCTGTGCGTCTGCGATGTCGCTCGTGAACGTGATACGGCTGGCCGCTTGGCAAATTCCGGTGTCCTCGACACAAATCAGCTCGACCACAAAGTCCGTCGCAGAGCCGATTGTGATACCGAGGAAGCTAAAAGACGCAGACATGGCGAAATTTTCCTCGATGCAAATGAGATACTGCCCTGCCGCAGAGCCGCCTGGACGCACGACAATGCCTGTCTCTGCTGATGGGGTGAAGCTGTTCTGGACTTCGGCCAAAGCACATTGGCCAGGTTGGAGTCGTACGCGAACTTCGCCGGTAAATGGCAGCACAGCATTGGTGTCTCCAAAATCGGCGCCGTTGTTACGACACGACGGACAATCGTTTGCCTCGAACAAATAGAAGTCGTTCGGGGGGGCTTGTTCTAAACTGACGGCAAACTGCTCTGCAGTGCACGGCTCGCACGGAACGGGCGTCCAGTCAAAACAAATAATCAAACTTCCTGGCGAAGCAAACGTATACTCGACGAAAGCAACTTGTCCCGGGCTAAACTCGGCGGTTTCGGGAAGCTGACCACTGTCGCAATCCTTGAACACGCGCGATCCGGTGGCAAGCCCGCCGAGGTCGAGAGTGTATCCACAGACAGGGTTCTCGGCGTCAAATCCGGGAGCTTGGATCGAAAACCATTGCGTGGGAAGACACTGAGAGTCAAATCCGTCGGATTGAGCGAGATCTTCGCACGCTGGAACCGGAGCCGCCTCGCGGCACTTGGCGCCGCCTTGGTTCAGCGGGGTTTTTTCGACGCGGATTTGCACAGGTTCGGCGTAGTTTCCACTCGAAGATACTTCGTTCTGAACTCGAACGTAATGGACGCGCGAACTTTGCAGGCAAAGATTTGTCAGCTCGTTCGGACCGGCCGCGTCGCACGCTAGGGGCCGATCGGTATCTTCGCACTGGTCCCACAAAGACACGGGGTATTGCGAAGTGCCCCCGACATCAACAGGTCGCACTTCAACCGAATACACATGTGGCATTTCTGCGGTCTCGAAAGAAATCCACTTGTCTGCGGCGCACGGACCGTCGATCTCCGGAGAGTTGAAATTGTCACAGCCCGTCACAAAGTACGGCTCGCCCGACGCAAACACGGCGGCGTCCTTGGCGGCGATCAGGTCGTTCATCACGAACGGCTCGCTGAAGCCGTACTGACGCATCATTGGCAGTTGCGCAGGGTCGATTGGTCCATTTTGTCCAGGCGGTGGAACCGGAAGTGCCGGCGACTGGCTATTAGGGTTGTCGCTCGTGAATGTGACACGCGGCGCCAACGGGCAGGAGGTTGGCTCGTCGAGGCAGATTGGTTGGTAGCGCAGAGTGTATGATTCTGCGTCCATCGTAAGAGAGTGTACAAATGTCACAAAACCATCTGGCCCCGGACAAATGAGCACGGCGCTGTCGACTGAAATAGAATTGACATCTGGCGAAATTGTCCCGTCTAAGGTCCCCAATTGCAGTACCGAGTTAGATACCGTCGTGCTTGTCAGAGTCAATTTCGCGCATTGATCTTGTCCAATAAAAATCTGGAGAAGAGCCTCATCTCCATCGCCGCTCGGCATCCACGAAAACTCGTACGGCTCGTTACAAACCGGGCACGGCACCGCCTGGATCGTCGTATCGCCGGTGATATCCGACGGCGACGCGGCGAGCGGCGGGTTGGTGCAGGTCTCCGGACACGGCACCGGGGACCATTCCACGCAGAGTTGCATTCTACCGATTGGGTTTTCGTTTGGTGGATTTCCGGCCACAAAGGCAGCGGCCTCAATAAACAAGGACTCGCCCGGTTTGAAGACAAGAGCACCTACGTCGTCGCTGACGACTTCGTCAAGCGATTGAATTTCTGCACCAAAGTTTTCAAGATCGCAAGCTTTCCGATAGCGATACATAAATGACGAAAGGGAGGGATCAGGTTGTCCCTCTCGCGTTCCGCGCACAATCAAGCCGTAGCACTGGTCAGCGCGCTCCTCTGACGGGTGAAACTGCGGCGCCGTTGCGCGAAACCACTGATCGGCCAGGCACTCGGTGTCATACGCCCGCGAATTCTCAAGCGTATCGCTCCCCAGCGCCCCGCACGTATCAAACGCCTCGATGTCGCGCGCTTCGGTGCACTTGGCGCCGCCTTGGGTCAGCATGGTGCGCTCAACAACTACACTAGGGTCTTGGTTGGCTGGCAAACCAGAAAGGACTTCCATAGCGGGTCGTGTAGTCCGTACTCGCACGCGGTACTGGCGAGATGTTTGCAGGCAGAGGTTCGCCATTGAGGCTACCTCTCCCGTATCGCAAAACAGGGGATCGTCGTTATCGTCACATTGATCCCATAGTGATATTACGTATAAGTCTGGTTCTGGAAAAGAACCGGGATCGGCACACCGACGAACAGTAACACTGTAAATTGCTGGCATTTCGTCGGTTTCAAACGAAACCCAGTCGTCAACGGCGAATGGACCATCTGTCAGCGGAAATAAGGCGTCATCGGGTAGAGGGCCCTCAATATTGCCAGCAACGCGCCGACAATTGTCATAGAAATTCCCTGAATTGCCGACGTCCCGAACTTCAGAAAACCGCATGCACTCGCTGACAGCAATATCCTTCAAGGGCTGTTGATTGAGCAGAGGCGCTTGATCTTGTTGTACAACGGCCACGGAGTCGACTAGCTTGACGGCGACTTCGATGCCGCGAAACTTGGACGGCAGTGATTCCACCTGAGCGTGGATCCGTGCGTGTCTTTCGACGGCGACAATGATGCAGACGTCGTGCTCGTCGTTCTCGCCGACATAGGCCGAAACGAATCCGCTGAGGCTGCTGGTCAGACGTTGGAAGTTTCTGCTCTTGGCGGCGTCTGCGGCCCTGTGCAACGAGCTGGCCTTCGGCCCCGGGCGCGAGGAAACTCGCAACGACGCAAAGTGCCCCGATGCACGAACGGCGGCCAATCTCTGCTCTACGCTCAAGAGATCCAGGCTGACAGAACGCTTTCGGTCCGAGCTGCTGCTGCTGCTGCTGCCGCCGGAGGTGCTGTTTGTAGACTCGTCGTCCAGCGTGTCGTTGCTGCGCAACACACGATCGCTGTTGAATTCCGGAACCGAATCGCCATATCTCGCCTTCATCTCGCGCGGCAAGTAGTCATGACCGACCAAGTACGCATCGCGTCCCGGCAAAAGCGCCTCGAGAACGTCGCCAATTGGGTTGGCAAACGTCATCGAGCCGCTCGCCGCGAACAGCAGACCGACGGGCTCGCGCGTGTCGGCCGTGTAGACCACGGCGCCCGAGTCGCCCGGCTCCGAGAACGGCGTGCCGTCGTCCGTCTCGATCACAAGCTGGCGCTCGAACTCCACGGTGTACCCGTCGCCGGCGCCGCAGTCCGAGGCAAAGGAGACGAGCACGTTGGCGTCGATGCCGACAATGCGGCCCTCGGTGACGCCGGTGGCGCGTCCGGCCTTGACGACGGCCATGCCAACCCGCGCGTCGACGCCGGAGCCGTAGAGAACGTTGCCGAGGCCGAGCTGCTCGTTGTTCAGCGACACAAGATGCGGGTCGGCCACGCGCGCCAGAGCGGCGTCGGCAATCTGCGGCTGCGTGCGGCCGGCGCTGACGTCCGTCCAGTGGGTCACGTAGGCCAGAGGAAGCAATCCGGTGCCGTTGGTGGCGCAGTTGATTGCCGCGTCGTCGAGAGCCGAGTGGTACACGGTGCGCGTGTTGCCCAGCGCGGTGCGCTGCGGGGCTTTGGGGTCGGTCTTTTCAAACGAGACGCCGCGCGTCAGCACGTGTGCATTGGACAGCACGTACAGCTCGCCGCTTCCGTCTCGCACCAAACCGCCCAGCGTCCCGCCGCAGCAGTTGCCGGTGGCCGTGAGGCCTGCGGAGCCGCTTGTTCCAAGTAAGATAGGCGGTGATTGTTGAGTGCTGGCTTGAGCTTCTTTTGGTGCTTGAAGCTGCGACGAAGTGGACATCGGCAAAGAGTCGAACTCGAAAGCTATTGGGCGGGCCCGTGTGCAAGAATTGACTTCTCCCAGGCATGTCTGGGAGAAATCCAGTGTTGCAGATATTGACACGGTGGCAAAAAATAATTCTATTGCCGCTGGCTGTGAATAATCTTCTGGGCAAATTATCACTGTTTCTTGGCCGATTGTGGTACCTATAGGTAGTGACACAATGTTTTGAATGTCAGCGACCAATATTTGCTGTCCTGTGGCCGTGAATTTAACAGATAAAGACAAGCATTGTCTGCTTCCGATATTGAATTGGACCACAACAGCAGGGTTAGAACTATCAAGAACTACCGACAACCGGGAAGGACAATTTGGGCATGGCGGCGCCTGGTATAGTTTGCCCGGAAAATTAGGTTCGAAAAAAGATATTTGAGGATCAATCTCTTCAAATGTGCTAGAGCAAACGATAGTTGTACGGTACTCAACAGCGGAAGACCCAGTGATGTAGATCTGTAACAATGCTGTTTCTGTGGACATTACGGCGACTCGACCGTTTGCGACAGGAACCTCCAAAGAGGCTGATCCCGAGCCAGTTGAAGAAATGACTTGGTTGTCGTCGCCGATACAGTCATCCGCAAATGCAAGAATCTTGACTTCGTCTTCTTCGGGGATACTTCCGACAATGGAAGCCGTAATCACGCACCTTTCAATGAACGGATTGGCCGGCACTTCAAAAGCATAGTGCAACGCTCCAGTTGGCACCGCTAATGATCCGATTGTAAAACCACCAGCTCCCATGAGGGTTTGTGTGTCACTGAATGGCCTGTCGCAATCTGCTTCTACTGTCGGTCCGTTACACAAGCCCGCGTTGGGGGGGACGGGTACGGTTTCACATTGGACCATAAAATCTGCTCTAGAATTGACAGAAAAGGTACTTTTAACAGCCACCGTATTCATGCTAACGGGAACTTGTATCTGTTGTTCTCGAGAATTAGTGTATTTGCCAATTAGAGACGTCTGTTCAACGCCAAAAAAACTAGCTTCTAAGAGTGAATTAACTAAATTGTTCCTGACAGAAATCAACTTGGTTGGCCTTTTTCCTTGTACAGAGAAAAATACATAGCCATTGGCAGAACGTGCGTCAAATGCTGTTGGTTGATCTTGGCAAATTCCCGGATCACCGGAAGAAATTGTCTCAAGTTGATCCCAGCACGCAATTGTAAGGTTGACGAATCTGGGTCTTGTCGGCCCAGTGGTTCCTTGACCCAATGCAAAAAGGATATCCGCTGTAGCGACACCTTTCTGTGTGCGCGACAATAAAATCAAGCTGGGATTAATATCGTCGTTGCAATCAACAAAGCTCGTTATAGGAGCGGTAATCCTGTCACATCTTCCGGCCTGACTAGTGCTTTCAGACAAAATCATTGTAGTGTCGGGATCAGGCTCTTCGCCAGGGTCGGCGGCAAAGGCCATTCCAGAGCACTCAAGTGGATCAGGAGATGCAGGATCTACGTCCACGTCTATGTAATAGAAGGAACCTGTTTCGTGCGTGTTTAAGCACCCCGTGTCAGGAATTAACCCTTGTCCATTTAGTCTAGTCCTGATGTGCGGCACCACAGCAACACCCGAAGACGGCAAAGCAATTGACAGAGGTGCATCAGCCATTGGAGAAATGGTTTGTGGGCATCCGTTGGCGCGCTCGGCGCAGGTGATGGTAAGTTGCACATCAGGAGAAGTCAAATCGATTTTCAGTGCGAATCCAACAAACAGGTTGTCGTATTGAGAACTGGATGAGATAACTACCTGTTCTATTGGTAACGGGCTGCCCACCACTACATCTGGGCACGAAGTCCCCGCTAGTTGTTGACAGTTATCAGTATATGGGTCATACTGAGCGAAGCCCGTAACAACAGATTGTGCATTAGTGCTGAGTGCGTCTAGAGTACAAATTGCGTTGATAGGTTGTTTGAATACAAAAAACCGAGCAAATGGAAAGTTGCAAACTGCAGCTGTTCCTGTATACAGACTAGTAGGCAGGTCATTGCCAACATTGAAAACAAGTTGGTTTGTTGACGAGAGCGCCAATGAAAGAGGCATTGGATTTGCACAAGATTCGCCCTGGGATATCACAGGTGCAATAACGCCCAAGAGACATATAGTCAACAGGGGAGATTTGAGTGTAAACATTGTCAAACGCAAACAGAAACGCCTTTTTGTGATACAAGCGTTCGCAGGTTCGTAAGAGATGTTCTTGAATCAAAAACACCGCTCACCCTCAGATGTGCCCTCTAAAATCAATTCTTCGCCACAGCAGCCGCCGTGCCGCCGCCGGCGGTGCAAATTGCTTTCCAGGTGCGCCAAACCCCCCGCAGCGGCCGCATAGAGTAAACAGACCCGCAATGAAAGTCTACACGCTCCTGCTGCTTATACTCGCTCTCCGGGCCGACAGCGCCACGGGCCAGGCGACTGGGGCTTGTTGCTCCTCCGGGCTGCCTGGCTGCTCGGATGTGACGCAGGCTGCTTGCGATTCTGCGAGCGGACAGTACGAGGGAGACGGCACTGATTGTGCTGGCGACGGCGCTGTTTGTATTTCAAGGGGCTGTTGCGTTAACAGTAACCAAAACTGCGAAAACGACGTTTCTTACGGGACCTGTCTTGGTCTTGGTGTCTCAAATACCTTCTTTGGCGACGAAGAATGCTGCGATCTGCAACGATGCCAAAGCACGCCTCTCTGTGCCACCCCGCCACCGACGCCTGTTCCGATTCCGCCGGGCCAGTGTGGAGCTTGCCCTTACGATGGATACCAGGGCCAGTGTAGCGATTTCGCCGATGGCCTGTGCAACGGTTCAGAGTGCATTATTCTTGACGAGAGCGGAGTCCCTGTGTCCTGCGGAACCTGCAGCGGAACAGATTTGTGCACCTGCAACGAGCCGACGTGTGTGTGCTATCCGGAAGACCCTGGGAACGCACAGTCGCGAAAGTGCATACAAGACTCGCCTCCGGCGCCCACGCCGGCTCCGCCTTCTCCCACGCCTGCCCCTCTCCCGCCGGGCGTGTGCGGGACCTGTGTCAACGACCCCGAGCAGACCTGTACATCGACGGACGGCGAAACGTATCCAGGATTCATTGCAGCGTTCGGTCGCTGCAGCTACATAGGCAGTGGAGGTGCAATAAGCGCTTGTAACTTTGACGGCGATCCTCCGGGCGGTGATATTGGAGCTCCGTGCGATTGCCTCCTCCGGGACAACATATGCGTCTGTGTCGAGCAGGGCCGAGAAATAACTTTTGAGGCGACTACGTTCACCGCCGAAACTGCCGTCGCGTGCGAAGTACCGTGCGGCTTCTGTCCGCCCGGCTCCACTGGCGGCTGTCAGCCGCGCACGGCGGGCATTGCGATCACTGACGCCCTGCTGGGACCTACATGCGCGTTGCTGACCGAATTTGCCGAACAGTATCTTGATTGTGGACCGCTCCAGGGGCAACCAGACGGTTCCGGTGGATTTGTATTTCCCCAAGACGGCGAAGCATGCGAGTGCACTGAACAGAACCTCGATTGCTCGTGCGAGCAGCTGGTCGGCGGCGTCGCTGTCTCGCGGCAGTGCACTTCGGTTTCCGATCAGTGCGGAGTTTGCAATTTCGACGAGAGCGCGCCGTGTGACTCCACGTCCCAGGCCGGTATCCGACTAGTCACCGATTTTTTTTCCGTGTGCCAGGCGCGCGACGAAAATGGCAATTTTTTCTCTTGTTCCGACAACAGGACAGTGCCTCCTGCAGAGCGAGAAGAACAAGCTATGCTCAACGGAACCCCGTGCCAATGCACCTTCGATCTGTCCGACTGCCGTTGCGAATACATGGAAGACGACGTCCTGGTCACAGCGGCGTGCCGCCGGTTCCCCGACGAACCGCCGCCGCTGCCAGTTGCCACGCCTTCGCCGCCCCCGCCGCCAGCCTGCGGGACGTGTCAGATAGGCTCCGGGGCATGTGAGACGACTTCTTTTATACCGCCACAGGATGCGTTCCTGCTGCGGTTTCCCAGCGGCTATGAAACTGCGTGTTTATTTGTTGGCACCGACGGAGAATTGCAGGCATGCGAAGATGGTCCAGTAGTTATTGGGCAACCCATGCCGCCGCCACCTGTGGCTCCAATCCCGCCAGAACTATCAATAGAGGACGCAGTGCGGGCGAGTTGTCAGTGCGTGTTGCCGGACGGCGTGACGGTCTGCGGCTGTACAGGAACGGTCGAAGAAGTTACGTACCGGGGTGACTCCGTGAAAGAACTCGGAGGAATCGACCTGCCCAGATTCCAGCAATGTCCTCCGGCCGCAGTGGGCGCCTGTTGCACCGCGAGCGGCTGCATCGAGGTCGATAGAGAGCGCTGCAACGGCGAATTTCTCGGAGTCGGTAGTACGTGCGCTTCAGAAGAAAGCGCTTGCGGAACTGGCTGTTGCATCCAACAACGAAGCGAGGACCAGTTCCCGACGTGCCTCAACGACGTGCTGCTAGGCGCGTGCGTGGACGTCGGCGATCGGCACGAACTGGGAGAGTCGTGCTGCGACGTGGTCGAGTGCGAAGGCAATGTACAAGACGACATGAACCCGTGCCCGGCGTGCGGCGAGTGCCCGGACTTGACCAGCATTGGCTTTGACGACGGCCCACGCGGCTGTTCCGACAGCGTGCGCGAGGTCCCGGGTCGCTGCGACCGGTCCGGCTGCTTCTTGTACGCGCTGGACGGCACGCCGACGTTTGACTGTGAGCCCGAGGACATCAACGGCTGCAACAGGCCGGGCGACGAGTGCACGTGCCACATCCGCCAGGACATCGACAATACCTGCAGTTGCACCAAAACCGACTTCGCGGACCCGTTCAATCCCGTTGTCGTTTCGGCCTACTGCACCGGAGGCGGACCCGCGGGCACCACACCGCCCCCGCAGCCGTTGGGCGTCTGCCCGGACGACTCCGGGGCAATTTGCTCGCGTCGCGACGAGGGCATATGCACCGTTGTTGACGGATCGACGGACAAGGAGTGCCGCGTGTTCGACGTGTTCGGCTCTTTGATTTCGTGCGGCCAGTGCGATAACGACAACCTGCTTACGCGGTGCACCTGCGATAACCCGCTCGACCGGGCCTGTCTGGCCCAGTTCTCGCCGGGCTTCTTCATTGCGCGGGCATGTGACACCAGCGCCGCACCGGCACCGACCCCGGCGCCGCCGACCGTGCCTGCGCCGACGCCGCCGACGCCAATGCCGACGCCAATGCCGGCTGCGCCGTCGTGCGGAACGTGCACGTCGTTCCGGAGCGAAGTGTGCGGATCTACGACAACGGCAGCCGGGTTTTGCGAAAACAATGCGTGCGTCATCGCCGCGGCAAGCAACACCGGATTCGGCCTCGGAGAAGACGACCTCGTGCGCTGCGACAAGTCTGCCGGAGAACAGTCCGCCTGTGCGTCTGCCTCGCGCTTTTCGGCGTGTACATGCACCGACACCGACATCGACCTGTCCTGTGTCTGCAACGGCGTTGTCCAGAACAGGGTTTTGGTGCAGCTGTGTGGCGTCGCGGACACGCCCACGACGTCGACCAGTACATCGAGCATAACAAATACAAGCCCGAGCACTATGTCGACGAGTAGCATGACATCGAGTAGCAACACAGGGTCGACTGTCTCGATGGACACCACGAGCACCACGACCACCGCCACCACGAGCACCACGACCGCGTCGACGCCGGTGCCAACCGACCCGCCACCGGCGCCCGATTGCAAGGGCGTGCCGGGCGGCTCGTCCGAGTACGACCGGTGCGACGTTTGCGACGGCGACGGCGAGTCGTGCGTCGACTGCTGCGGGGAGCCGTTCGGAAACGCGCGCTTCGACGACTGCGGCGTGTGCGACGGGCTCGACCGCTGCCTCGACTGCAAGGGCGTGCCGAACGGCTCAAACAGAATTGACCGGTGCGGCGTGTGCGGCGGCTGCGACGCGTGCCTGGACTGCCCGGACAGCCAGCGCGACGTGTGCGGCGTGTGCAGCGGCGACGGCAGAAGCTGTCTCGACTGCGACCACGTGCCGAACGGCACCAAGACAGTCGACGCGTGCGGCGTCTGCGGCGGCGACGGCTCCAGTTGCATCGACTGCGCCGGCATGCCGATCACAACCGGGCCGAACCAACAGTACGACGAGTGCGGCGTCTGCGGCGGCGACGGTAGCAGCTGCGCCGACTGCGCCGGTGTGCCGAACGGTACGTCCGAAACGGACCCGTGCGACGTGTGCGGCGGCAGCGGCGACTGCCTGGACTGCGCCGGTGTGCCGTACGGCCTCGGCTGCTACGACGAGTGCGACGTGTGCAACGGCGACGGCAGCTCTTGCCTCGACTGCGACGGCGTGCGCTTCGGCACCAACGTCGTCGACATGTGCGGCATCTGCAACGGGCCTAACACAGACCGCTGCGACGAAGCAGCCCTGGCCCAGGCCATCGGCGACTACCACGGCGACAGCACAACGCTGGCCTACACCATTGTCGTCGGGCTGTGTCTGTGTGTGCTCGGCGTTGTCGGCGTGTACCTGTGCTACTTCTTCGGCCTGCTGGGCAGAGCCGCGCCGACCCGCCGCCAGCGCAGAGCCAACGCCCGCATCGGCCGCGCCGCCGTGCCACAGGACGACAACGACGACGACGAC